>Ga0068863_100000322_pt1 | contig 48726 bp, 41 predicted proteins | sample KBSSwiS62_FD_66596 | JGI IMG/M metagenome (GOLD analysis project Ga0068863, IMG submission 66596) | Switchgrass rhizosphere microbial communities from Kellogg Biological Station, Michigan, USA - KBS Switchgrass S6-2 | ecosystem: Host-associated > Plants > Roots > Rhizosphere > Soil ... | reverse complement strand
CTGTGGGGTGCCCTCGCGACCGCCGCGGGGGTGGGCCTGCTGAGCCTCGCGGCCTGGCTGATCGCAACGGCCGCCTCCCACCCCGCGGTCACCGCGCTCGGCGTCGCCGTCGTGCTCACCCGCGCCCTCGGCGTCGCGCGCGGGGTGGCGCGGTACCTGGAGCGCCTGGTCACGCACGACGCCGCGCTGCGCACGCTCGCCGACGTCCGGGACCGCGTCTACGCCCGGCTCGCCGCCACCGAGCCGGTCCGCCGCTTCCGCAGCGGCGACCTGGTCAGCAGGCTGGTCAGCGACACCGACGCCACCCAGGACCTGCTGGTCCGCGGCCTGACCCCGCCGCTGAGCGCGCTGCTGGTCGGCGCCGGGGTGGTCGCGCTGTCGACGGCGCTGCTCACCGACGGTGGTCTGCTCCTGCTCGGCGGCCTGCTGCTGGCCGGGGTCGCGGTCCCGCTGCTCGCGGCCCGGCTCGGGAGGGGACCCGCGAAGCGGGCCGCCGCGGCCCGCGCCGAGCTGGCGACGACGCTCGTCGACACCCTGCACGGCGCCCCGGACCTGGTCGCGTTCGGCGCCATGGACCGCGCCCGCGCCCAGGTCGCCGAGGCCGACGCCGCGCTCACCGCGGCCGCGCGCCGCGACGCCGGGATCCTCGGCCTCGGGGCGGGCGCCACCGCGCTGGTCGCCGGGCTGACGCTCTGGGGCTCGCTGGTCCTGGGCGTGCTCGCCGTCTCCGACGGCCGCCTGCAGCCGATCCCGCTCGCCGTCCTGGTGCTCACCGCGCTCGCCGCGTTCGAGATCGTCGCGCCGCTGCCCGCCGCGGCCGCGCGGCTCGGCGCGGTCCGGGAGAGCGGCGACCGGCTCTTCACGGTGCTGGACACCCCGCCCGCGGTCGCCCCCGCGGACCCGCGCCCGGTCCCGTCGACCCCCGCCGACCTGCGGGTCCGCGGGCTGCGCGCGGGCTACGGCGGCGCCCCGGTGCTCGACGGGTTCGACCTGGACGTGCCCGCGGGCGCGCACGTCGCGCTCGTCGGGCCGAGCGGGGCGGGCAAGAGCACGCTCGCCGCCGTGCTCTTCCGGTTCCTCGACGCCGAGGGCGAGGTGCGGCTGGGGGACGTCGACCTGCTGCGTCGCGATCCCGACGCCGTCCGGCACGCCGTGAGCGGGGTCCCCCAGGACCCGCACGTGTTCGACAGCACCGTCCGGGAGAACCTCCGCCTCGCCCGGCCCGCCGCGACCGACGCCGAGCTGCGCGAGGTCCTCGACCGCGTCCGGTTGCCGCTCCGGCTCGACGAGGAGGTCGGCACCCACGGGCACCGGCTCAGCGGCGGCATGCGGCAGCGGCTCGCGCTCGCCCGCGCGCTGCTCACCGATCCCGCGCTGCTGGTGCTGGACGAGCCCACCGCGCACCTCGACGCCGACACCCGCGACGCGGTGCTCGCCGACCTGCTCGACGCCGCCCGCGGCCGCTCGACGCTGCTCATCACCCACGACCACGCGCTGCTGGACCGGATGGACCGGGTCGAGGTGATCACGCCTCTCAGCCGGGCTTCAGTCACCCCCTGACAGGCTCTCGGACGTGCGTAGACGTCTCCTCCCCCTCGCCGCCGCGGCGGCGGGCCTGGTCCTGCTCGCCGGGTGCTCGTCCACCACCCCCGGCACCGGGGAGGGCCCCGACCGCACCGTGGCCGGCATCGACCTGTCGCAGGGCTGGGACTGGACGCCGCAGGCCACGCCGCTGGGTCTCGGCGTCACGCACACGCAGAGCACCCTCGACGACCACGACCCGGCCGAGGCCAACCAGCGCGGCGAGGCGATTCTCGCCAAGAGCGCGACCTGGCAGAACGTGCACCTGATGGGCTTCGGCACGCTGAGCCCCGAGCCCTCGCCGGGCCGGTACGACTGGTCCTCGCTCGACGCGCGGATGCAGCTGGTGAAGGACACCGGCGCCAAGACCGTGCTCACCGCCTGCTGCGCGCCGGACTGGATGAAGGGCGGCCAGGCCGGGCAGACGAACTGGGACGACCTGGAGACCGCGCCGGACCCGCAGGACTTCCAGGCCTACGCCGACCTCGTCGCTCGGGCGGTGAAGCGCTACCCGCAGATCCAGCGGGTGCAGGTGTGGAACGAGCTCAAGGGCTTCTTCCACCCGGACTGGAACCGCTGGGACTACGAGGGCTACACGGACCTGTACAACAAGGTCTACGCGGCGGTGAAGGCCGTCCGCCCGGAGGTCCAGGTCGGCGGCCCGTACCCGGTGATGATCAGCCTCGCGGCGGACGACCCGAACGCGTCGAGCCAGGTCAAGGGCGCGTGGGGCGCCCTCGACCAGCGCGTCGTGGACGCGGTGACGTACTGGCTCAGGAACAGCGACGGCGCGGACTTCCTCGTCGTGGACGGCGGGACCGCGATCCGCGAGGGCACGATCTCCGGCAGGCTGGACGACGCCGCGCAGAAGTTCGCCGACGTCGACCGCTGGCTCGCGCAGCAGACCGGTCTGCCGATCTGGTGGGCCGAGTTCTACCCGGACGTGCCGGAGGGCGAGGAGGCCTCCGCCACCAGCCAGGCGAGCGCGGCCGCGACGCTCTCCGCGGTGGACGCGTTCGCCCGCTCCGGGGCCTCGGGGGCGCTGCTGTGGGGCCCGCAGGGCTCCGAGCTGGGGTACGCCGCGCTCTGGACGGACGCGACGAAGGCGGACGGCGGGCAGCCGACCCCGCTCACCGCCGCCTGGGAGTGGTTGGTGCCCCGGCTCGCCGCGGGCGGGATGGCGCTCGGCACCTCGCAGACCGATCCGCTGATCGCCTTCCGCGCCCCGGACGGCGGCGCGCTCGTGGTCAACACGAGCGACGAGTCGGTGGCGGTCCCCGACCGGGACCCGCTGCCGCCCTACGCGATCGGCATCGCCACCGCGAGGCCCTAGCTAGGCCTTCGGCCCGCCCGCGACGTAGATCACCTGGCCGGACACGAAGCCCGAACGCTCGTCGGCGAAGAAGGACACGGTGTGCGCGATGTCCTCGACCTCGCCCGCCCGCTGGACCGGGATCTCCTGCGCGCGGGAGGACTTGAACTCCTCCCAGTCCACGCCGAGGCGCTCGGCGGTGGCCTTGGTCATCTCCGAGGCGATGAAGCCGGGCGCGACGCAGTTGACGGTCACGCCGAACCTGCCCAGCTCGATCGCGAGCGTCTTGGTGAAGCCCTGCAGGCCGGCCTTCGCCGTGGAGTAGTTCGCCTGGCCGCGGTTGCCCAGCGCGGACGTCGACGACAGGTTGACGATGCGGCCCCACCCGGCGTCCACCATGTGCTTCTGGACCGCGCGTGCCATCAGGAACGAGCCCTTGAGGTGCACGCCCATGACCGAGTCCCAGTCCTGCTCGGTCATCTTGAACAGCAGGTTGTCCCGGGTGATGCCGGCGTTGTTGACCAGCACGGTGGGCGCGCCGAGCTCCTCGGCGACCCGCGCGACGGCGGCCTCGACGGCGGCGGCGTCCGACACGTCCGCACCCACGGCGACGGCCGTGCCGCCCGCGGCGGCGATCGCGTCCGCGGTGCCCTTCGCGGCGGACTCCTCGATGTCGATGACGGCGACCTTGAACCCGTCCTGCGCGAGCCGCAGTGCGGTCGCCGCGCCGATCCCCCGCGCCGCACCGGTCACGATCGCGACCCTCTGCCCGCTGTCCGCCATCTCGTCTCCTTCGACTCGCTGCTCCACGGTCGGACCCGACCGAACGATCGCTCTGGGCTCCCGACCCGGCGATCCTCGCACCGCGCCACCCGGAGTGCGCAACCCGATGTCGTCGGCACCACTGTCGGCACCACTGACGAGGATTGGTGCGACCGCATTAAGCTCGCGTCCATGACGGTACTCGAGCGGTTCTCGCTCACGGGCAAGGTGGCCATCGTCACGGGCGCGTCGTCCGGACTCGGGGTGGCGTTCGCCAAGGCACTGGCGGAGGCGGGCGCGGACGTCGTGCTCGGCGCGCGCCGGGTGGACCGGCTCGCGGACACGCAGAAGCTGGTGGAGTCCATCGGCAGGCGGGCGCTGGCGGTGGCGACGGACGTGGCGAAGCAGCCGGACTGCCAGGCGCTGGTGGACGCGGCCATGGCCGAGTTCGGGCGGGTGGACGTGCTGGTCAACAACGCGGGGATCGGCACCGCCTACCCCGCCACCAGGGAGACCGTCGAGCAGTTCACGCAGGTCATCGACGTCAACCTCAACGGCTGCTACTGGATGGCGCAGGCCTGTGGGCGGGTGATGCAGCCGGGTAGCAGCGTGATCAACATCGGCAGTGTCCTCGGCCTCACCACGGCGGGCCTCCCCCAGGCCGCCTACTCGGCGAGCAAGGCCGGGCTGATCGGCCTGACCCGGGACCTCGCCCAGCAGTGGGGCTCGCGCAAGGGCATCCGGGTCAACTGCCTCGCCCCCGGGTTCTTCGCCTCGGAGATGACCGACGGCTACCCCGACGGCTACCTCGAGTCGCAGGCCGCTCGCATCGTGCAGGGCCGGATGGGGGACCCGGAGGAGCTCGCCGCGGCGGCGGTGTTCCTCGCGAGCCCGGCGGGCGGGTACGTGACCGGGCAGACCCTCGTCGTCGACGGCGGGCTCACCGTCACCTGAGTCAGTCCAGCAGGACGGTCCGCAGGTCCAGCCGGCGCAAGACCCGGTCGGCGGCCGCCGGGTCCACCCCCGGCTCCCCGCGGGCGGCCACGACCGCCGCCCGCGCCGCGGCCAGCGCCTCCACCTCGACCTGCTGGAACAGGTGCCTGCGGTGCCGCAGCTCGGCCAGCCGCTGCCGCTCCTCCTCGCCCGCCGACTCGCCCGACAGCACCGCCGAGATCCGGGCGATCCGTTCGTGCAGGGCGGCCTCGACGTCCTCCGACAGCTCGTCGCGGGCCTGCATCTCGTCGATCCGGGCCGTGAGCCGCTCCAGGACGGCCCGGCTCGCGCGCCGGGACACCGCCTTCTCGGCGGCCTCCTCGGCGTCGGCGTCGTCCGCCAGGCCGAGCCGCGTGACGAGCGCGGGCAGGGTGAACCCCGGGATCAACAGCGTCACGAGCAGCACCGACACCGCGACCAGGACGATCTCGGTGCGGGCGGGGAACGCCGCCCCCGTCTCGACGGTCGTGGGCAGGGACAACGCGAGCGCCAGCGTGGCGAGCCCGCGCATGCCGCACCACGTGATCACCACCGCCTCCCGACCGGTCCGCGGCGCCGCGGAGGGGTCCTGGACGCGGGACCGGACGACGAACAGCGCACCCGTGGTCCAGAGCGCCCGGACCGCGACCACCACCGCGCACACGATCCCCGCGTGGGCGAGCATGCGGGGCAGATCGGCGCCCGCGTCCTCCACGACCTGGCGAAGGTCGAGCCCGATCAGGCCGAACGCGACGCCGGTGACCAGCAGCTCGACCACGTCCCAGAACGAGCGCTGGACGAGCCGGTCCGCGGCCGCGTCGGCGTCGGCGAGGGCCCGCATCTGCAGCGCCGCGACCACCACCGCGACGACGCCGGACGCGTGGATCTCCTCCGCCAGCAGGTAGGTCGCGAACGGCAGCACGAGCGTGAGCGCGGACCGGCCGATGGTGTCGTCGACGCGGTTGAGGATCTGCCGGGCGAGCCACGCGACGACGAGCCCCAGCAGCACCGCGCCGACCGCGCCGACCACGAAGGACAGCACGAGCGCGCCCGCCGACAGCTCGTCGCCCGACACCGTGGCCAGCAGCGCCGCCTGGAAGATCACCAGTGCGGTGGCGTCGTTGAACAGGCCCTCGGTCTGCAGCACCTGCAGCACCCGGCGTGGGATCCGCACCGACCCCGCGACCGCCTCGACGGCGACGGGGTCCGGCGGGGCCACCATCGCCCCCAGCGCGACGGCCGCCGTCACCGTGATCCCCGGCACGAGCACGACGGCCGTGCCCGCCACCACGGTCACCGTGGCCGCCACCAGCGCCACGGCCAGCCCGACGATGGTGCGCCGGCGAGCGCGGAACTGCGACCACGAGGTGCGCTGGGCCGTCGCGAACAGCAGCGGCGGCAGGAACAGCGGCAGGATCAGACCCGGGTCGATCTCGAACGCGTCGGGCAGCCCCGGCAGGAACGCGACGATCGCGCCGAGCACGACCATCAGCGCGGGCCACGGCAGCCGCAGGCGGTCCCCCAGGCCGACGAGCAGCACCGCCGCGAGCATCAGCCCCACGAGGAGCAGCAGGATCTCCACGGGTGCAGCCTTCCATCCCGATCGGTGCCATGATCCGGTGCCATGAGCCACGACCCCTACAGCGAACTCCCCGAGGTCCCCTCGTTCACGGTCACGAGCACCGACGTCGTCGACGGCGGCACGCTCGCGGCGCCGCAGCTCTCCGGTCTCATGGGCGTCCCCGGCGGCGAGGACGTGTCCCCCCAGCTGTCCTGGAGCGGCGCGCCCGAGGGCACGAAGAGCTACGCGGTGACGGTCTACGACCCGGACGCGCCCACCGCGTCGGGCTTCTGGCACTGGGCCACCTACGACATCCCCGCCTCGGTGACCTCGCTGGACGCCGACGCGGGCGCCGAGGGCGGCGACCTGCCCACCCTGGCCAACGACGCCGGCCTCAAGCGCTACGTCGGCGCCGCCCCGCCGCCCGGACACGGCCCGCACCGCTACTTCTTCGTGGTGCACGCCGTGGACGTGGAGAGCCTCGGCCTGCCCGAGGGCGCCACGCCGGCGTTCCTCGGCTTCAACCTCTTCGGTCACACCCTCGGGCGCGCGATCCTGGTCGCCACGCACGAGAACACCGGCTGAGTCCATTCCCGACGGGCGGGCGGGGCCGGTCGGAGATAGCGTCCCCGCCGTGCCCGACATCACCGAGCTGATCCTCGACGATCACGAGTGGTTCCGGCGCCGCTTCGCGGAGCTGGACGAGCTGCGTGCCGACGGGGCCGATCCCACCACCCTGCGCGGGCGCTGGCGCCCGCTCGCGGACCTGCTGGACGTGCACGCCGAAGCGGAGGAGCGGATCTTCTACCCGCAGCTGCTGCGCAAGGGCGCCAACGACCCCCGGGAGGAGACCCTCGACGCGATCGGCGACCACAACGACATCCGCGAGGGCGTGCGCCGCGCCGACCGCCATCCCGTGGGCAGCGACGACTGGTGGGCGGGGGTCGACGCCGCCCGCGCGGCCAACGACGAGCACATGGGCGAGGAGGAGAACGAGGGCCTCCCGGACTTCCGGCTGAACGCGCCGAGCGGATTGCGGGAGTCCCTCGGCGCGCAGTTCACCGAGTTCAAGCAACGGCACCCCGGCGGGCGGGGTATCGAGGTCGTGGACAAGGACCCACAGGAGTACGTCGAGGACGTCGAGCGCGAGATCCGACCGCCGTCGGACTTCTCCGGCGACGTGTCGCTCGGCATCGGCAGCTTGAGAGGACGATCGTGACCGCACCCTCGGACCACCTGCTCAGGGCGCACGCGCCCATCCCCGCGGAGTCGTGGAAGGCGATCGACGACGAGGCGCGCGAGCGGCTCACCCCGCTGCTCGCCGCACGCAAGGTCGTCGACTTCGTCGGCGCAGGCGGCTGGCAGCGCTCCGCGTACTCGCTGGGGCGCACCGCGCCGCTGCCGGGCCCGCCGCCCGGGGTGCCCGGCGCGGAGGCGGTGACCACGCAGACCCGCCGCGTGCAGCCCCTGGCCGAGGTGCGGGTGCCGTTCACGGTGGCGCGCACGGAGATCGGCGACATCCAGCGCGGTGCGCCCGACCCGGACTTCGACGACCTCGCCCGGGCCGCCCGGGTGGCCGCCGAGATCGAGAACCGGACGATCTTCCACGGCTGGCCCGCCGCGCTCGTCGAGGGCATCGCGCAGACCACCCCCTACTCGACGCTCGCGCTGGGCAAGGACTGCCTGAAGTGGCCGGGCGTGGTGGCCCGGGGGGTGGATGCGCTGCGGCGCAACGGGATCGGCGGGCCGTACGCGTTGGCCGTCGGGCCGGACCTCTACACGAAGATCGTCGAGACGACGGAGCTCGGCGGCTACCTGCTGTTCGACCACCTCGAGCGGGTACTCGGCGGGGACGTGATCTGGGCGCCGGGCGTGGACGGCGCGGCGATCGTCAGCGCCCGCGGCGGTGACTTCGTGCTCGACGTCGGGCAGGACCTGTCGATCGGCTACAGCCACCACGACGCCGACGCGCTGCACCTCTACCTCGAGGAGAGCTTCACCTTCCGGGTCGTGGAGCCGGACGCGGCGTTCGTCCTGACCTGACCTGACCGGGGTGGGGCCCCGGCGCGGGGCCCCACCTGCGTCAGATCCACGCCGTCAGATCCTCAGCAGCCGGTCGAAGAAGGTCCGGTAGCGGCCCAGCGCCAGCCGCAGGTCCTCGGTGGAGGCCTGGTCGTTGCGCAGGTCGGCCTCCAGCTCGCGGCGCTGCCGCACGAAGAGCTCCTCCACCTCGTCGAGCACGGTCCCGACCAGGGAGTTCGCCTCGGCGACGGCGGCGCGGGGCTCGTCGACGAAGCCCGCCTTGAGGGTCTCCCAGCGACGCAGGTGCTCGTCGGCCCGGTCGCGGGGGAAGAGCCGGGGCTCGTCGGGGTCCTCGTTCCGCGACGACGACCCCATCCGTTCCGCGCGCCCGCGCGGGGCGGGATCGTCCCCGCGGTCTCGGAACAGGTGCTCGTCGTGGCCGCGCGGGGTGGGGATCTCGTCGCGGTCGTCGGTGCGGGTCCGGCCGGGGCCGTCGCCCTCGTCGGGTGCCTGCTCGCGGCCGAGCAGGCGGTCGGTGAGGCTGCGGTCGTCGCTCATCGGGGTCCTCCTCAGGCGTGGGTCCGGCCGGGCCGGGTGTCGTGGGTGGGTGGCTGTTCGGCGGGTTCCCCGGCGCCGCGGCCGAGCAGCGCGTGGACCAGGTCCCGGTAGGCGGTGACGGCCTCGCGCAGGTCCTCGGTGTCCGCCTGGCGCTTCCGGTTCGCGGCGGCCAGGGCGCGGGCGGCCCGGTACCGGTGGACGGCCTCCGGATGGTCGACGGAGACGTCGTCGGCGCGGCGGGAGGGCTCGCCGACCGGGTAGCCGCGGGCGGACATGAGCTCGTCGACCAGGGTGTCGGCGTGGTCGACGGCCCGGTCGGGGTCGTCGACGAACTCGCGCTGCACCTCGGTCCACCGGTGCTCGAAGGTCTCGCGCTCGTGGTCGTCGAGGTCACGCAGCTGCAGGCCGCGGTGTCGCTTCACGCGCTCGGCGAGGATCCGGTCGGTCTCGGCGGGATCGCCCGTCTCGGCGAGCCGGCGATCGTACTCCGGACCGAAGCGCCGCCGGAGCCGCTCGCTGCGCCGTCGCCCGATCCGGGACCACGAGAACGCCACGAGCGCCAGGAGGGCGATCACGACCACGACGATCACTACGATCAGAACGGTGCTGCTCATGCTCTCGGGATGCCCCCCGTGGGATGTCACAATCCGTTCCCGACCGATCAACATGTGACTGCCGACACACTGAATCGAGTGAGGGATGACCGAACCCCCGGCTGACCCGCAGGAGCGGCTCGAAGCCGCCGCGGACGAGCTCTACGGCGTGCCGCCGGAGGATTTCGTCCCGGTCCGGGACGAGCTCGTCGGCGAGGCGCGCGAGGCGGGGGACAAGGAGGCGGCGAAGGCGATCGGCAGGCTCCGCAGGCCGACCCAGGCCGCGTGGCTGTCGAACCTGCTGGCCCGCGAGCGCGGTGCGCAGCTCGACGCCCTACTGGACCTGGCCGAGGAGCTCGCAGGCGCCCAGCGCTCGCTCGACGGCACGCAGCTGCGGCAGCTGTCGGCGCAGCGCTCCAAGCTGGTGGGGGCCATGGCGCGGGAGGCCCGCCGGATCGCCGCGGAGGACGGGCACCGGGTCACCGAGTCGGTGGAGAAGGACCTGCGCGGGATCCTCGACGCCGCCCTGGCGGACCCGGACATCGCCGACGAGGTGCGCTCGGGCAGGTTGACCCGCACCGTGAGCTGGTCCGGCTTCGGCCCGGGCGGCGGGGAGACCTCCTTCGGCGGGGGCGTGTCGCGGGGCACGGGGACGCAGGAGCCGCGCGAGCGACGCGCGCCGCGGGCGGCCCGTCGTCCGGCCCCGGGCCGCCCCGGGCACGGGCTCCCGGGCGTCGAGCCGCGGGGACCGGGCCGCCCGCTGCCCGACGGCGGTCCCGAGCCGGAGCCGCCCGCGGCGCCGCCGTCCGGGGCGGACGAGGAGGACCGGCGCCGCGAGGTGCGGGAGGAGCAGGAACGGCGGGAGCGCGAGGAACGAGAGCGCGCGCGGATCGAGGCGGCCGCAGTCGTCGAGCGGGCCCGCCGCGACTCCAGCCGCGCGGCCGACGCCCACGAGGACGCCGAGGCCGCGCTGCGAGACGCCGAGTCGGACCGCGAGGCGGCCGAGCGCCGCGTCGAGGAGCTCACCGCGGAGCTGGACCGGGCCCGGGAGGCCCGCGCCGGCGCCCACACCGCCGTCAAGGACGCCGCCCGCGTCGAGCGGGAGGCGGCCCGCGCCGCACGGGACGCCGCCGCCGCCCTCGCCGAGGCCGAGACCCGCCTCGCCGAGCTCGCGCCCTGACACCGCCGTCCCCACGGCGGAGCTCGCTGGCCGGCGGGCCCGCGGACGGCGCCTCCACCCACACCGACAGCTCGTCGCAGGGAGAGCGTCGCCCGCGGCGAGACCGGCGGCAGGAGGTCGTCCGGGGCACGGTCCTCAGCGGCGGGTGCCGGTGAACGACCAGTACGCCACCCAGGCGACCGCGACGAGCAGGACCATCGCGAGCGGCACGTGCACCACCATGATCCCGGCGTCCCCGATGCCGGCCTGCACGAACGTCAGCACGAACACCACGGCCGCGACGATCGCGGGCAGCAGCCGCGCCCGCATGGCGCGGACCACCAGGAACGCCAGGATCATCGTGAGCCCGGTCAGGACGTGCACGCCGTAGGCACCGAGCGAGTGGATCATCTCGGCGGTCCGGCTGCGGGAGATGATCTCGCCGGCCGTGACGCCCTGGCCGACGATGGTGAGCACGGCCAGCACGGACACCACCCGCAGCACGCCGACCAGTGCGGTCGGGGTCGAGGTGGTGCGGGAGACGCTGCCGGTGGTCGTCATGGGGCTCCTCTCGCGGACCGGGCGGGTTCCCGGTGACGGCGACACGGCTCAGGATCGTTGAAGGATCACTGATCGTTCCGACTGTTATCCGATCGTGATCTGATCGGCCGTCGGCATCCCCCCGCGCGCGCCGACCGCGCCGACGGAGAGGGCCGCGGCGTGGATCGCCCGCTCGATCGCCGCCCGCAGGTCCGCCCCCGCGGCCAGGCCCGCGGCGAGGGCGCCGTTGAAGGTGTCCCCGGCCCCCGTCGTGTCGACGACCCGTGGCGCCGGATGCGCGGGGATCCGCTCGGAACCGTCAGCGTCGACGAGCCGCACCCCCTCCGCCCCCAACGTCACGACGACCGGGGCGCCGGTCCGCGCGTGGAGCTCGGCGGCGGGGTCCTCGGCGGTCGTTCCCAGCAGGCAGGCGAGGTCGGCGAGCTCCCCCGCGTTCGGGGTGAGCAGCGGGCCGCACCCCAGTACGTCGACCAGCTCGGGGAGCACGGGCGCGGAGTTCAGCACGCACCGAATGCCGTGTCCCGCAGCGGACTCGACCGCGGCGACGACCGCCGCCGCGGGGATCTCGGTGCTCACGAGCACGCACCCGGCCCAGCCCGCCGCCCGGTCGACGGCCTCCCGCACCGCGTCCGCCGACACCGCCGAGTTGGCCCCGCCCCCGACCGCGATCTGGTTCTCCCCCTCGGGATCCACCACGATCAGCGCCACACCGGTCGGCACGCCGTCGAGCACGGCGACCGCCGCGACGTCGATCCCCTCGGCGCGCAGCTCGTCGAGCGCCTGGGCGCCCGTGTCGTCCGCCCCGACGGCGCCGACGTACCGCACGGACGCCCCGAGCCGGGCCGCGGCCACCGCCGCGTTGGCCCCCTTGCCCCCGCCGAACCGCTCCACCCCCGACCCGACGACGGTCTCCCCCGGCCCCGGCAGCCGCGGCGCCGCGACCACCATGTCCACGTTCACGGCCCCGACGACCAGCACGCCCGCCACCCGGCGGAGACTATCGGGCGGACGACCACGCCGGGTCGTCGGCGCGAGCCCGCCCTCCACGGTGGAGCGGGGGTTCGGGGCCCCGCCTCGGGAAGCGCGCGGTCCAGTGATCGTCACGGCGGCGAAACATGCCGTTGATCTGCGGTCCGCATGCTCGCCTGATGCCCGACCTCTCGTTCCGCCTGCTCGGCCGGGTCGAGGCGTGGCGCGGGGACACCCGGGTCGAGCTCGGCGGGCCCAAGCAGCGGGCGGTGCTCGCGTCGCTGGCGCTGCGGGCGGGCCAGGTCGTGTCCCAGGACCGGCTGATCGACGACCTGTGGCCGGACGATCCCCCGGTGCGCGCCGCGGCGACGGTGCAGGTGTTCGTGTCCAACCTGCGGCGGGCGCTCGAACCCGACCGTCCGCGCGGGGCGCCGGCGACCGTGCTCGCCACGGCCGCGCCCGGGTACCGGCTGGCCGTGGACCCTGGGTCCGTGGACGCCCACGTGTTCGCCCGGCTCGCGGCCGAGGGGCGGGAGGCGCTGGCCGAGGAGGACCCCGAGCGGGCCGTCGCGGCGCTGCGTCGCGGGGCGGAGCTGTGGCACGGACCCGCGCTCGCCGACCTCCCCGCGGCCCCCTTCGCCACGACCGAGGCCGCCCGGCTGGAGGAGCTGCGGTTGGGCGCCGCCGAGGACCGGGCGGAGGCGGAGCTGGCCCTCGGCAGGCACACCGCGCAGGTCGCCGAGCTGGAGCGCCGGGTGCGCACCCATCCCCTGCGCGAACGCTCCCGCGCCCAGCTCATGCTCGCGCTGTACCGCTGCGGGCGCCACGCCGAGGCGCTCGCCGCGTACCGGGAGGGCCGCCGGATCCTCGCCGAGGAGCTCGGGTTGGAGCCCGGCCCGCCGCTGCGCGAGCTGGAGCGGGCGATCCTCCGCCAGGACCCCGCGCTGACCTGGGCGCCGCCCGCGCCCGTGGTGCTGCCCGCGCCTGCGCCCGCCACGGTGGACGAGCCGGGCCGCGTCCTCGTCGTGGACGACAGCGGGCTCATCCGCAGGCTGCTCAGCGCGGCGCTCGCCGAGCTGGGCCACGAGGTCGAGACGGCCGAGCACGGCAGGCGCGCCCTGGAGATGCTGGGCGAGGGCGACTTCGACGTCGTGCTGCTGGACCTGCTCATGCCCGTGCTCGACGGCTACTCCACCCTCGCCGAGATCAAGGCCGACCCGGCGCTGGAGCACCTGCCGGTGATCATGGTCTCCGCGGTGCAGGACATGGACAGCGTGGTGCGCTGCATCGAGCTCGGAGCCACCGACTACCTGCCGAAGCCCTTCAGCGCGGCGATGCTGCGGGCCCGGCTGCGGTCGTCGTTGGCCGCCAAGCGGCTGCGGGACGCCGAACGCTCCGCGCTGCGCAGGCTGGAGGACGTGCTCGCCGCCGAGGGGGACGACCGGCTGCGGCGGCTGACCGCGATGAGCCGGGAGGTCGCGGAGCGCGAGGCGGCCCTGCGTGCCGAGATCGCCGAGCTGCGGGGGCGGGTCGCCCGGTGAGCGGCCGCCGGTCGCTGAAACGGCAGCTCACCCTCGCGCTGGGCCTCGGCGGGGTGCTGCTCGCGGTGATCCTGCTGGTCAGCCTGGCCGCCGAGCGCAGCATGCAGGCCGCGGCGGACGCCGAGGCCCGGCGTTCGGAGTCCCAGCGGCTGGCCCTGGAGCTGCGTCAGACCTCGGACGACCTGACCCGGATGGCACGCTCGTATGTCGCCACCGGCGATCCCCGCTACCTCGACTGGTTCCACGAGATCCTCGCGATCCGCGCAGGCACCGCGCCCCGGCCCGTGAACTACGACGGCATCTACTGGGACGTCGTCAGCGACCCGCTGAGCGGCACGACGCAGCGGCCCACCCCGTTCGAGCCGCCCGCCGCCTTCGCCACGCTGGCCGCGCGGGCCGGGTTCACCTCTGTGGAGCAGGGGCTGCTGGCCACCGCCCAGGCCCGGTCGGACGCGCTCGCCGGGATCGAGCAGCAGGCGTTCGCCCTGGTCACGGCCTCGCCGCCGGACCGGGAGCGGGCCACCGCCATGCTCTACGACACCACCTACCTGCACGCCAAGGCGCAGATCATGAGCCCGATCGGGCAGGTGATCACGCTCGTCGACTCCCGGACCGCGCAGGAGACCGCGCAGGCGACGGGACAGGCCCGCGGCTGGACGGCGGCGGCCATCACGGTCGCCGTCCTGCTGCTCGCGGGGATGGCGGTGCTGGTGGTGTGGACGCGGCGGCAGGTGCTGCGCCCGGTCGGCGAGCTGGACGCGGCCACCGCGCGGATCGCCGCCGGGGAGCCGGACGTCCAGGCGCGGGTCGCCGGCGTCAGCGAGGTCAGCGCCCTGGCCACCCGGTTCAACGAGATGACCGAGCGGGTCCGGGCACGCACCGCGGACCTGCAGCTGCTGCACCGGGTCGCCGCGACGGCGCACCGCGCCACCGACCTCCCCGGCGCCACCCGCGAGGTGCTCGCGCTGGTCTGCGCGCACACCGGGTGGGAGGCGGGCCGCGCCACCTTCCTCGACGGCGGCCCGCCGGTCACCCACGGCACGCTGACCGCCGAGCCCGGACTCGTCGAGCGGGTGCGCACGGAGGCTGTGTGGGCGGGCTCGGCGATCGGGCTGCCGGTCCGCCTCGGCGGGGAGACGGTCGCCGTGCTGGAGTTCGTCGTCGGGCGGCGGGTGGCGAAGGACCCGGCGCAGCTCGCCCTGCTCACCGACGTCGGGGCGCAGCTGGGGCAGGTCGTCGACCGGGTGCGCTCCGCGGACGCCCTGCGCGCCGCCGCGACCGCCGCGGAGAGCGCGAACCGGGCCAAGAGCGCCTTCCTGGCGACCATGAGCCACGAGATCCGCACGCCGATGAACGCGGTGATCGGCATGTCCGGGCTGCTGCTGGACACCGCGTTGGAGCCGGAGCAGCGGCGGTTCGCGGGGATCGTGCGAGACAGCGCGCACGCCCTGCTGCTGCTCATCAACGACATCCTCGACTTCTCCAAGATCGAGGCGGACCGCCTCGACCTGGAGGAGGCCCCGTTCCACGTCGCCGAGTGCGTGGAGGGGGCGCTCGAGCTGGTCGCCGCCGCCGCCGCGGAGAAGGACCTCGAGCTGCTGTGCGTGGTCGAGCCCGGCACCCCGTCCGCGCTGGTCGGGGACGTCACGCGGGTCCGGCAGGTGCTGCTCAACCTGTTGTCCAACGCCGTGAAGTTCACCGAACGCGGCGAGGTCGTCGTGACCGTCGGCTTCTCCGGCGGGCACTGGCGGTTCGCGGTGCGGGACACCGGCATCGGGATCCCGCCGGACCGCCTCGACGCGATCTTCGAAGCTTTCAGCCAAGTGGACGCCACCACCACCCGCCGCTACGGCGGCACCGGCCTGGGCCTGGCGATCTGCCGACGGCTGTGCGAGCTGATGGGCGGCACGGTCATCGCCGCGAGCACCCCCGGCGAGGGCACCACCGTCACCTTCACCGTGCGGGCGGAGGCGGCGTCCGTGCCGCGCCGGGACCCGGTGCCCTCGACCGAGGCGCTGCGCGGGCTGCACGTCCTGCTGGTCGACGACCATCCCGGTTCACTGCGGCTGCTGCGGCGCCGGCTGGGCTCGTGGGGGATGCAGGTCGCGGACACGACGTCGGCGGCGACCGCCCGGCACTGGCTGGCCGAGGGGCGCCGGTTCGACGTGGCGGTCCTCGACACCGCGGAGCTGTCGGTGCCTGGCGTCCCCGTCGTGTTGCTGACCTCGATCGACGAGCTCCCGCGGGTGGACGCGCGCCGGTTCGCGGCCGTGCTCGCGAAGCCGGTGCGACCGGCCGCCCTGCACCGCGCGCTCGCCGACGCCCCGGCCGATCCGGTCGTGCCCGCGAGCAGGCGGATCCTGGTCGCCGAGGACCATCCGGTGAACCAGCGGCTCGTGCTGCTGCTGCTCGGGCGGCTGGGGCTGCGCGCGGACCTGGTGAGCAACGGCGTCGAGGCCGTCGCCGCGGTGCGCGAGCGGCCCTACGACGTCGTGCTGATGGACGTCCGGATGCCCGAGCTCGACGGGATCGGTGCCACCCGGCGCATCCGCGCCGGTGGGGGCCACCAGCCGTGGATCATCGCGGTGACCGCGGAGCCCGGCGGGCGGGCGGCCTGCCTCGACGCGGGGATGAACGACCACCTGACGAAGCCGCTGGTCACCGCGGAGCTGGCGGCGGCGCTCGCCCGGATCCCCGACGCCGCTCCGGTGCTCGACCCGGCCGCCTGGGCGCGGCTGCGCGAGGTCGCCGGGAGCGAGCTCGACGGGCTGGTCGCGGACTTCCTCGCCGAGACCCCCGCCCTGGTCCGAGCCCTGCGGGAGCCTGCGGCGGCCGAGCGCGCCGTCCACACGCTCATGGGGTTGGCGGAGACCTTCGGGGCCACCGGGCTCGCCGCGCTGTGCCGGGCGCCCGAGCCGGATCCGGCGGCCGTCGAGGGCGAGCACGCCCGCGTCGTCGTCGCATTGCGGCAGGTCAGCGGGCATTTGGCGGACGTTTAGCGTCGTGCCGTTCACTCGCCGCATCGAACCCGGCGAGCGGAAGGCAGCCATGAGTATCGAGGAAGTGACCCCCACCCCCACGGCCGCGGCCCCACGCGCCGGGGCCGCGAAGGAGACCCTGGAGGACTACACCCTCCGCTTCGCCCCGCGCAGCTACCGGCGCTGGGGTGTCGGCACGGTGGCCGTGTCGGCGCTCGGCGGCATCGCCTACCTGGCCGACTTCGCGATCGGCGCCAACATCGGCATCTCCTACGGCACGGTCAACGCGCTGTGGGGCATCCTCGTGTTCGCCGTCGTGATCGTCCTGACGGGCTTCCCGCTGGCGTACTACGCCGCGCGCTACAACCTCGACCTCGACCTGATCACCCGCGGATCCGGCTTCGGCTACTACGGGTCGGTGGTCACGAACGTCATCTTCGCGACGTTCACCTTCATCTTCTTCGCCCTCGAGGGCTCGATCATGGCCCAGGGCCTCAACCTGGGCCTGGGCATCCCGAACTGGATCGGCTACGCGCTCTCCACGCTGATCATCTTCCCGCTCGTCATGTACGGGATGTCGCTGCTGAGCAAGCTCCAGCTGTGGACCACGCCGCTGTGGTTGGTCCTGATGGTCGCGCCGTTCGTCTACCTGCTGGTCCAGCACCCGGACTCGATCGGCCAGTTCCTCTCCTACCAGGGTGAGGAGGGCAGCGGCGCGCTGAGCCTCGGCGCGATCATGCTCGCGGCAGGCGTGTGCCTCTCGCTCATCGCGCAGATCGCCGAGCAGATCGACTACCTGCGGTTCATGCCGCCGAAGACGCCCGAGAACAAGCGCCGCTGGTGGAGCGCCATGATCCTGGCGGGCCCGGGCTGGGTGCTGTTCGGGGCGATCAAGCAGATCGTCGGGCTGTTCCTCGCCGTCTACCTGATCGCCAACGTGGCGGACGGGGCCACGGTCGCCAACGAGCCCGTCCACCAGTTCCTGGAGATCTACCGGCAGTTCCTGCCGCCGTGGGCCGCGGTCGCCCTCGCCGTCGTGCTGGTCGTGATCAGCCAGATCAAGATCAACGTGACGAACGCCTACTCGGGCTCGCTGGCCTGGACGAACTCCTTCACCCGGGTCACCAAGCGCTACCCCGGACGGCTCGTGTTCGTCGGCGTCAACCTGCTGATCGCGCTGGTCCTGATGGAAGCCAACATGTTCAGCTTCCTCAACACCATCCTCGGCTTCTACGCCAACTGCGGCATGAGCTGGATCGTCGTGGTCGCCGTGGACATCGCGGTCAACAAGTACCTGCTGAAGCTCTCGCCCATCCAGCCCGAGTTCCGCCGGGGCATGCTGTACAACGTCAACCCGGTCGGCTTCGGCTCGATGCTCGTCTCCGCGGGCGTGTCCATCCTGGCCTTCTTCGGGGTGCTGGGTTCGGCGATCCAGCCGTTCAGCCCGCTCGTCGCGATCGGCCTGGCCGTCGTCCTGCCGCCGCTGCTGGCGATCGCGACGAAGGGGAGGTACTACCTGCGCCGCACGGACGACGGCATCGACCTCCCGATGCTCGACGAGCACGGCAACCCGTCCGCGGTCGTCCTGGACTGCCACGTCTGCGGCGAGTCGATCGAGCGCCCGGACATGGTGGCCTGCGCGGAGCACTCCGCGCACATCTGCTCGCTCTGCCTGAGCCAGGACAAGACCGGCGAGCACATCCTGCCCGCCCAGGTCTGACCCACCCCGCCGGCCGCACCCACTCCGGGTGCGGTCGGCGGGCGGCGCGCCGGAGGGGTGCGCGCCGGCTCCTGCGGGGAGCGCCGGTCGCCGCCGAAGAGTCGGGCGCGGGAGCCTTCGACGGCGACCGCCCCGACACGTCGAGCGAGGCCGGTCGGGTGCCCTACTCCTCCAGCGTGACCGCGTCCCACGGCGCGCAGCTCTGCTGGCAGAGCAGCGGATCACACGGACAGGACAGGTCCGGCACACAGGACTGGTGGCAGAACGGGTTCTCGGCCCGCGCGGTCTTGGGCAGCCAGACCTTCTCGTAGATCGCGTCCCGGCGGCCTGCCAGCGCGTCGCCCGCCAGGACCTCGGCGAGCGTCTGGCGGGTGGTGTCCCCGACCGCGGTGTCGCGGGACATCACGCAGGGATACAGGCAGCCGTCGGGCGCGAGGGCGAGGCTGCCGTTCCAGCAGTGGCCGCACAGCCCCTCGTCCGCGGCCTCCCGTCCGACGAGCTCCTCGCCGCGGCCGAACTCTCGGGCCCCCGAGCTGCGGACGTGCCCGACGCCCATCTCCAGCAGGTACCGGGTGGTCCGCTCGCCCGAGTCGTCGTCCCCGGGCATGGTGATCACACCCGCCCTGGTGGGGATCCCGCGGTCGATCAGCCTGCGCAGGTTGCCGATCGTGCGCGCGTGGCTGCCGCGGACGGTGGTGACGGCGTCGTGGACCGCGGGCTCGGCCGAGTACACGGACGTGGCGAAGTGGATCCCGTGCGCCGCCGCGAAGGCGACGGTGTCCTCGGTGAGCATCGTGAGGTTGGTGAAGACCTCCACGAACTCGAACCCGGTCTCGACGCCCGCGCGCAGCAGCCGGTCGAAGTCCCGGTTGAGCTGTGGCTCGCCGCCGATGAACTGGATCTTCCGACAGCCGAGGTCGTGGGCCTGGCGCAGGACGTCCTCGTAGTCCGCCGCGGTGAGCGTGTCCCGACCCCCGCTCTGTGGCGAGGACTCGGTGTAGCAGTGGACGCACTGCAGGTTGCAGCGGTTGGTCAGCTCGAGCCAGAGGAAGTCGAGGCGGCCCGCGACCTCCTGCGGGGTGCGCATCAGCCCTCCTCGGGGATCGGGAGCAGGTGCAGCTCGCCGTCCCAGTTCGTGGGGGTCATCGCGAGGCGCACGGTCAAGCCGGACCGCCCGTCCTCGTCGAACTCCCACGCCTGCCCGATGGTGAACCACACGTCGCCCTTCGGGTGCGTGCGCGCCCGCGCCGCATACGTCGCCTTGCCCGTGACGGGAGGTGGTGCACTCTTCTCGTCCTGCTCAGCCATGTGCCCTGGCTCGATCATGGCCGCCGGAGCGTTACCCGAGTCACACTTTCGGGTGACCAAAGGTCGGGACCAGGCGCACGGTCTCCGCCAGGTCCTCCAGCAGCCGCAGGTTCTCCCGCAGGCCGAACGCCGGGGGCAGGAAGCAGATCAGCTCCTCCGCCTCGGCGACGCTCGGGTCCGCCCGCAGCTGGTCGAGGACCGCGCTCGGGTCCCCGTGGTGCACCGGGCTCATGGTGAACCGGTGGGAGTGGGCGGCGACCGGGTCGAGGGCTCCGGACGGGCGGGAGGCGGCGGGGCCGAACCGTCGGCGTTCCGCGTCGTAGGCGGCGTAGACCCGCGCCAGCTCCGGCGACGAGGCGGGCAGCACGGAGCGGGCCACCGCGGCCCGCGACCGCGCGGGCGTCGGATGGGCGGCGCGATACGCGGAGATGGCCCGCGACAGCTCGGCGCCGAAGTCGGGGATGTCGCCGGACAGGATCGTGCTGAGCAGCAGCCGCAGCCCCTGCTCCCCCACCCGCCTCGCCGACTCCACCGAGCCCCCGCCGTACCAGAGCCGGGCAGGCAGCGTCGGGCTGTGCGGCCGCACCCGCAGCGGAGTCCCGACCGCCACCATCCCCCCGGGTTCGTCCACCGTCCCGACGACCTCCCCGCGGACGCAGGCGAGGAACCGGTGCAGCCGGTCCTGCGCCTGGGCCCGGCCGTCGGAGCGCGGCTGGCCGAACAGCGCGTCGTACCCGCCCTGCCCCGTGCTCATCCCGAGCTGCAGCCGTCCGCCGGACAGCAGGTCGGCGGTGCCTGCGGCCTCGGCGAGCAGGACCGGGTCCTCGTAGCGCATCCCGATGATCGCGGTGCCCAGCCCGATCCGCTCCGTGTGCTGTGCGACGGCGGACAGAAACGTCAGCGGCGAGGCCAGGTAGTTGTCGAAATGCCGCTGGTACACCCAGCCCGTACCGAAGCCCAGTTGCTCGGCCACCCGGAACAGCTCGATCCCGTCCTTGAGGGCCTGCTCGGCGCCACCGTCGGGGAACGAGATCCGGGCGTTGAAGCCCAGCACGATCTCAGACACGGGTCGCCGCGCCCGGGATCGCCGCGATCAGCTCGCGGGTGTACTCGGCCTGCGGGTTCGTGAAGACGTCCGCGACCGCGCCCTCCTCCACGACCCGCCCGCGGCGCAGCACCGTGACCGTGTGCGCGACCTGCGCGACCACGGCGAGATCGTGCGACACGAACAGGTACGACAACCCGAACTGCTCCTGGAGCCGGACCAACAGCGACAGGATCTGCTCCTGGACGGAGACGTCCAGGGCGGACACCGGCTCGTCGAGCAGCACGGTCTCCGGGGCGGGCGCGAGGGCCCGCGCGATCGCGACCCGCTGCCGCTGCCCGCCGGAGAGCTCGGCGGGCAGCCGCTCCAGGTAGGAGGCGGGCAGCGCCACCTGGTCCACCAGCTCCCGGGCCCGCGCGGCACGCGAACGGCGGTCCCCGATGCCGAAGGACACGAGCGGCTCGACGATGCTCTGCCCCACCGTGAACCGCGGGTCCAGTGACGCGAACGGGTTCTGGTGCACGAGCTGGATCCGCCTGCGCAGCGGCCGGGTCTGCCTCCAGCCGAGCCCGGTCAGGTCGGTGTCCCCCAGCATGACCCGCCCCGCCGACGGCCGCTCCAGCCCGAGCGCGAGCCGCAGCGCCGTCGTCTTGCCCGAGCCGGACTCGCCGACGAGCGCGTGCGTCCGTCCGGGATGGACTCGCAGCGACACGGAGTCGAGCGCGGTGAAGTCGCCTCGGCCAGCGGGCAGCGTGTACGTCCTGCCCACGGCGTCCAGCCGCAGCACCGGCGAGCCGGACGGTGCGGAGGCGGGGTGTCTGGGCACGATCCGGCCCCCGTGCGCGAGGCCGGGCGCCGCGGCGATCAGCCGCCGCGTGTAGTCCTCGGCCGGGTCCACCAGGATCTCCCGCGGGCTCCCCTGCTCGACGACCCGGCCACCCGCCAGCACGACGACCCGGTCGCTGCGGTCCGCCGCCACCGCCAGGTCGTGCGTGATGATCAGCAGCGCCGTCCCCGTGCCCCGGACCAGGCCTTCCAGGTGGTCGAGGATCCGGCGCTGCACCGTGACGTCCAGCGCGCTGGTCGGCTCGTCCGCCACGATCAGCCGCGGCCTCCCGGCCAGCGCGATCGCGATGAGCACCCGCTGGCGCAGCCCGCCGGAGAGCTGGTGGGGGTACTGCCGGGCGCGCAACACCGGATCGTCGACGCCCGCCTGTTCCAGGAACTCGACGACCTCGACGTCCACCTGCGGCCCCCGCACCCCGCGGAGCTTGATCGGCCCCGCGACCTGCGCGCCGATCCGCATGGTGGGATTGAGCCCGACCATCGGGTCCTGTGGCACCAGCCCCACGACCGTGCCGCGCAGCCCGCGCAGCTCCCGTTCCGACGCGGAGGTGACCTCCAGCCCGTCGACCCTGATCGTGCCGCCGGTGATCCGGGCGTTCGACGGCAGCAGGCCCAGCAGGGCGGTCCCGATCGTCGTCTTGCCGGAGCCGGACTCCCCGACCAGCGACACGACCTCCCCGGCGGCGATGTCCAGGTCCACGCCACGCACGGCGGGCGCGACCCGCCGCCGGCGCCGGTACCCGACCTCGAGGCCCCGGATCTCGACCAGCGCGCTCCGGGCCGATGGTTCGCTCGCAAGCTCGCTCCGGGCCGATGGTTCGCTCGCAAGCTCGCTCACGGCTCCAGCTCCTGCAGCGTCTTCGACACGTGGTTCAGCGCCAGCACCGTGGCCGCGACGAACAGCCCGGGCAGCAGCGACACCCACGGCGCCGTGACCATGAACTTCCGCCCCGCCGAGATCAGGCTCCCCCACTCCGCGGCGGGCGGGGCCGCGCCGAACCCGAGGAAGCTCAACGACGCGATCGCGATGATCGCCACGCCCGTGTCCAGCACCGCGAGGACCGCCACCGGCCCCCACGAGTTCGGCAGCACGTGCCGGACCAGGATCCGCAGCCAGGACGCGCCGCCGGTCCGGGCCGCCTCCACATAGGGCAGGGTGCGGACGCGGAGCACCTCGGCCCGGGTCGTCCGGGCGAAGCCGGGCACGATCCCCACGCCCACGGCGATGGCGACCGGCACCGTCCCGAACCCCAGGGCCGTGACGATCGCCAACGCCAGGAGGAGCCCGGGGACGGCGAGCAGCACGTCGGCGAGCCGCATGATCAACGAATCCGTGAAGCCCCCGAAGAACCCCGACACCACGCCGAGCACCAGCCCGGCGACGATCGCGATGGCCAGCGCGACGAGCGCCGCCTTGATCGTCAGGCCGGAGCCGGTGAGCATGCGGGACCACAGGTCGCGGCCGATGTCGTCGGTGCCGAAGGGGTGGGCGAGGCTCGGCGCGAGCAGCCGGTCCTTCGGCGCCGTCGCGTAGGGGTCGTACCCGCTGAACAGCGCGGGCACGAAGGCCGACACCACCACGAACAGGAGGAACAGCGCCGAGAGCAGGAACCCGGGTCGACGCGCGAGGGTGCGCAGCGAGGCGAGCAGGGCGCCGCGGCGGCCGAGCGGCTCGTCGTCGGGGACCTCGTCGACCCGCTCGACGGGTCGGGTCAGGGAGAGGGTCATGCTCGGCTCACCTTCGGCGTGTGGGCGATGCGCGGATCGAGCAGCGGGTAGAGCAGGTCGACGACGAGGTTGACCACCACGAACACCGCGGCGGCCAGCGTCACCACCCCCAGCACGACGGGCACGTCCTGGGACAGGACGGACTCCTGCGCGAGCCGCCCGACGCCGTTGCGCGTGAACACCGTCTCGACGACGATCGCGCTGGTCACCGTCTGCGCCACCAGCACGCCGAGGATCGTCATGGCGGGCAGCGCCGCGTTGCGGAACGCGTGCCGGAGCTGGACGGCGGAGCGGGACAGCCCGGTGGCGCGGGCGGTGGTGACGTAGGGCTGGCGCAGCGTGTCGTCGAAGCTGCGCATGAGCACCTGGGCGAGCATCGAGCCGGTGAGCAGCGCGATCGTGAGGGCAGGCATCACCAGCGTCTGCCAGCCCTGATCCCCGGTCGCCGGCAGCCAGGCCAGCGTGAACGAGAACAGCTGGATCAGCAGCAGCGCCACGAAGAACTGCGGGAAGGACGCCCCGACCGACGGCAGCCGGGACAGCAGCAGCCGCAGCGGCCGCCACCGCACGTACGCCGCCAGGTAGGCCAGCGCCGTGCCCGTGACCAGCGCCAACGCGCCGGACACCAGGCTCAGCGTGAACGTGGCGCCGATCCGGTCCGCGATCAGCGTCGACACCGGCACGCCCTGGGCGAAGGACGTGCCGAAGTCGCCGTGCAGCGCCCCGGTGAGGTAGTGCCAGTACTGCTCGACCGCCGGCCGGTCCAGGCCCCACTGCGCCTTCGCGGCGGCGAGCTCCTGGGGGGTCAATTTGTCCGTCTCGATGCCCGCGGCGCCCAGCTGGAGCTGCACCGGGTCGCTGGGCAGCAGGTAGAGCACCACGAACGTCACCGTGAACGCGGCCCACAGCACCCCGACGGCCTGGGCCACCCGACCCAGCAGGTACCGGGTCACTGCCGGCTCTTCCACACGTCGGCGAGCTTGAGGAAGCTCTCGGAGGTGAAGGCGAAGCCGTGGACCTCGTTGCTCACGCCCGCGTACTGCACCCGCTCGAACAGCGGGAACGTGAGGCCCTGGTCGATCAGCAGGTTCTGCAGGTCCGTGTAGGCCTGCGCGGACTGCTTCTGGTCCGTCGTCTGGATCGCCTTGGTGAACAGCGCCTTGACCTGGTCCCGCAGCTCCGGGGTCATGGCGTTGTTCGCGAGCGCCTTCGAGTTGGAGAGGTCGGGGTTGAGGATGAACTGCAGGGCGCCCGGGTCCGCGCGGGCGAAGTAGGTCTGGGTGAGGTCGTAGTCGCCGTTCGCCAGCTTGGCGGTCAGCTCGGCGGTGGTGACGGTGTCCAGCTTCAGCTCGATGCCCACCTGCTTGAGCTGGTCCTGCAGCAGCTCCGCCCCCGCGCTGAACTGCGTCAGCGGGTAGCTCAGGGTGAGCCGCCGCCCGTTCTTGGCGCGGACGCCGTCGGGTCCGGTGGTCCAGCCCGCCGCGTCGAGCTGGGCCTTCGCCGCGGCCGGGTCGTAACCGAGCTTGCCTGCGACCGACTGGAAGTACGGGGTGGTGTTGTCGAACCCGCCCCCGACGACGGGGTAGCCGTCCCCGTACACCGTCTGCGCGTACGTCGGCAGGTCCACCGCCTTGTACAGCGCCTGGCGCACGGCGGGATCGGACAGCGGACGACCGGCGCTGACGTTGGCGAACTGGGTGTAGGAGACGCCGGGCAGCGAGCGGGACTCGACGGTCGCGTCGGACTTGGAGATCAGCGCGCGGTCCTCGGCCGTGAACGGGTTGCGGGGCCAGGCGATGTCGATCGCCTTGCTCACCAGGTTCCCGGTGCGCACGCCGTCCTCGGCGACGTAGCTGAACTCGACCTTGTCGAGGTAGGCCTCACCGGTGTTGTGCGACAGCGCCGAGCCCCACGCGTAGCCCGGGCGGCGGCTGATCGTCAGGCTCCGGCCCGGCGTGTAGCCGTCGAGCACGAACTGGCCCGACGCCGTGAACTTGCCCAGGCAGCGGTCCTTCGGCGAGTTCTGGAACGAGGCCGGGGTGATGAACGCCAGGTTCGTCGTGGAGGTGGCCTGCAGGAAGGACGAGTTGGGCCGGCTGAACGTGACCTTCACCGTCTTCGGGTCCACGACCTCGGAGCCTGCGTAGCCGAGGATGTAGCTCGCGCCGTACGCCGCCCCGTTCGTCTGCTTCACGGTGGCGGCCCAGCCGTCGAAGTTGGCCTTGACGGCGGCCGCGTCGAGCGGGGTGCCGTCGCTGAAGGTCACGCCGTCGCGCAGGTGGAAGGTGTACTGCGTGCCGTCCGCCGAGACCTCCCAGCTCTGCGCGAGCCAGGGCTTGATCTCCCCGGTCTGCGGGTCCTGGTCGGTCAGCGAGTCCGCGATGTTGCGGATCACCGTGCGGTGCTCGATCCAGTAGGTCTGGAAGGGGTCGACGCAGGCGAAGGCGGCGTTGTCCGGGAAGAACGCGACCTTGAGCGTGCCGCCCTTGACGGGCGGGCCTGCGTCACCGGCCGCCGCGCCCCCCGAGGCGGAGCCGGAGCAGGCCGCGAGCGCCAGCGCGCACCCGGCGAGCAGGGCGGTGAGACCGCGGCGGCGGAGGGATCGAGACATCGTGGTGTTCCTCTGGTCGGGGGTGAGACGGGGTGATCAGGGGGCGAGGAGCCGCGTACCCGCGGCGAGGAGGGCGGCGTCCTCCTGCGGCGGGTGCACCCGGACGCACAGCACGTCCCGCAGGTGCCGTTCGAAGGGGTTGTGCCGGCTCAGCGCGGGGTTGCCCAGCGCCGCGACGGCCGTCTGGACCGCGGCGATCGCCGAGCGGGCGATCTGGACCTTGAGCAGCGAGAGCTGCGGGTGGTGGGCGGTGCCGGGGCGCAGCAGCGCCCCGTAGAGCAGGGTCTCCGCCTGGGCGACCTGCGCGTCGATCTCGCCTGCCACGGACCGGATCCGCTCGGTCGTGGCGATCGGGCGACCCAACGCCGTCGGGACCCGTTCCCGGGCGTACCGGACGAAGGCGGCGCGGGCCGCGCGGGCCACGCCGACGTAGAGGGCGGGATGGCCGAAGCTGCCGATGCCCGCGGCGGCGGCCGGGTCGCGGTAGACGCCGTCGGGGCCGCGCGGGATCTCGACGAACGCATCGAGCGGTACGCGCACGTCGGTGTAGACCACGTCGTGGGTGTTCGACGCGCGCAGGCCCAGGTGGTCCCAGGTGTCGAGCCAGGCGATCCCCGCGGCGCCCCCCGGCACGACCAGGTGACCGACGCGGTCGTCGTCGGTCACCACCCAGACCACGTGGTAGGCCAGGGCGGTGCCACCGGTGGCGTAGGCCTTGTGCCCGTTCAGGACCCACTCGTCCCCGTCCCGGCGGACGGCCGTCTTGGGCAGGCCGCCCCGGGCCGGGGCGCCGAGCTCGGGCTCGGCCCGGATCGCGTTCACCAGCGCGGGCCCCTCGTGGCTCAGCAGCCTCGAGTAGACGGCCTCCGGCCAGGTCGGTGCGAGCGCCTGGCCCTGGTGGGTCGCGAGGGTGTTCGCGGCCAACAGGGCGACCGACGGATCCCCCTCCCCCAGCGCCGTGAGGATCCGCACGGTGTCGACGAACCCGGCACCCGGCCCGCCGTAGCGCTCGGCGACGGTCGCGGTGAGCAGCCCGGCCCGGTGCACGGCCTCGATCCCCCGGACCGGGATCGCCCCCGTGCGGTCGTACTCCTCCGCGGTGGCGGCGAGCTCGGCGGTGACGGCGGCCAGCGCCTCGTCGGACAGGTCGGGCTTGGGCAGGGTCCCCACGGCCACGGTCATCGCACGCCCGCCAACGCGTCGGCGTCGAATCCGGGCGCGAGGGCGCCGGGGTGCTCGGCCTGCAGGGTCCCGCGCCGCCCGGTCGCCCGGCGGTGCGCGATCTCCTGCCGCACGAGGGGGATGACGCGCTCGCCGTAGTCCCGGGCGTCCGCGAGCGTGTCGTAGCCGCGGATGGAGACCAGGTCCGCGCCCACGTCGATGTAGTCGACGATGGCCGCGGCGACGGTCTCCGGGGTCCCGACCAGGGCGGTCGAGGCGCCCCCGGCGTTGGTGACGGCGGCGGTGCGGGTCCACAGCGCCCGGTCGTAGACCTCGGAGCGCCTGGCGAACTCCAGCGCCCGCTGCGACCCGACGTTCTGCGGGGTGTCCTTGCCGACCAGGCGGTGGAACGCCCCCTTCCGGAAGGTGGCCCCGATCCGCTCCGCGTAGTCGTAGGCCTTGCGCCAGGCCAGCTCGTCCGTGCGGTCGATGATCGGGCGGAAGGTCACCCAGATCCGCGGGCGCGGGCGGCCCGCGGCGTCGGCGATGGCGTGCACCCGCTCGATCTCCGAGCGCAGGTCGGCCAGCGGCTCGCCCCAGAAGGAGAAGATGTCCCCCTGCCTGCCGCCGATCTGGAAGGCCTCGTCGCTCTGCCCGCCGATGGAGATCGGGATGGTCTCGCCGTAGGGCTTGAAGCCGGGACCGAAGCCGTCGAACCGGTAGAACTCGCCCTCGTGGCTGAACGGGGCGGTCTCGGTCCAGGCCCGGCGCAGCAGGTCGACGAACTCGCTGGTCCGCGCGTAGCGGCGGTTCTTGGGCAGGTAGTCGCCCTGGCGGGCCTGCTCGGCGTCGTTCCCGCCGCTGATGAGGTGGACGACCGCGCGGCCCTCGGTCAGCTGGTCCAGCGTGGCGAGCTGCTGTGCGACGACGAGCGGGAACGCCGTGTTCGGGCGGACCGCGACGATCGGCTTGATCCGCTCGGTGAGCTGGCCGACCGCGGAGGCGACCACGAACGAGTCCGCGCTGTTCGACCCGTACGGCAGCAGGGTGTAGTCGTAGCCCGCCTCCTCCAATGTCCGGACGTATCGGCGGAAGTAGGCGAGATCGATCCCGCGACTCGGGATCGGGTTCAGCTCGGTCGACGGATTCAGGTGCGACAGCGAGATGAACTCGACCTGCCGTGCGGCGGTGGCCGGGATCTCGGTGGTCATGGTGTGCTCCAGGGAATCGAGTGCTAGAGGGCCTTGTCGGGATTGAGGACGCGGTGCGGGTCGAACGTCGCCTTCAGGTCCTGCTGCAGGTCGACGGCGGTGTCGCCCAGCTCCTCGCGCAGCCACCGGCGCTTCAGCAGCCCGACGCCGTGCTCGCCGGTGAGGGTCCCGCCGAGCCGCAGCGCGGTGGTGAAGACCTCGCCCGCGGTGGTCCAGACGTGGCCGTCGACCTCGTCGTCGAGGACCAGGATCGGGTGCAGGTTGCCGTCCCCGGCGTGGGCCATGGTGGCGATCCGGATCCCGCTGCGTCGCGAGATCTCCGCGATCGCCGCGACCGCCTCGGGCAGCCGGGAGCGGGGCACGGCGACGTCCTCGACGAGCACCCGGCCGAGCCGCTCCAGCGCGGGCAGCGCCGCGCGGCGGGTGGCCAGGAGCTCCTCCGCCGCACCGGGATCCGCGGCGAGCTCCACCGAGTCCGCGAGCGGTGCGACGACCGCGCGGACGGCGTCGATCTCCGCCTGCGCGCCGAACCCGTCCGTCTGGACCAGGAGGAACGCGCCGGTACGCACGGCCCCGATCGCCTCCAGGCAGGTGCGGTCGAGCAGCTCGGCGACGGCGGGCTGCAGCCGGGCGGCGGTGATCGCGGCGGCCGCCGCCGCGGCGGTCTCGAAGTCCGCGAACCACGCCGCGAGGGTCGCGGTGGCGACCGGGATCGGCCGCAGCCGCACGGTGGCGCCGACGATCACGCCGAGCGTGCCCTCGGAGCCGACGAACAGGCTGGTCAGGTCGTAGCCTGCGACGCCCTTGACGGTCCGGCGGCCGGTGGCGATCCGCCGCCCGTCCGCCAGCACGACGTCCAGCCCGAGCACGGAGTCTCGGGTCACGCCGTACTTCGCGCAGCGCAGCCCGCCCGCGTTGGTGGCGATGTTGCCGCCGATCGTGGAGATCGTGGCACTGGCCGGGTCCGGGGCGTAGCGCAGGCCGTGCGCGGCCGCCGCGGCGTCGAGCTCGGCGGTGACCACCCCGGCCTCGACGACGGCGAGCTCGTCCTCGGCGGAGATCTCGGTGATCCGGTCCAGCCGGGACAGGTCCAGCACCACGGTGCCCGCCCCGGCGACGGCCCCGCCGGAGAGCCCGGATCCCGCGCCGCGCACCACGACCGGCGTGCGGGTGCCGTGGGCGTGCCGCAGCAGTGCGACGACGTCGTCGACCGACTCGGCGACCACGACGGCGTCGGGCACGGAGCCGGGATCGAAGCCGGACCGGTCCAGCGCACGGGCCGCGCGCTCGACCGGGTCGGTGGTCCATCCCCGGAGGGGAAGGGTGCTGGTCATCGCTCTGCTTCCGGATCGGCCCACGCGGACACACGGGGCGGCGGCCCGTCGCGGCCGAGGCGGGCGACGGGTCGGGCGGCGCGTGCGCGGGAGGGCACGCGGCGACCGGGGCGGCGCGGTCCGGGGTGTGGAGACCGGGCGCCGTGCTCAGCAGGAGCGACAGGCGGCGGAGAAGACCGTGCCGTGGTCGATCACCCGGCGCTGGGTGAGACCGGGCGTCACGGAACGCGACACCACGGCCCGGGCGCGGTCGCCCGTGCAGGGGTGGGTCGCGGAGCTCGGCACACGATGAGTGAAACCCACGCGGTGGCCCGCGGTCCAGCGACGAAACCGGATCATTACCGATCGCGGATCGCGATCGATGAGCGTCACGGCTGCTCCCCCGTCGCCGCGGGCCGCTGCGGGTCGTTCGACCAGGCGGACCACGAGCCGGGGTACAACGCGGCCTCGACCCCCAGCGCCGCGAGGGCCGCGACCTGGTGTGCCGCGGTCACTCCGGAGCCGCAGTAGACCCCGACCGGGCCCTCCCCGACGCCGAGCGCGGCGAACCGCGCGCCCTGCTCCCCCGCGTTCCGGAACCGCCCGGAGGGGTCCAGGTTGTCGCCGGTCGGCGCGCTGACGGCGCCTGGGATGTGACCAGCCCGGGGATCGACGGGCTCCACCTCGCCCCGGTAGCGCTCGCCGGCGCGGGCGTCGAGCAGCAGACCCGTGCGGGCGAGCTCGGCGGCCTCGTCCGCGGTGAGCACGGGCAGCGCGCCCCCGGTGAGCACCACGTCCCCGGGCTCCGGGTCCGGCACCTCGCCCGCCTCGACGGGCAGGCCCGCGGCCTGCCAGGCCGGGAGGCCGCCGTCGAGCAGCCGGACGTCCGGGTGCCCGCCCCAGCGCAGCAGCCACCAGGCGCGGCCCGCCGCCAGCCCGCCGCTCGCGTCGTACACGACGACCGGGCGCTCCGCGGACACGCCCCAGCGGCGGGCCGCGGTCTGCAGGTCCGCGACGACGGGCAGCGGGTGCCGACCGTCCCTCGGGTCCGCGGAGTGCGCGGCGAGCTCCGTGTCGAGATCGACGTACACCGCGCCGGGCAGGTGGCCCGCGCGATGGTGCTCGCGGCCGTGCGGGTCGCCGAGTGCCCACCGGACGTCGAGCAGGACGGGCGGGGTGGGTCCGGCGAGCTCCTCGGCCAGGCCCGCGGCGTCGACCAGCACGTCGACGTCGGGCAGGACGGCGCGCAGGTCCCCCTCGTCGAGGGCGAGGGACTCGGCGTGGACCGCCCGGTGCAGCCGCGCCTGGACCGCCGCGTTGCGGGGGGCCGCGCCGCCGTGCAGCCGGGCGAGCAGCACGATCTCCCCGTTGAGGAAGTCCGTCTCCGGCGGCACCCCGCGGCGCAGGCTCTGCCAGGTCGAGCGCCCGGTCGGGGCGCGGCCCGGGATCGGGTGGGTCCGGAACGCCGCCAGGTCCAGGCCCGTCTCGCCGGTCGGGTCCGCAGGCTCGACCCCGGCCGCGGCGTAGACCGCGCGGGCCTCGGCACGCAGCGCGGCCGCCGCGCGGGCGCGCACCGGGCCCTCCGGATAGAGCGCGTCGAGGCCGTTGGCGAGGATCCCGAGGAGCTTCGCCGCCTTCCACCGCTCGATGTCGGGGACCACCTCGGTGAGGTGCCGCGCGGCACGCAGGTCCTCGGCGATCGCCGCGAGCCGCGCGTCGGTGCCGGTCGGGTGCGGGCCGATCCAGATCACGCCGACCGCCGGGTCCGCGGGCGAGGAGACCTCGCCCGCGGTCAGGTAGGTGGTCGGCGACCAGATGACCGCGCCGTACACGGTGGCGAAGCGACGCAGGGCGACCCGCTCGGTGTCGAGGCCGTTCTGCAGGGTGATCACGGGGAGGACCTCGGCCGCGGTCCGGTCCTTCACCGGGCGCCACGCCCAGTCCGCCAGCGCCGCCTCGGCGTCCTGCGCCTTGGTCGCCAGGACGAGGACGTCCTGCTCGGCGAGCTCGACGTCCTCGGCCGCCGCGACCGGGACGGCGACCCGGTGCTCGCCGTCCGGGCGCAGGTAGCGCAGCCCGGTCCGCAGCGCCTCGAGGTGCGCCCCACGGGCCACGAGCAGCACCGACCGGCCCGCGGTGTGCAGCTCGGCGGCGAGCGTGGCGCCGACCGCGCCCGCCCCGATGATCACGTACCGGGTCACGAGGAGAGGCTCTCGTGCCGCGCGATCGGGGTGGCGCCCAGGCGCAGCCGCTCGAGGAAGAGCACCGCGGTGGCGGCGGCGGTGCGGTGGGTCTGGTCGTTGAGCGCGTCGTGCACGCCGCCGGTGATGCTGACCAGCTCGGCCCCCGGGACCGAGGCGTACCACCCCCGGACGGCGTCCAGCGGGCTGAGCGTGTCCACCGCGCCGTGCAGACCGAGCACCGGCACCGTGATCGCGGCGGCTCGGGCGCGGTCGAACCACTCCCGCGGGACGGGGGTGCCGAGCGTGCCGCGGCGCACGGCCGCGTCCCCGTCCAGCCGGGCCCGGTGGGTGGGGCAGGACGTCCGCGCGGTGAGCTCGTCCGCCCAGGTCGCGGTGCCGCCGACGGTCGGCGTGGGCAGCCCGGCGAGGACGAGACCGTCGATCCCGGGCTCCCCGGCGGCGGCGAGCGCTGCGGCGAACAGCGCGCCTGCGTCCGAGCCGACGAGCACGCGCGGCGGCGGGCCGGTCTCCCCCGTCTCCTCCGAGGGCGCGCTCTGCAGCAGCGCGCGGACCTGCGAGGTCGTGCGCGCCTCGTCCACCGTCGGGTCCGAGACGGCCCACACCCGGTAGCCGTCGGCCGCGATGCGCCTGCCGAAGCGCTCGTAGACCCCGGCGTGCTCGCCGCGGCCGGGCACCACGACCACGGTGCCGCGGGGGCGGATGCCCTCGGGCTCGGTCCAGGACGCGACGACGGGGACTGCACCCGCAACGGTCACGGGGGATCACCTCTCCAACCGAGGAAACGACGAAGGGAACGACGAAGGCGCGGCGGAGCGCGCCGGGAAGCGGAGACGCTCAGGCCGGACAGGCGGCGGAGTGGACGAGCCCGTGATCGACGACGCGGCGCTGCGTGAAGAGCGCGGCGGGGATCGCGGGGGCCATGTAAGCAGCCAAGCCGACCGCGCCGGAGAAGTCCAACGACGAATGCTCATCACAATCGATCACGGATCGCGATCGGTGCCGGTATCCTCCGCGCATGCCCGCCGTCCTGGACATCGTCGCACTGCGCAGCGTCGTCGCGGTGGCCGACTGTGGCGGGTTTCATCGGGCCGCGGAGTCCCTGATGCTGTCCCAGTCCGCGGTCAGCCAGCACGTCCGGCGGCTGGAGAAGACGGTCGGCCGCCCGCTGGTGCGCCGCGAGGGCCGGGTCAGCCGGTTCACGCCGGAGGGCGAGGCGCTGGTCGGCGAGGCCCGTCGGATCCTCGCCGCGCACGACGCCGCGCTGGACCGGCTCGGCGTCGGCGACCCGCGGGACTCCCTGGTCCTGGGCTCGACCGAGCACGCCGCGGACGAGCTGCTCCCCCGGGTCATGGCGGCGCTGCAGGCGGTGTTCCCCGGCACCGCCGTGCGCTTCCGCCTCGACCGCTCCTCCCGGCTCAACGACGCCGTGGACCGCGGCACCCTGGACGTCGCCATGTACATCGGGGACGTCGTGGCGACCGACAGCGTGGCCGTCGGGGCGCTGCCGCTGACCTGGTACGCGGCGCCGGGATGGCGGCGACCGGCGGGTGCTCCGGTCCCGCTGGTCGTGATCGACAGCCCGTGCACGATCCGCAGGCGCGCCCTGCGGACGTTGGCGGACAACGGGGTTCCCGCGACCGTCGTCGGCGAGGCCGCCTATCTCGCGGGGGTGCTGAACGCCGCGCGGGGCGGACTCGGCGTCGCGCTCGTCGCGGGGATCGCCCGCCCCGAGGGTCTGGAACCCTGCACCGAGCTGCCGCCCGTGGCCGCGGAGCGGCTGCACCTGCGGGTCCGCCCGGGCTCCGATCCGCGGCTGCGGGACACCGCGGCCGAGGCGCTGCGGGCGGTCCTGGCTCAGCCGAGCAGCGCCTCGACCCCCGCGATGTAGCCCTCGGGCGTCGTCCCCGGGATCAGCAGGCTCTGCAGCAGGAAGCCCTGGGTGAGGCCGAGCATCGCCGAGCCGACCTGCTCGAGGTCCGCGTCCGCGGGCAGCCTGCCCGCCTCCTGCCACCGCCGCGCGACCTCGGTGTAGTGCGCCCGGACCTGGGCGAACGCCCCGCCCACCCGCTCCCGGAGCTCCTCGCTGCGCGAGGCCTCGCCCCACACCTGGATCGCGATCCGGGTGAACTCCGGGCCTGCCACCGGGCCCTGGCCGCCGCGCTCCAGGATCGCCGCGATCACCGCCCGCACCGTCTCGGCCGGGGACGGGGCGGCGCCGTCGGCGAGGAGCCGGGCGAAGACCTCGTCCGCGTTCGCCAGCACCGTCTCCGCGACGGCGACGACGATCTCCTCCTTGCTCCGGAAGTACCGGTACACCGCGCCCGCGGACATCCCCGACTCCGCGAAGATGTCCGCCATCGACGTGGCGTGGAACCCATTGTGCGCGAACAGGCCTGCCGCCGCGGCGAGGATCTCCCCCCGTCGGGCGGCCCGGTACTCCTCGGAGACGCGTGGCACGTCCCCACAGTAAAAGCGAACGTTCCTTCTTGACAAGTCCCCGGATCGGGGCCATGCTCGGCCGCAGCAAAAAGCGAACAACCGTTTTCTATGGGGGAGACATGGAACCGACATCCCGGTGGCGCGAGGTCGCCGGCATCGTGCTGGCCCTGACCGTCCTGATCAGCGCGGTGCTCACCGCGTTCGCCTGGCCCGCCGCCCGGTCCTCGGTGCACGACGTGCCGATCGCCGTCGCGGGCCCCACCCCCGTCGCCGACCGGGTGGAGCAGACCCTGGACCAGCGCCAGCCGGGTGCGTTCACGATCACCCGGGTGCCGGACACCGCCGCCGCGGAGGCCGCCGTCGAGGCCCGCGAGGTCTACGGGGCGATCGACGTGAGCGGCGGCTCGCCGACGGTGCTCGTCGCGACGGCGGGCAGTCCCGTCGTCGCACAGCTCCTGCAGTCCGTGGCGGCCGCCTCGGCAGGCGCCCCCGCCGCCCCCGTCCGTGATCTCGCGCCGCTGCCCGCCGCCGACCCGCGCGGCGGTGGCCTCGCGGCCGCCTCGCTCCCCCTGGTCCTCGGCGGCATCCTCGCCGCGGTGCTGATCACCAACCGGCTGCGCGGCGCGAGCAGGCGGCTCACCGCCGCCCTCGCCTACTCGGTGACCGGCGGCCTCGCGATGGCCGCGATCCTGCAGTTCTGGCTGGGCTCGTTGGAGGGGAGCTACTGGGCGAACGCCGGCGCGATCGCCCTGGCCGTCGGCGCCACGGCGATGACGATCATCGGCCTGGAGGCGCTGCTGGGCACCGTCGGCTTCGGGATCGGCGCGGTGATCATGATGCTGGTCGGCAACCCCTTCTCCGGGGCCCAGAGCGCGCCGGAGATGCTGCCGGGCTGGTCCGGCGAGCTCGGCCGGTACCTGCCGCCGGGCGCGGCAGGCTGGCTGCTGCGCTCGACGGCGTTCTTCGGCGGCGAGGGGATCGCCCGCCCGCTCGCGGTGCTGTTCGCCTGGCTCGCGGTCGGGATCCTGCTGGTCGTGGTCGGGTCGTCGAGGTCCCGCGGCAGGACCGCGGCGGAGTCCCGGGAACCGGCGCTCGTCAGTTGAGCCTGCGGGTGCCCTCGGGCAGCCCGCCGCCCGCGTAGACGTCCTCGGCGAGGTTCGCCAACGCCGTCAGGGCCACGTTCTGGCTCCACGGCCCGTAGGACACGCGGGCCACGCCGAGGGCCCGCGCGCGGTCCAGCGGGATCGACCCGGGGATCCCGATCAGGGAGACCTTGCGCTCCCCCAGCGCCTCCACCAGCCGTCCGACGGTGGTCTCGTCCAGCTTGCCCGGGGCGAAGAAGCAGGTGGCGCCGGCGTCCAGGTAGGCCCGGCCGCGCTCGATCGCGTCCCTCAGGACCTCCTCCGGGTCCCGGTCGCCCGCCTTCAGGAAGGCGTCCGTGCGGGCGTTGAGCGCGAACGGGACCCCGGCCAGCTCGGCGGCCGCGACGGCGGCCTCGACGGCCTTCACCGAGTCCGCCAACGGCTGCATCCGGTCCTCGAGGTTCGCCCCGACGATCCCGACGTCGACGGCGCGCGCGACGGTCTCGCCCGCGTCCCCGTAGCCGGCCTCCAGGTCCGCGGAGACGGGCAGGTCCCCGGCCGTGCGGGCGATCAGGCCCACCTCGGCGATCATCTCGTCCCGCGGGATGACCTCGCCGTCCGGATAGCCGCGGGCCGCCGCGATGGCGTGGCTCGCGGTCGCGATCGCCCTGGTGCCGGGGGTGTTCGCGACGACGGTCGTGGTGACGGCGTCCCACACGTTGACGACGAGCAGCAGCTCGGGCGCCTCGTGCAGGCGGCGCAGCTCGGTGGCCTTCTCGACGAGGGTCCTCATGGGGACGAACCTACCGAGGCGGGGCCCGACTCCACCCGGTGACGGACCACCCTTTCGGGGTGAGGGCCCGTGCGTGGTCGCGGCGGCCCTTGGCTAATGTCAGGCGAACTCCGGTTGAGCAGGCAGCCGCGATCTCGTAGGTGGCCGCGTGGCCTTGCTTGCAGGAGGACGGTAAGTGGATCGCAGCGACCAGGCGACGAACGGTGGCATGCCGGAGCGCGACGGTCGGGTCCGCACTGGTCGCGGCATCGACTTCGCGGAGCTGTCGCAGTCGCTGGCGGAGGCCACCACGGTGGTCGAGGTCCTCAGGCACGTGGTGGAGGCGGGCGTCCGGATCGTCCGGGGCGCGGATGTGGTGAGCGTGACCTTCCGCGAGCCCGACGGCACCTACTCGACCCCCGTCGAGACCGGCGTGATCGCCAGCAGGCTCGACCGGCTGCAGTACGACCTCGGCCGCGGGCCCTGCGTCGCGGCGACCGAGCGGCACCGGCCCGGCATCGTGATGTCCCCGGACGTCTCGGTGGACGCCGCCCTGGCCCCGTGGGGCGAGGCGGCCGCACGCGAGGGCGTCTGGAGCGCGCTCGCAGTCGGGCTGTGCCCGGTGGAGGACCCGCCCCGCTCGGGCGCGCTGAACTTCTACTCCTTCCGCAGGCACGGGCTGGACGAGGCGGACCAGGAGGTCGCGGTGATCCTCGCGGCCCACGCCCACGTCGCGCTGAACGCCACCCGCGCCGTGACCGCGGCCGAGCTGCAGTCCGCGCAGCTGCGGAACGCGCTCGCCACCCGGGACGTCATCGGGCAGGCCAAGGGGATCCTGATGGAGCGGCAGGGGATCACCGAGGACGAGGCGTTCGCGCTGCTGCGCTCGGCCTCCCAGGGCATGAACATCAAACTGGCGCAGCTCGCGGGCGAGCTCGTGACCCGGCGCCTGAGGTTGTAGGGGCCGCCCCTCCCGGGTACCCCCCGCCATGGATGTCGAGCTGTTGGTCATCGGCGGCGGGCCCGCGGCGCACGCCGCCGCCCTCGCCTACCGGGACGGCGGCGGCACCGGCGCGGTGCTGCTCGTCTCGGAGGACTCGATCGCCCCGTACCTGCGCCCGCCGCTGTCGAAGGACTTCCTCCGCGGCGAGATCGAGGCCGGGGGGCTCACGCTCGCCCCGGAGAGCGCCTACACCGAGCGCGGGATCACACTGCTGCTCCGGCGCAGCGTCACCGACCTCGACGCCCGGGAGCGCGTCGCGCTGCTGGACACCGGCGAGCGGGTCACCTACCGCGCCTGCGTCCTCGCGACGGGCTCGGCACCGCGCCCGCTGCCCGTCCCCGGCGCGGGTCACGCCCGGATGCTGCGCAGCCTCGACGACGCGAAGGCGTTGCGCAGCAGGGCGACCGAGGCGCGGACCGCGGTCGTGGTCGGGTCGGGGTTCATCGGCTGCGAGGCCGCCGCCTCGCTCGCCCGCCGCGGCCTCGCCGTCCGGCAGGTGAGCCGGGAGGAGCTCCCGCAGGGCGCCCGGCTCGGCGAGGACGTGGGTCGCCGCATCCGCGGCTGGCTCGAGGAGGACGGCGTCACGGTCCTCGGCGGCGCCGAGGTGCGGGAGATCACCCCCGACGGCGTGCAGGTCGGCGACGCGTTCCTCCCCGCCGACCTCGTCCTCGTCGCCGCCGGGGTGGACCCCCGGTCGACGCTCGCCCGGCAGGCGGGCGCCCGGGTGGAGCGGGAGCGGGTGGTGGTGGACGAGCACATGCGGGCCTCGCTGCCCGGGCTCCTCGCCGCCGGGGACGTGGCGTTGGCGCACAACGCGTCCGCGGGGCGCAGGCTCGTCGTCGAGCACTGGGGCGAGGCGGAGACGATGGGCGGGGTCGCCGGCGCCGTCGCCGCGGGCGGGGACGCGGTGTGGGACGCCGTGCCCGGCTTCTGGACCGACATCGGCGAGCGCACCCTCAAGTACGCCGCGTGGGGGGACGGCTACGCGGACGTGCGAATCGACGACCACCGGGGCGGGGCCTTCACCGCCTGGTACACCGACGACGCGGGCCGGCTCGTCGGAGTGGCCACGCACGACGCCGACGAGGACTACGAGCGCGCCGACGACCTGGTCAGACGCTCGGCCGTGCCCCCGACCACTCCCGCGCGAGCAGCCGCTGGGAGCTGACCCGGGCCGCGTGGTCGTGGGTGATCGTGGTGACCAGCAGCTCGTCCGCCCCCGTCACCCGCGCCAGCGCCGCCAGCTTCTCGACGACGGTGGCCGGGGACCCCGTGAGCTGGGTGGCGACCCGGTCCTCGACCAGCGCCGCCGCCTCGGCCGACCAGGGATAGGCCGCCGCGCCTGCCGCGTCCGGGAAGGGGATCGCACCGGCGCCGGTGCGGATGCTGTGCACCCACGGCCCGTATCCCGCCGCGAGCTCCCGGGCGGCGGCGTCCGTCTCCCCGACCACCACGTCCGCGGACACCATCACGTGCGGTTCCGCGAGCGTGGCCGAGGCGCGGAAGGACTTGCGGTAGGCGTCCACCGCGTCCAGCACCGAGGCCGGGCTGACGTGGTAGTTCGCCGCGAACGGCAGCCCACGCTCCCCTGCGACGACCGCACTGTCCCCGCCGCTGGAGCCGAGGACCCAGGTCTGCACCGCCGCGCCCTCGCCCGGCACGGCGTGCACCTCGACGCCCTCGGTGTGGTGGGTGCCCGCGAGGAGCTCCAGCACGGTGTCGACGATCTCGTCGTAGGGCGGGGTGGTGGCCTCGGGCCGGCGCAGCAGCCTCAGCTGGGCGCGGAACCGCGGCGACCCGAGCAGGCCCTGGAAGGAGTAGGGCTTCGGGATCAGCACCCCGTCCACGGTCTCGGCCTCGGTACGCGGGGACTCCGGGTGCAGCCGGGGCCCGCCGGAGCGGCCGAGCCCGAGGTCGATCCGGCCGGGGTGCAGCGCGTCGAGGATCCCGAACTCCTCCACCACGGACAGCGGCGTGCGGTGTCCGGTCTGCACCGCCCCCGAGCCGACGCGGATCGTGGAGGTGGCCTGGGCGACGGCCTGGACGAGCAGCGGCGGCGAGGACCCGGCGACGCCCGGGTTGAGATGGTGCTCGGCGAGCCAGTAGCGGTGATAGCCCGCCGCCTCCGCCTCCCGGGCCAGGTCGAGCGTGTTGCGCAGCGCCTGTGCCACAGTCGATCCGGCGGGTATCGGGACGAGGTCCAGGACGGAGAGCGGGATGCTCACGCGAGCCCCTTCGCGCGTCCGGGATCCGCCGACCCCCACAGCGTGGTCGAGACCTCCCGGCGGACGAGCGGGACCACCTCCTCGGCGAAGCGGGTGAGCACCTCCTGCTGCCGCTCGTAGGGCAGGGCCGGGTTCACCGAGATCGACTGGAAGTCGTGGTGGTAGGCCTTGTGGTAGTCGAGGATCTTGGCCGCGACCCGCTCCGGGGTCCCGACGAGCGCGGGGCCGTGCGCGACGGCCTCCTCGATCGTCTCGAAGGACAGCCGCTTCCCCAGCCGGGTGTCCCCGGCGTGGGCGGCGTTGAGCTTGGCGACCTGGGACTCGTAGAGCGGGCGGTACTCCGCGACCGCCTGCTCGTCGGTGTCCGCCAGGAACAGCCCGCCGGAGCCCGAGCCCACGTACCCGGGCGCGTGGCCGTGCACCGCGCACTGCTCCCGGTAGCGGTCGATCAGCACGAGGTAGTTCTCCCTGGGCTGCAACGCGTTCGCGCTGACGATCGGGTCCTCCCACCGCGCCGCGAGGTCCACGGCCGCGGTCGAGGTGGCGGAGCCGTGCCAGATCCGGAAGGGCCCGTCGAAGGGCCGCGGGTAGGTCGTGACCTCGTGCAGGTCGTGGTGGTGGGTCCCCGCCCAGGACACCTGCTCCTCGCGGAGCAGCCGCCGGAGCAGCTCGTAGTTCTCGGTGAGGTACTCGTACTGTTTCGCGAGCTCGAGGCCGAAGAGCGGGAAGTGCTTGTCCTCGTTGCCCTTCCCGATCACGATCTCCAGCCTGCCGCCGGAGAGCTGGTCCACGGTGGCGTAGTCCTCGGCCACCCGCACCGGGTCCAGCAGGGACAGCACCGTCACGCCGGTGCTGAGCAGGATGCGGGAGGTGGCCTGGGCGAGCGCCCCGAGCAGCACGGTCGGCGCGGAGGACACGAACTCGCCGGCGTGCCGTTCTCCCACCGCGTACGAGTCGAACCCGAGCCGCTCGGCGAGCACCGCGGTCTCGACGACCCGGGTAAGCCGCTCGTGCACGGAGACCAGCTCCCCCGTGACGGGGTGCGGGGCGTGCGGGACGATGTCGAGCACCTGGAACCTCATGACGCTCCCACCCGAGCCCCGGCGATGGCCGCCAGCAGCTCTGTCGTGTACTCGTGGTGCGGGTCGGTGAACAGCTCCTCGGTGGGCCGCAGCTCCAGCAGCCGCCCGGCCCGCATCACCCCGACCCGGTGCGCGATCCGGCGGACGACCGCCAGGTCGTGCGAGATGAAAAGGTACGTGAGCCCCTGCTCGCGTTGCAGCTCCTCGAGCAGGTCCAGGACCTGGGCCTGCACCGACACGTCCAGCGCGGACACCGGCTCGTCGCACACCATGAGGTCCGGGGACAGGGCCAGCGCCCGGGCGATCGCCACCCGCTGCCGCTGCCCGCCGGACAGCTCGACGGGCCTGCGGTCGAGCAGCGCGCTCGGCAGCGCGACCCGCGACAACAGCTCCCCCACCCGCGAGTGGTCGGTGACCCCGAAGGCGCGCAACGGTTCCGCGATCACCTCCCGGACGCTGTAGCGCGGGTCGAGGGAGGCGTAGGGGTTCTGGTAGACCACCTGGGCGCGGCGGCGGAGCTCCCGCCAGGCCTTCCCGCGCAACCCGGTGATGTCCGCGCCGTCGAACCGGATCTCCCCGGCGGTCGGGTCGGCCAGGCGCAGGACGAGCCGCGCCGTCGTCGACTTGCCGGAGCCGGACTCGCCGACCAGGCCGAGGGTCTCGCCACGCGCGATCGTGAAGGACACGTCCTCCACCGCGCGCAGCGAGCGCCTCCCGGGGAGCGGGAACTCCTTGGTCAGGCCCGTGACCTGCACCAGCGGCGCAGTGGTGGGCACCCTCCGCGGGGTGACGGGGGCGGCGAGGCCGGGCGCGGCCGCCACCAGGGTCCGTGTGTAGGCCTGCGTCGGCTCGCGGAGGATCCGTTCCACCGGCCCCTCCTCGACGATCCGCCCACCGGACATCACGACGACCCGGTCCGCCCGGTCCGCCGCCACCCCCAGGTCGTGGGTGATCAGCAGCATCGCGGTGCCCTCGGCCCGCAACGCGTCCAGCTGGTCGAGGATCCGCCGCTGAACCGTGGCGTCGAGCGCGCTGGTGGGCTCGTCGGCGATGACCAGCTCCGGGTCCGCGGCCGTCGCGACGGCGATCAGCACGCGCTGTCGCATGCCGCCGGAGAGCTCGTGCGGGTACTGCCCGGCCCGCACCTGCGGGTCCGGCAGCCCGGCGCGGCCCAGCAGCTCGACGGCCCGCACCGCCGCCGTCCGCCGGTCCGCGAGGCCGTGCGTGCGCAGGACCTCGCCCACCTGTCTGCCGACCGTGTGCACGGGGTTCAGCGAGACCGTCGGGTCCTGCGGGACCAGCCCGATCCGCCGGCCCCGCACCGAGCGGAAGGCCTTGTCGGACAGGCCCGTCAGCTCCTTCCCCCCGAGCCGGATGCTGCCCCCGGTGACCGTGCCGGTGCCCGGGAGCAGCCCGATCACCGCCTGGGCCAGGGTGGACTTGCCACTGCCGGACTCCCCGACGACCGCGACCACCTCGCCGGGGGCCACACTCAGCGAGACCCGCTGCACGGCGTCGATCCGACCGCCCGCGACCCGGTACGACACGTCCAGGTCCGTGATCTCCAGCAGGCGCCGGGCCGAGGTCTCGCTCGCGGGCTCGCTCATCGACCCCGCCGCCCTTCGCCGTCCAGGGCCCGCGAGATCCGGTTCACCGACAGGACCGTCGCCGCGATCGTCAGGCCGGGCAGCGCGCACAGCCACCAGGACGTCGCCAGGTAGTTGCGGCCCTCGGCGATCAGCGCGCCCCACTCCGGCGCGGGCGGCGGGGCGCCGTAGCCGAGGAACGACAGCGAGGACACCGCCAGGATCGCGAGCCCGAACTCCAGCACCGCGAGCACCACCACCGGGCCCGCGGCGTTCGGCAGCACGTGCTTCCACAGCGTGACGTACCACCGCGTGCCGACGGCGCGGGCCGCCTCCACGTACGTCGACCGGCGGATCCGCAGGGTCTCGGCCCGCATGACCCGGGCGAAGTTCGCCACGCTCGCCACGCCGACGGCGATCGCGACCTTGGTGATGCCGTAGCCCATCGCCGTGATCAGCGCGAGCGACAGCAGGATCGCCGGGATCGACAGCAGCACGTCCACGACGCGCATGAGCACCTCGTCCACCCAGCGCCCGACGAAGCCGGCCAGCAGCCCGACCAGTCCGCCCACGACCAGCGCGACCGCCACCGCCAGCAGCGTGGCCTGCAACGACAGCGACGCCCCGTGCACGACCCGGGTGAACAGGTCCCGGCCCAGGTGGTCCGTCCCGAACCAGTGCGCGCCGCTGGGCGGGCGCAGCTTCTCCGCGACCACGCCGATGGTCGGGTCGCCGGGCGCGAGCACCCCGGGCGCGAAGGCGGCGAGGACCACCAGCACCACGACCACCGCGGCCACGACGAGCCCCGGCCTGCGGCCGAGGAAGCGCAGCAGCAGGCGGACCCGCTCGCGGCGCGTGGGGGGTTCGGGGAGGACCACCGACGCGGTCGGCTCCCCCGTCCTGATCAGCAGCTCCGTCATGCGACCGCGGGCACCCCCTTGGCGATCCTCGGGTCGAGGACCGGGTAGAGCAGGTCGACCAGCAGGTTGACCAGCACGAACACCAGCGACGCGAACAGCACGATGCCCTGCACCACCGGGATGTCCTGCACGCCGACCGCCTGCACCGCCAGCCGACCGAGGCCCGGGCGGGTGAACACCGTCTCCACCACCACGGTCCCGGCGAGCAGGTTCCCGGCGACGTAGCCGAGCACCGTGAGCGCCGGGAGGGCGGCGTTCTGCAGGGCGTGCCCGAGCAGCAGCACCGACCGCCCGACCCCCTTGGCCCGCGCGGTCTGCACGTACGGCTCGTCCAGCACCTGGTCCAGGCTCTTCGCCAGCACCTGGGCGATCAGCGCGCCCATCGGCAGCCCGAGCGTGATCGACGGCAGGACCAGCGCCTCGACGCCCTTCGCCCCGACCGACGGCAGCAGGTGCAGCCCGAAGGAGAAGATCTGCACGAGCATCAGCCCGACCCAGAACACCGGCAGGGACACCGCGAGCGAGGGCAGCGCCATCAGCACCTGCCGGAGCCAGCGCAGCCGGGTCGCGGTGGCCGCGAGCGCCAGCGCGCTCCCGAGCACCACGGCCACCAGCAGCCCGCCGAGCGCGATCTGGATCGTCGGGGGCAGCGCCTCGCCGATCGCCGCGCGCACGTCCTGCCCGGTCTGGATGGACGAGCCGAGGTCGCCGTGCAGCGCGGCCCACAGGTGGCTGCCGTACTGCACGAGGAGCGGCCGGTCGAAGCCGTACCGCGCCTTGAGGGCCTCGATCGCCGCGGGGCCGAGCGGCTCGCCGTCCAGCCCGCCGCTCGCCATGGTCGTGATCGGGTCCCCGGGCAGCAGCCAGAGGACGACGAAGGTCACGGTGTACGCCGCCCAGAGCACCGCGACGGCGGTGCACAGGCGGCGCAGCAGGTACCGACTCACGCGCTCTTCCAGGCGTCGTGCAGCTGGATGCGGGAGGAGGCGTCGAAGGCCACGCCGTGGGTGTTCGCGGCGACCCCCAACACCGTCGTCAGCTCCGTGACCGGCACGAACACGCCCTCCTTGAGGGCCTCCGCCTGCACCTGGTCGACGATCGCGGCCCGCTTGGCCGGGTCCGGCTCGGCGGCCTGCGCGGTGAGCAGGCTCTGCAGCGGCGTGCCCGCCGGGAGCCGGAAGTAGTTGGCGCCGGAGCTGGAGAGCTGGCCGCGCAGGATGTCCGGGTCCGCCCGGGTCACGTTGAACCACAGGGCGGAGAAGTCGCCGGCGGCCTGGACCTGCGCGGCCTGCGCGATCGGCACCTCCTGCACCTGGATGTCGATCCCGACCGTCCTGGCCTGCTGCTGGATCAGCTCCAGCGCGGGCTTGTTGGTGGCGGCCACCGCGGAGTACGTGACCGGAATGCTGAGCTTCTGGCCGTCCTTGGCGCGGATGCCGTCCGGGCCGGGGGCCCAGCCCGCGGCGTCCAGGATCGATCCCGCCCTGGCCGCGTCGAACCCGAGCTGGGCCGAGTCGTCCGAGTAGGCCGGCGTGGTCGAGGCGAGCACGCTGGTCGCGGGCTTGGTCTGCGACGGGAACACCGCGCCGACGACCTCCTGCCGGTTCAGCCCGACGAGCAGCGCCTGGCGGACCGCCGGGTCCGACACGACCGGCTTGGTCAGGTTGAAGCCGAACCCGAACGTCACGCCCGGGTTGGAGCGGGCCAGCAGCTGCGCGCCCGCGCCGGTCAGCGGCGCCTCGTCCTGCTGGCCGATGCTGCCGATCACGTCCACCTCACCGGACTGCAGCGAGCCGGTGCGCACCCCGGACTCCGGCACGATCCGGAACTCCAGCGTGTCCAGGTACGCCTCGCCCTGGTGGGTGAAGAGGCTGGAGCCCCAGTGGTAGCCCGGGCGCTTGGCCAATGTGATCGTCGCGTTCTTCACGTAGCTCTGCAGCGTGAACGGGCCGGAGCCGACCACCGAGGCGCAGCGGTCGTCGTCGGACTTCGCGACGGTGGCCGGGGACAGGATCCCGAGGCTGTGCGTCGAGGTGGCCTGCAGGAACTGGGCGTTCGGCTGCTGGAAGGAGACCGTGAACGTGGTGGGGCTCGCGACCGTGGTCCCGGCGTACCCGGCGAGGTAGCCCTTGGGCAGGCTCCCCCGGGCGCCGAGCTGCGGGATCCGGTCGAGGTTCGCCTTGACGGCGTTCGCGTCCAGCGGGGTGCCGTCGGAGAAGGTGACGCCCTCGCGCAGGGTGAAGGTGAAGCTCTTCGCGTCCGGCGCGGTCTGCCAGGAGGTGGCCAGCCAGGGCGTGAGCTCCCCGGTCCGCGGGTCCTGGTCGGTCAGCGAGTCCACGAGCTGACGGACCGAGTAGATGGTGTCGTTGCTGCCGACCTGCTGCGGGTCGACGCAGCCCGCGTCGCTGCCGACGGCGACGCGGAGCGTGCCGCCGGACTGCGGGGGACCCGCGTCGGCGGCGCCTCCGGAGCCGGACCCGCCGGACCCGCAGGCGGCGAGCGCCAGGGTGGCGGTGAGGAGGGCGGGGAGGAGGATCCGGCGGGATCGTGCGGTCATCGGGGTTCGGGTTCCGTTCGAGATTGATCGGGAGGGGATCAGGAGGCGGAGCGGCGCGCGCGGGGTGCTCGCCGAGCGTGCGGGGCTGCTGGAGGCCGAGGTTCTCGCGCTGGGTCGAGACGGTGTACGCGCTGCGGAGCACGCCCCGGTCCCGCAGCTCGGGGACCACCCGGTCCACCACCTCGTCCAGCCCGGAGGGGCTGACGTGGGAGCCGAGGATGAACCCGTCCCGGGAGGCCGCGAAGTCCCGGCCCGCCGGGGACTCTCCGGCCTGCAGGACGACCGGGTGGCCCTGCGGGCTGCGCGGGGTGGAGAACCGGCCGGCGATGTCGAACTGCGCGCCCCGGCAGGCGAAGTCCCCCACGTGCGCGTCCCGCAGGAAGCGGCCCGCCGCCTTGTCCGCGACGACGGCGTCCGACCCCCAGGAGTCCCACAGCGCGCGGACGGCGTCCAGGGTCTCCCCCGCCCGCTCGTAGCGCTGGGAGTGCCGGAGGAAGTCGCCACGGCGGAGGTTCTCGCCCGGTGTCCGCGTCCGAGCTGGTCACGACGTTCCATGCCGCCCGGCCGCCGGACAGGATGTCCAGGGTGGCGAATCTGCGGGCCAGCTCGCAGGGCTCGTTGAAGGTGGCGTTGATCGTGCCCGCGAGGCCGATGTGCGCGGTCACCGCCGCGAGCGCGGCGAGCACGGTGAACGTGTCCGGCCGCCCCACGACGTCCTGGTCGAAGACCTGGCCGCCCCGGGTCCGCAGCCGCAGGCCCTCGGCGAGGAACAGCAGGTCGAACGTCCCGCGCTCGGCGGTCCGGGCCCAGTGCTCGAAGGAGGCGAAGTCGATGTGGCTGCCCGAGGCAGGGTCGATGTGGCTGCCCGAGGCCGGGTCGCTCCACACGGTGTCGTGGTTGACGATCCCCGGTTCGTACGCGGTGCGGAAGCCGTCCAGCCCCTGCTCCGACCAGGACTCCAGCAGGTCCGCGACGGTGCTCGGGGTGCCCGCGACCGCCGCGGCGTCGGAGCGCAGCGGGGAGACCTCCTCCAGCCTGCGCAGCCGGGCGTGGTCGGCGTCGGCGTCGGTGTCGACCACCACGACGAGGTCGGCGAGCACCGTCAGCGGCGGCAGCGTCCGGCCGACGGTGACCTGGGCGGCGCGGACCTCGCCGAGGATCGCGGGGAGATCCTCGCCGTGCGGCGTCACCAGCAGGACGTCCGCGGCGCGGGCGGCGAGCTCGTAGGGGACCCGGCCGTGGCCGAGGGACACGACCAGGGGCCGGCCCTGCGGGGGCCGCGGCACGATCGACGGGCCCTGCACGGAGAAGAACCGGCCCGAGACGTCGATCGGGTGGACCTTGTCGCGGTCCAGGAACCGGTTGGTGGCCTCCCGGATCTCCGCGCTGTCCTCCCAGGAGTCCCACAGCCTGCGCACGACCTCGACGGCGTCCGCCGCCTCGTCGAACAGGTCCTGGACCACCGCGGCGGTCACCGGGGTGCCGAGGTCCTCCCGGCGGATCACGGGCAGCGTGCGGCGGCCGAAGTGCGCGGCCTCGTCCGCCCGCGCCGAGATCTGCACCCGCCGGCCGGCGCGGCCGCGGCTGTCGTGGTCCAGGGTCGCGATCGCCGACGCCACGTGGAACGGCTCGGTGTGGGTGGTGGTGACCGTCGGGACCAGGCCGATGTGGCGGGACAGCGGCGCGAGGTAGGCCGCGACGAGCTCGGCGTCCAACCGGCCGCGCACCTGGTCGGTGCGCCGGTCGCCGGACGCGAGGTGGTCACCGGTCTGCAGACCGAGGCCGTCCTCGATCGTGAGCAGGCCGCGCTCGGCGGTGCGGGCCAGGGCCGCCCAGTACCGGGCGGTGAAGAGCAGGTCGGGGCGGGCGGTGGGCTCGCGCCAGGCGGCGTGGTGCCAGCCGGCACCCTCCAGCGCGACGCCCAGGTGGATCCGGGACATGCGGACGGACCTCTTCCGAGGAGACGGGACGGGGGCGGGATCAGCCCCGACAGCCCGCGCTCGCGGTCCGCAGCAGATCGACGTGTCGGCGCTGCACCCCGACGAACATCCGTGCCTCCATCGCTCCGGGCTGAAGCACCCGCACCCGAGCTCGGGGGGTTGCTGCGACGTCGTCGAGCCAGGTCTCTCGGCCGCTCTGGATGGTGAGTTCACCGCACTGTAAGGACCGCGACCCGAGGTTCGTCAATCCTTCGGGTGAACACTGTGACCCAGGCCGCCCGATCCTGTCCGGACACCTCGCCATCGCTCCCACCAGGGGAACCTCCTCGGTCCAGCGGTCCGAAACGACCGGACAATCCTGGGCTAGAGGTCCGCGGCGATGCGGTCCGCGGCCGCGCGCAGCGCCTCGCGGACCTCCGCCGGGCTCCGGGCGGCCGACCAGGCGGCGAGATCCGCCACGTGCACCGCGTGGACCCCGGGGGCGGTGTTCCACCGCACCTCGGCGCCCGGGTCCGCGCCCACCACGTGCCACACGAACTCCAGCGCGAGCCTGCCCGCGAGGGGCAGCGCCCCGCCCGCGGCGCGGCGGAGCAGGCCGACGAGGTCGGCCGGGCCGTCGTCGGCGAGGTCCGCCGCGCGCACCAGCACGGCGCGTCCGGCCGCGAGCTCCGCGGCCCGCTCGGCGGCCTGCCGCTCCTCGAGCCGGGCCAGGCGGGCCCGCCAGCGTCGCCACAGCGTCCGGGTCTGCGCGGGCGTCACCACGAGGACGTGCCGTCGAGCCGGGCGAACGGGACGGTCCGGGCCGCGGCCGGGGCGAGCCCGCGGCCCGCGGGCGGCTCCCACACCCCGCGGGAGCGCAGGATCGGCAGCACCCCCTCCCCCATCCACCAGGCCTCCTCGAGGTGCGGGTAGCCGGAGAGGACGAACTCGTCGATCCCGGCCTCGTGGTACTCGGTGATCCGGTCCGCGACCTCGGTGTGGCTGCCGACCAGCGCGGTGCCCGCGCCGCCGCGGACCAGGCCGACGCCCGCCCACAGGTTCGGCGCGACGAGCAGGTTCGCCGCGGACCCGTCGTGCAGCGCACGCATCCGGCGCTGCCCCTCGGACTCGCTCTCGGCGAGCCCGGCCTGGACCTTCGCGATCACCGCGGGGTCCAGCGCCGCGAGCAGGGAGTCGGCCTGTGCCCACGCCTGCTCCGCGGTGTCCCGGGTGATCACGTGCAGCCGGATGCCGAAGCGGAGCGTGCGACCGCGGTCGGCGGCGAGCCGCCGGACCCAGGCGAGCTTCCCCGCCACCTGCTCCGGGGGCTCGCCCCAGGTCAGGTAGACGTCCGCGGACTCGGCGGCGACCTCCCCGGCCGCCGCGGACGAGCCGCCGAAGTAGATCGGCGGCACCGGGTCCGGC
>Ga0068863_100000321_pt1 | contig 48794 bp, 39 predicted proteins | sample KBSSwiS62_FD_66596 | JGI IMG/M metagenome (GOLD analysis project Ga0068863, IMG submission 66596) | Switchgrass rhizosphere microbial communities from Kellogg Biological Station, Michigan, USA - KBS Switchgrass S6-2 | ecosystem: Host-associated > Plants > Roots > Rhizosphere > Soil ... | reverse complement strand
ATGCGTGAATTCGTGCACGGTGCAAAACGGCGGGCTGGGTTTGAGAAGGTCGTCCTGGTGACTCGCAAGACCCGGCTCGCCGAATTGATCGAACGATTCAACACTTTGGCACAAGCCAAGTTCTACATCGAACATGCAGGGGGGAATTTCCAGGAATATCAACTGGAGGATGAAGCGTACAGACAATCCGCTGACGTTGTCCGCCGGGCGATTGAGCTCGGATTGAAAGTGCAGGAAATCGATCGAGGACTAGTGCCAACGTATACGTTTCTGCCGGAAGATCTCGTGGTTACGTTAGGACAGGACGGTCTTGTTGCCAACACTGCGAAATATGTCGGCAAGCAGCCCGTTGTCGCCGTAAATCCGGACCCAGAAAGATTCGATGGCATCCTCCTTCCCTTCCTTCCCGGTCAAACTGGGCGCGCGCTTGAGGAAGTGATCTCTGGAAAGTACCGCATTCGATCCGTTACCTTGGCGGAAGCGCGCCTAAGTGATGGCCAGCGGCTGCTGGCGTTCAACGATCTCTTCCTCGGGGCGCAAACTCACGTTTCGGCCCGATACCGGATTCGGTGGGCCAAAGCCGAGGAGCCCCAATCATCAAGTGGCGTTCTCGTCTCAACCGGCGCGGGCAGCACAGGCTGGGTTTCGTCGGTATTCAATATGGCATCCGGGGTTGCCACCTTGGCTGGGGGCCATACCGTGAAACCGATGCGGCTGGATTGGGAGGACCGGCGTCTGCTATTTGTAGTTCGCGAGCCCTTCGTCAGTCGTCATTCCAAGGCAGGTATCGTTGCCGGGATCGTCGAACACCAACAAACGTTGGAGCTAGACTCGCTGATGCCATCAGGTGGCGTCATCTTCAGCGATGGCGTTGAGGCGGACTTCCTGCAATTCAATTCGGGCTCCAGCGTAATCGTGAGGGCGGCGGCGGAGACCGCCCAACTTGTCGTGGGGTGAAACGTGGAAAGTTTGCGTGTGACCGTAGACATTGTGATCTTCACTCTGAGAGAGGGTTCGCTTCAGGTGCTCTTGGTCAAACGTGGCGTTCCTCCGTTTGAAGGTCAATATGCCATCCCGGGGGGCTTTATCCGCGGAGATGAATCACTCGAAGAGGCTGCGCTTCGCGAACTCCACGAGGAAACAGGTGTGAGAAACGTGTTTCTCGAACAACTGTACACGTTCGGCGACCCCAAGCGAGATCCAAGGGGTCGAGTCATTACAGTCGCTTATTACGCATTGATCGCCTCGGACAAATTGTCGCTGGTTGCTGGCGCGGACGCGGCTGAAGCGCAATGGTTTCCGGCCAGCGGCGTTCCGACTCTGGCCTTCGACCACAAATCCATTCTGGATTACGCTCTCGAACGCCTGGGCAACAAATTGGAATACACGACCGTTGGGTTTCAGCTTCTTCCGAAAGAGTTCACGCTGGGTGAGTTGCAGGCGGTCTACGAAGCGATCCTTGCTAGGCCGTTAGATAAGCGCAACTTCCGCCGCAAGCTCGCGCTATTGGGCATCTTGAAGCCGCTACGAAAGTGGCAGCGAACCGGGCGGAAGCCAGCACAACTGTTTCGGTTTGCTGCCGCACGCTTCGAAAAACTGAAGGATAAAGGAATCTTGTTCCCGTTCTAAGGGCCTCGCGCCGTTATGAGTCTCAAGGATTCCGGGCTCCCTCAGGTCTCCGCAAATCGAGCCCATTCGCCTTCGTTAGCGCTCGTGATGGGCGCACTTCGGCATGATAAAAGGTGGAAATTCTGGTTGCACATTAGTTGCACAAATGCTCCCGAACAGGGGTCGTTTGCACCGAAGTAGGGCATCCCATCCGAACGTAACCTATTGATTCCCAACAAAAGCGTGTGGAATCGGGAATTTGCTAAACCGTTGTACTGGCTAAAACCGGTACCGGGGGTTCGAATCCCCTCTCCGCCAGATTCTTGTGTGACTGTTGGAGTTAGAGGAAATTCGTTTACGGTCTAGGCGAGTGATTGCACGGCTCCTTTATCCCAGTTTTGTCCCAACTGCCTTATCGTACAGCTTGCCCTGCTGCTGCAGTTGATAACTGTTCTACTTGCGCCATGCCGTTTGCTGTGACTTCACGTAGATGTTCATCGTTGTGATGACGTTCGTGTGACACAGAATTTGTTGAATAAATTTGTCGCAAACTCCGAGTCTGCGCAGGTTCATTGCGACCATCAAACTTCTATCTGCGAATGGGTAGGCCCTTGCCGAGGTGTCAACTCGTCTTGTCGAAGTTCTGTCAAGCGCAAAACGCAATAGAACGGCTCCAAGGGTCACCTGCACCTCCTGGCCCGAAACCAGTCTTTAGAACAGTGGTTTCGGAACTTGCTAGGGGTTAACTTGCCCCTGCAAGTCCGTGTTGCCATGCCAATAGGCACAAGCGGACGATAACGCCCTGATTGGTTCTACAGGTCACGGTGAGGGCACAAACATGAGTATTGATGACCCAAGTAGAAGTATTGATGAAGTAGCGAGTGCGTACATTGCAAAGATAGAGCGGCAGCAGCGCGCACAATCCACTGGCTTGTCTGCGTTGATCCGAGATAAAAGTGAGCGCGCACCTCATTTCTCATGGGGAACGCAGCTCCAATCGTCAGGAGCGAGAATTCACTGTGAGGAATGCGGTCTGCGGATGAATGGGCAATCGATTTGTCCCAGATGCCGCGTCTCTCCTACGCGATTGTGGCTTCAGTTTGTCAGTCTAGGGACGTTAGGGGTTTTGACGGCGTACAACTACATCTTCGTCCTGAATTTTATCCCCGCGCGTGTTCCGCGCGAATACCTAGCAAGAGTGTGGCTAAATGTCAGCGAATTTGCATGGCTCTACGGCTGGATAGTATTAGGAGTATACCTTCCTGCCTGGGCCTACTACTGGCGGAAGAAATATGGTTACAGCTTAGAAACTGAGGTGCGGGTCGGTATCGGATTCGTTGTAATTCTTCTGATTGGGGCAGTTGCACGGCCTATATTCCCACGGATGGGATGGACCTGGGCGGAAGGCCTTCGAACCACGTTGGATTCCCGCCCGGAACTCGGAATCGTTGTGGGTTGGGCAGTTGTAGCCCTGGCGTTGGTTTCTATCTGCTGCAATTGCGAGTCACGGGACCGACTCCTCGGTCGAGGCAAGGGACTTGCTCTTTTGGTTGTTGCCGTTCTTTGTATCATTCTGGCATTAAATCTGTTGACGGCGTAACACCGCCGCGGTCGCGTCGCCTAGACTTTTCGCTTTCCAGCTCTTCGAAAACTCGCGATTCACCAGAAGCCCCGCCTGCACAGTGGAAGATCATGCCCTCTTGCGGCGTGACGTCGAGATCAAGCATCTGCCCCTATGTCTGCTCCTTTGTGAAGAGCCTGACATTGTGATCGGCACCCGAGTGATCGGCACCCGATTGCCCTTGTTCCACCTCTTTGCCACGCGCACCTTGTGGGTAAGGATTGAGCTGGTCGCGCGCGACAATGCTGCGGAGCAAAAAGTAATGTCAATACGTTGGCCTTAATCCCGCTTGTTGCGGGCGCGACGCCGGGCGCAGTCCGTCGCGCGTTGTGCTCTCGCTCAACGTAAGACTCAGCTTGCAGCTTTGCCGCTGCGAACTCTCTGCTGCGTTCCATGGGCGGCCCAACGAACAGGTCGTCCTGTACCAGCGCGCCCCGTTCGAATTCCGCTCCTAAGAACAGTTTACAGCCGTCGTGCAATTCCGTAATGCTCGCACTGTGCAATAGGGGGGCGGCGGGACATTTTGCGCTCGCCGCTTGATGTCATGCTCCGGTGAACAAGGAGTGAATTACGATGCGTTTCTATTCGCTTCGCACCGCGATCTTGTTCGGTTTGTTTGCGATCGCGCTGATGGGCAATGGGAGGAAACCCATTGCTGCGGCGCAACTGGCGCCGCCGCGAGCGTCCCCGAGCGTCGCTCTGAGCGCCTCTCCGGCTTCGGCCGAAGCGGGCCAACCGGTCATGCTCACGTGGTCGTCGACCAACGCCACAGCCATCACTTTGGAGCCCTCAGTGGGCCGCGTGGCCGCGCAGGGTTCTACGACAGTGAAGCCTTCTCAATCGACCACTTTTACCGTCACGGCCACGGGACCGGGCGGTTCGGCTCATGCTAGCGCACAAGTCACGATCACACCCGCGCCCCCTCCGCCGGTGGTCCAGAAGCCTTCCCAGGAAGAGATCTCGTCCGACCAACGGCAGATGAGGGGCCTCGACGAACAGATCCAGGAGATCAAGTCAGACGCCCTCCGCATGTCGGCGGAGTTGAACCAGCTGGAGGAGAAACTGCTGTATCCGTCAGGGACACAGGTCGCGATTTTCGTCGCGCTGGCCAAGGACGACACGATGCGCCTCGACGCCGTGCGGCTCCAGATCGACGGACAACTCGTCGCGCACTACATCTACAGCGCCAAAGAGCTCCAGGCCCTCCGCAAGGGCGGCGTGCAAAGGATCTACGTCGGCAACGTGGCGACCGGGGATCACAAGCTGGACGTGCTTGTCGACGGCAAGCTTGAAGGTGGCGCGGACTTCAACCGCACGGGACAGTTTACTTTCCGCAAGGAAGTGAAGCCAAAGCTGGTCGGACTGACTCTGGCCGGACCGCGTTCCGGCAACACTCCGATCGCGCTAGGGGACTGGTAACCGATGCGAGCGATTCGCCGACTCATCGCACTCGGTCTAGCCTTGGGACTCGCCGCCGCTCCGGCCACGTGCGACGAATTGAGGGACCTCTATTTCGGCGAAGCGCTCTATCACGCCTACCAAGGACGGTATTTCGATGCACTCCAGCGGCTCGACACCGAGCTCGCCATGTACCACGGACTCGACGAGCCGGCACTCGACACGCTTCATTTTCACGTCAACAACGCCGAGTTCTCGGTCGGCGACTTCGAACTCAACTACCGCATGCACCAACGCGCAGGCCGCGCCATCAAGGCGGTACTCGAAGGTGCCGTCGATGAGGCGGTACGAAACGAAGCCGCGTTCCGGCTTGCCCGCATCCACTTCCAGAAGGATCAGCTCGATGACGCACTGCAGGCGCTGGCACGGATCAAAGGTACGGTGCCCGAGGAGATCAGGGGCGACGTCGAGTTCCTGCGGGCGAACGTCTATATGGCGAAAGGCCAGCCTAGCGAGGCAGTTAAGGTGCTCGCCCAGCTAAAGAGCAATGAGCGCCTGGCCGGATTTGTTGCCTATAACCTTGGCATCGCGCTGTTACAGGAGGGTCGATCACAGGAAGCAATCGAGCAATTGGACAAAGCCGGGCAGCTGTCGGCCAGTGATCCCGCCGGTCTCGCGATCCGCGACAAGTCGGACCTGGTGCTGGGTACCATGCTGTTCGAATCCGGTAATTTTGAGCGGGCTAGACAGTCACTGGACCGCGTCCATCTCGAGGGACCGTTCTCGAACCAAGCGCTGCTGCGGGCAGGCTGGGCCGAGGCTTCGGTCCAGCAGTATGACCGCGCGCTCGTGCCGTGGAACATGCTGCTGGAGCGTGAGCCGACTGATGCCGCAGTTCAGGAAGTCGTACTTGCCGTACCGCATGCGTACGCGAGCTTGAAGCTACACGGTCGCGCCGCGCTCCTATACGGGCGGGCGCTCGAGCTGTTTAGCAATCAGATCGAGAGAGTCGACGCATCAGTCCGCAGCATCAGGGAGGGGCGGTTTCTCAATGCGCTGATCCGCGAGGAGAGCCGGGAAGACGAAACCTGGGTCATCCGTCTACGCAATCTGCCTGATGCACCGGAAACTTACTACCTGATGGAATTGATGGCGTCTCACGACTTCCAAACCGCATTGCAGAACTACCTCGACCTCGAGGACCTGCGGTCGAAGTTCATTGCCTGGAAGACCAGCCTCGATGCCTTCGACGATATCATCCGACTGCGCGGACAAAACTACGAGCCGCTGCTGCCTGAGGCCGACGCACAGTTTCAAGAGCTGGATTCGCGGATTCGCGTGCGCCTCGAGCAGCACAAACACCTTGCGGAACGCCTGAAAGCCATCCTGACCGCGCCGCGGCCGGATTACCTTGCGACTGCGGAGGAGCAGATTGCCGGCGAGCGGATCGCGCTCATCGAGAAGCGGCTCGGCGACTCTGACGACCGTGAATCGCGCGCGCTTCGGCAACGCGCGGCTCGCCTGCGCGGAGCGCTCACATGGCGGCTCGAAACCGAGTACCCGGAGCGGCTGACTGCGGCATATGTGCACCTGAACGAATTGAATGCGCCGGTCGAGGCTCTCAATCGGCAGTATGACGCCTTCGTTAGGACGAGGCAGGCGGCGACGCACAGCTACGTCGGATACGACGTCCAGATTGCACGGCTCCGCGAGCGCGTCGACGAAGCATTGCAGCGTGTCGAAGTCTTGATAGCCCGGCAGGGACACATGATCGAGACCGTCGCCATCAACCAGCTCGAGGCGCGGCGGGAACGCTTGGTCGCCCAACAGGTCGAGGCGCGCTTCGGCGTCGCCGATAGCTACGATCGAGCCGCGCGCGCCCAGTCCGACACGGGGGGACAGTGATGCGTCGGCTGGCCATTCCGATGGTGGTCGCGCCGGTTTTCATGGTCGGCTGCGCCGCGCGTCCCAACAAGCCGGTGGCAACGGCGGGGACTCTGGCGGCGCTGCGGAACGTGCGTCCGGACGTGCAGGAGGCGAAGGTCGAACAGGGCCTCGATCAGGCCATGCAGCAATACCGGCGCTTCCTCGAGGAGACACCGGAGACCGCGATGACTCCGGAAGCGATGCGACGCCTCGCGGACCTGCAAATCGAGAAGCAGTTCGGGATACATACGGGCAACGCCAAGCCGCGGGAAATGGCTGCCCCGAAGCCCGCCGAGGTCCTCGCGAGCTCACGAGCCGGCAGTCCCAATGCGGCCGCGGCAGCTGCCAGCGTGCGTTTGCACGAATCCGATCAGGATTTCGAGCAGCGCACGACAGCGGAGGCCGGAATCCTGGCGGGTAGCAATGCTGGCGCAGATCCCGACGGTCCACTCGAGGCGATCGCTCTCTACAATCGGTTGCTCACCGAGTACCCCAGTTACAACAACAGCGACCAGGTCCTCTATCAAATGGCGCGGGCGTACGACGAGCTCGGCCGCACGGAAGAAGCCATCGAGACAATGGAGCGCCTGATCCGCACCAATCCGCATTCCTTGCACCTCGACGAAGCGCAGTTCAGGCGTGGCGAGTACTTCTTCACACGCAGACGCTACCGCGACGCCGAGAGCGCTTATTCGGGCATCCTCAAACTCGGAGCCGCCTCCGAGTTCTACGAGCTCGCTCTCTATAAGGTCGGATGGACGCTCTACAAGCAGGAATTCTACGAGGAGGCTCTGCAAAGGTATATTGCTCTGCTCGACCACAAGGTATCGATCGGTTACGACTTCGATCAGAGACATGATGAGGACAACGATCGTCGTGTCGCGGATACGTTCCGAGTGATCAGCCTGAGCTTCAGCAACCTCGGCGGGCCGGAGACCGTGCCGGAATACTTCTCCAAGTTTGGGAAGCGCTCCTATGAGGACCGCATTTACTCCAGTCTTGGTGAGCACTATCTCGACAAGCTGCGGTACGACGATGCGGCGAAGACCTACAAAGCTTTCGTAGCGCTTTATCCGTTCCACCGCGCCACGCCGCGATTCAGCATGCGCATCGTGGATACTTTCACCAAGGGCGGGTTCCCCAAGCTCGTACTGGAGTCGAAGCGGGAGTTTGCTTCCAAGTACGGCCTGAAGGCCGAATACTGGCGACATTTCAAACCGGAAGAGTCGCCGGAAGTACTGGCCTACCTGAAAACGAACCTGAAAGACCTCGCGACGCATTATCACGCGCAGTATCAGAACGCAAACGAAGCGGAAGAGAAGCTCACGAATTATCGCGAGGCAAGCAAATGGTACGGCGCCTACCTCGAGTCCTTTCCGAAGGAGGCTGATTCAGCATCCGTCAACTATCAGCTTGCGGACCTGCTTTTGGAGAACAAGGATTTCGGCGAAGCGGCCAAACAGTATGAGCGCACGGCTTACGGATACGAACCGCATTCGCAGTCGGCAACGGCAGGATACGCCGCGATTTATGCATACCGCGAGCAGTTGAAGGTTGCCGACAAAAAGCAGCAGGACGCTGTCAAGCGCGATACCGTCGCCAGCTCGCTCAAATTTGCCGACGCGTTCCCGCAGGACGAACATGCCGCGGCGGTCCTCGGAGCGGCCGCCGATGACATGTACGAGATGAAGGACTACAAGGCCGCCATCCAGGCCGACCAGCGCGTCATCGATAACTATCCGGGCGCAAGTGCGTCCATCCGGCGTTCCGCGTGGATTGTGGTTGCGCATGGCTCGTTCGAGCTCGCCGAGTACCCACAGGCCGAGCACGCCTACACCCAGGTGCTGGCGGTCACGCCGGAGGGCGATGAATCGCGCGCCGCGCTCGTCGACAACCTTGCCGCCTCGATTTACAAACAGGGTGAACTCGCAAACCAGGCGCAGGATTATCGCGCGGCCGCCGACCACTTCCTAAGAATTCGCACAGCGACGCCTACGTCATCTATCCGTCCGGCCGCTGAGTACGACGCCGGAGCCGCGCTAATCCGGATGCAAGAGTGGAAAGCCGCTGTGGACGTGCTTGAAGCGTTTCGCACCACCTTCCCGAAGAACAAATTGACGCTCGAGGCCACCAAGCAGATCGCTTACGCCTACCGGCAGAGCGGCCAGTTGTCGCACGCCGCCGGCGAATACGACCGCATCGCATCCCAGTCCGACGATCCAGCGTTGCGCAGTGAGGCGCTGCTCGACGCGGGAGACCTCTACGTGCAATCCAATTCCCGAGATCGGGCCCTGGATGCATACGGCCGGTACGTCAAAGAGTTTCCCAAGCCGGTAGAGACGGCCATCGAGACCCGGTTCAAGATCGCCGAGATATATAAGGTTGCGAATGACGAGGCGCCCTATCACCAGCAGCTGGAAGAAATCGTAAGCGCCGACGCGAGCGCCGGATCGGAAAGGACCAGCCGGACGCGGACGCTTGCGGCGCGCTCGGCCCTGGTTCTAGCAGAGCAGCTATATGGGAATTTCATCGTCGTGAAGCTGCGGCAACCCTTCGAGACCAGCCTGCAGGATAAAAAGCAGCGCATGGATGCCACGATTGCGGCCATGGGCCGGCTGGTGGATTACGGAATCGACGAGGTGACGGCGGCGGCGACGTATTACATGGCCGAGACCTACTCCAATTTCAGTCGCTCACTGCTCGAGTCGGAGCGGCCGGCCGATTTGAAACCCGAGGATGTGGAGGAGTTCAACAACAACCTCGATGAGGCAGCGTTTCCGTTCGAGGAAAAAGCCATCAACGTACACGAGAAGAACATGGAATTATTGCACGCCGGCGTCTCCAACTCGTGGGTCGAGAAAAGTCTCAGCAGGCTCACGGAGCTGATGCCGGGCCGCTACGCGAAACGCGAAACGAGCAGCGGCTTCCTCGACGCAATCGACAGTCATGTGCAGGGGTCGCCTGTGTCGCAGGTCTCCAACCACTCGACATCGGACAACGCGGTCACGCAGGGCGTAGCCGTCACGGATGAAATGCGCGCCAACTACCAGTCGGCAATGAGCATGCTGAAGGAGGAGCGGTACGAACCGGGCATTGCCTTGCTGCTCAAAATGACCGAGAAGATGCCTGCATTGACGGCAGCGCACATCGATCTCGGCATTGCATACGCGCGCACCGGCGACTTGGACCGCGCTGAGGCCAGCCTGAACCAGGCGCTGGAATCGGATCCAAAACAGCCTGCCGCCTATAACGAACTCGGTATAGTGCAGCGCCGCAAAATCCAGTTTGTTAAGGCGCGCGCGAGTTATGAGGCGGCCCTGGCACAATCCGCCGACTTCCAATATGCGCACAGAAACCTTGCGATTCTGTGCGACCTGTATCTTGGGGATTACACATGCGCGATGGAGCATTACGAGGCGTACAGCCGGATCGTTCCGGACGACGCCGAGGTCTTCAAGTGGATTGCCGACCTTCGTAACCGCGCAAAAAAACCGGAGAAACGGTAATGGAAACTATCCTTCGCTGGATTTTCCTTGGGGTTCTTGCCTTGACGCCCGCGGCTGTGCTTGCGCAGCAAGCAGCGCAGCCAAAGACGGAAGCAGCACAGGGACAGACCGAAAAGTCGCACGCCAAGACACCAGAGGCAAAGAAGGAGGAGGCAAAGAAACAGACTGAAGAGGAGCAAGCAAAGACGGAAGAAGACGGGAAGTTGACGTCCGTCCCTGGAGGAAAGGCGCTCGGCATGTCCATTTTGGGCAATCAGGAAGCGCCTAAAGCGCTAGTCATCGTTCCCTGGAAGAGCTCGGAACTCGGCAATGGCCCCAACGTCTCGACGTTGCTCGATGACTCGAGGCGACCCGTAGACAAGGATGTGTTTATGCGAATGTTAAGTTACTATAAAATTAGATCGGAAACAGCGCGCCCCAGCAGTGCGACGACCGATGGGAATGCGGCAGCGCCCGCCAATGTGGCGCAAAGGAGGAACCCATGAGTTTAGCTGAACTGTTAAGGCACGTCGGTATATTCGGAGGCGCGGTGATCGTTTGTCTCGCGCTGCTTTCGGTCTTTTCGGTGGGGATGATCATAGACAAGCACCGTCGATTCTCTTCAGCCTCGCGCGAGTCAGAAAAGTTCAAGCTCGAGTTCAAGAAGTTCCTTCACGGAGGAGATGTCAAGGATCTGATCGAAGCCGGGCAGCTGCACCAGAATTCCTACGTGGCGCAAGTGGTCTCGGCAGGGATCGTCGAGTACGACAGCGTGGGCCAGAACGGAGGCGATCCGGCCGCTTCGCTCGAGCTCGTCACGAGCGCCCTCAGGGACTCCATGTCCGAAACGCTGATTCAGTTGAAGCGGGGTCTCGGGTTCCTGGCCACGATCGGCTCCACTGCTCCGTTCGTTGGTCTTTTCGGCACCGTGGTCGGAATCATTAACGCTTTTCGGAGCATCGCGGCCACCGGGTCCGGCGGAATGTCTGTGGTTTCGGGCGGCATCGCAGAGGCCCTGGTCTCGACGGCCCTGGGTATCTTCGTCGCAATTCCAGCCGTCGTCGCCTTCAACCACTTCACCGGCAAGGTTGAGACTTTCCATGTCGAGATGAATCGGGCTTCGTCCCAGCTCGTGAACCGCTTGTTCAAAATACCGGAGCTCAAGGGGCTTGGCGTCGAGATGGCTGAAGTCAAGGCGCCGACGGTCAAGAAGGAGGGCCCGGCCTATGCGACTCGGTGAGCCGGCCCGGATGCAAGCGGCCATCAACATCACGCCGCTCGTCGACGTGGTGCTCGTGCTGCTGATCATATTTATGGTGATGGCGCCGCAGATGCGGAAGGGGCCCGACGTCAACCTGCCGAACACGACGAAACCGAACTCGCAGGGCGACGAGAGGGGCCGAATCCTGGTCTCCATAGACGAGGCCGGCGGGCTGTGGATTAATGATCGGCCCGTCGCAGCCGAACATTTCGACGAATCTCTCCGCGCTGCGGTGGGCGCCGAGCCGAACCCCAAGGTCGTAATCCGGGGCGATGCAAAGCTCAATTTCCGCGAGGTCCGGGAAGTCATGGTCGCGATCGAGCAGACCGGCTTCCGCGGCGTGGGGCTGATCGCCAAGCGCACCGGCGCAGAAGGAAAGTGACATCATGCAGTTCAACAACAACGATTCTGGCTCCAGTCTGCAGTCTGAAATCAACATCACGCCGCTCGTCGACGTGGTGCTCGTGCTGCTGATCATATTTATGGTCGTGGTGCCACTCCTGATGGAGGGCTACGACGTTGATGTCCCTCGAGCCTCCGCCGATACGTCTCATGTTGCCGAATCCCAGTTGATCCTGAGCATCGGATCCGCGGCGTGCCCCATCCTCGCGCCGCCGGCAGGGGAAGGGATCCCGAAGAACTGTCAGGTGACTCTAGCCGATCAAAAGATCCTCGCGGCCGAATTACCCGCGCGAGTGGCCTCGATTCTGGGCGGGCGGCCCGCGGAAAAGCGCGCGCTGTTCCTAGCCGTCGACGATCGCCTGAACTACGAGGGGGTTCTACGCATCATTGATCTCGCGAAGTCGGGCGTTGAGGATTTGAAGATCGAATTTGTCGCGGCCAATTGAGGTGGTTGCTTGGTGACAACCATGGAAGCAAAGAGCATTTCCAAAACATCCGGGGCTCCGACGGCCCGCAGCATGGCGAAGAGCGTGGCGATCCATGTCTTCGTGCTAGCCGCGCTGATGGTCATACCGGCGCAAGCGCTGTTTCGCAGCGAGCCCAACAAAGAACTCGACATCGTTTTCTATCGTCCACCGGAGATCGCGGTCAACTCACGAGCCGTTTCGCGTCCGATACCGAGAGGGGCGAGTGAGGCCGGGCACCCTCTCGGGGCACCCGCACCTGCACTGAAACCAAAACCGAACGCCCCGGCAGGTCCAGACCTGGCTGGCAAAGCGGAACTCCCACCAGGTCCGGAGGTGGGCGTACCAGTGGAGCCCAAGCCGAAAGTGGGAAACGCCGGCATCCTGGCATTCAAGGACAAGTTCGCGAGCCTGGCGAAGGACACCGCCGTGGTGCCCCTCGGAGCCGATGCGCGTCACATTGCCGCCGATGAGGTAGGCCGGCCCTCGGCACGTTCGATGTTGACCAGCAATACGGCGGGATCGAGCGGTGGTATCAACGTCGCTTCCCTGAGCCGCAGTGTGGGAGGCGGTGGAGGTGGTGGAGGAGGTGGCAACGGCGGTGGCGGTGTGGGTGGCCGCGGCAATGGCGCTGACGGTGGTGGAGGAGGCGGGATTGGTGGTGTGGGAATAGGCCGCGCTGTCAGCTCGATCACCCCGATCACCGGCGCCGACCGACCAAAGGCACGCGGCGGTCCAGGTCCTGCGCGCACCGATGAAGAAATACAGATCGTGTTCGACCGTTACAAGGCATCGTTCTACCGGCTGTACAACCGTGAGCTGCGCAATAACCCAGCTCTCAAAGGTCAGATGGTTCTGCGTCTGACGATCGAGCCGGACGGCAGCGTGTCGATGTGCGCGCTGCAGTCGACTGACATGGATGCGCCGGATCTCGCCGCTCAGGTCGTTGGCCGCGTCCGGACGATCAATTTCGGTGCGAAGGATGTGCCGGCCGTGACCATCGTGTACCCGATCGACTTCCTGCCGGCGGCGTGAAGCCGGCGGCCGAAGCGGAAATGGCACGTACACCAGGAGGTTTGGAGAAGCTGCGAATCAGTTAAGTTCGACGTGATTTTGACAAAGGCAAAGCCATTGAAAGATGGCGACGCAAAGTCACCGGTCTAACGGGCCCGGGGGGGCCCTACGACGGCGGGACCGCCGGAATCCAGTCCAGGCGCGACTGCCTCGTTCCGATGAAATCACTCGGGGAGTGGGACGAGGGCGTAGATGACTCCTAACGACACCAACAATGTGAGGCCGAGCGGCCGCTGGATCAAAATCCTGCTGTTCGCTTTGGGCCTGTTGCTGCTGAGCACCGCCTCGGCGCAGGCGCAGTCGACGGTCAACTGCGTTGCCGATAGCGGCGGCGTGATCGATGGCTTTGTCAACCCGATTCCGCCTTCGCAGATTAGTATCGACGGCAACTGCACGATCCGGAATTTTCCGGCCTCCAACCCGCTGACTTCCAACATCAGCTTCTTCGGCAACAACCCCACGAGCTGGCTGGTCACATTCGACAATGTCGCTTTCATCGGCAACATGTCCTGCGACAAAGTGCAGGGGAATGCGATCTGGTTCGTCAACGGCTCCTTCACAACGCTCCGACCCAACTGTCAGAATCTCTTCATTCCCGTTGAGAAGATTGACAAGCAGAACCCGCCCGGCCCGCCCGTAGCCAGCATCGGAGTCCCCTTCACCTACAAGCTGACGATCCCCGTCCTGTTCGATCCATTATCGGGCACTGTGATTAATAACCAGGGGTCGCCGAATGACTTGCACAGCGTCATCGTCACGGACGACCTCAACGCGACCGGCGCGGTCTTGAGCTACGTGAGCCACACCGCTTACTGGAAGACCAGTGGAACTCCCGTGCCGCATTCATTCTCCAACGTGGGCGGTGTGCTCACTTTCAGCAACTTCCCCATTATCCCAGCCGGACAGCAGATCGTCATCGAGCTCACCGTCGTCCTGAAAAACGACCCGGCGAACGCCCCGGGCACGCAGTTCTTCAATACTGCCAAGTGGCAGTTCGGGAGACTCATCAACGGCATCTTCTATCAACCCCTACCGGGCGAGGATGGAATCACGCCGCCGATGACTATCGTCGCGCCCAATCTCGTGCTCACTAAGACCGGTCCGGCGACGATGAGCGTGGGGCAGTCGGGACAGTTTGGCCTCAACGTCCAGAATACCGGCTCTGGCGACGCATGGAATGTCAAGCTCGTTGATCGGCTTCCCAGAAGCGCCACCGGAAGCATGTGCTCCTCGACTCCCCAGATACTCAACGCGCAAGTTTTCCAGGCGGACGGCGTTACGCCGGTGGCGGGCAAGGGGCCCCTGGTCCCGGGCACAGACTTCTCGATTAGCTACATTGGCGCACCCACCTGCGAGCTCACTTTGACCGTGCTCACCGCCGCCGGCACGATCGGTCCGAATCAGCGTCTAATCATTACCTACCAGACCCAGCTCGACGCCAACAGCCAGAATGGCGCCCAGCTCACGAACGTAGCGGGCGCAGTTCAGTGGTTCGATGGCGACAACAGCAGCTCCACTCGTCAAAGCTACACGCGTACGCTCACCGACGGCACGCCGGGCGTCCTCGATTTCCAGGACGCCCACACCGTCACGGTAGTGATCATCACGCTCTCCATCACGAAGCAAGTAAGCGTCGTAGGCGGCGGCGCTGCGATGCCGGGCGGGCAGTTTACCTACCTAGTACACGTGACCAATGTCTCGACGAACCCGGCCTCGTCGGTTGTGATCACGGACGATCTCAACACCGCGGGCGCAGGCCGCCTCACGTTCGTGAACCCACCTGCAACGCTGAATGGCTCCACGGCGGGAATCAGCATCGTGGGCTCGCTGCTGACGGCGGACTACTCTACTCTGTACGGTCCGTTGCAACCCGGACAATCCTTCGACGTGCAATTCCGGGTACAGATTGCTTCGGGACTTCCGGCCGGCACGAGGCTTACGAATACCGGGGTCGTGACGTGGAACAACCCACCGCAGACGGCGAGCGCAAGCGTCTCGATCGATATCGGAGGAGTTCCCGGTTCCGGCAGTTTGAACGGCACTGCGTGGCTCGACGCAAACTTCAACAAGATAGCCGACCTCGGCGAGCCGCTGCTGCAGGGCTGGACGGTGGGGCTATACCTTAATGGGGTGCTGGTACAGTCCGTTCTCACGGATGCTAGCGGCGTCTATCGCTTCAGTAGCGTGCCGCCGACCGACGGGACGCCAGACCGATACGAGCTGCGGTTCACCGCGCCCAGCGCGGGCCCGAACACGGCCAAGCTTGGTAAAGCCGACTCGGCCTTTACCAACTGGCTGCAGCGGATCACCAACATCGCCCTGCCCTCTGGCAGCAACCTCCAGAATCTGAACCTGCCGATCGGGCCAAATGGCGTCGTCTACAACTCGATGACGCGCGCTGCTATTGCGGGCGCGACCCTGAAGATGCTGCGCGCCAGTGTGCCATTGCCTGCAACTTGCTTCGACGACCCGGCTCAACAAGGCCAGATCACTCAGGCGGGCGGCTATTATCGATTCGACCTCAACTTCTCGGATCCGGTCTGTCCCAGTGGTAGCAGCTACCTCATTGTGGTGACCGCGCCGACGTCGAACTACGTGGCCGGTGAGTCGCTGGTTATTCCGGCGAGTTCGAACACATCGACCGCTTCGTTTTCTGTGTCTACCTGTCCGACGGATGCTCTCCCGGCCGTCCCGTACTGCGAGGCACAGACGTCGGAGTTCGCGCCGCCACCTTCCGTGCCCGCGCGTGGCGCGGGGACCGCGTACTACCTGAATCTCACGCTGGACGGCACAGCGGTGCCCGGGTCGAGCCAGATCTATAACAACCACATTCCGCTCGACCCGCAGCTCGCGGGAGCATTCTCAATCACTAAAACGACGCCATTGCTCTACGTCACTCGCGGGCAGCTCGTCCCATACACCATCACGATCAACAACGTAATAGGTGCATCCCTGCAAGGTGAGCAGGTTGTGGACCGCTATCCGGCGGGCTTCCGATACGTCCCTGGATCCGCACGCCTGGACGGTCAGCCCGCAGAACCCACGGTGGTAGCGCGCGAACTCGTGTGGAATGGCCTCAACTTCGGCAGCTCCGATCACCGAACGATCGTCTTGCTGCTCGCCGTCGGCGCCGGTGTTGGCGAAGGCGAGTTCGTCAACCGCGCCCAGGTCATCGAAGGCCTGACGGGCAAGCCGCTATCAGCAGAGGCGACCGCAAGGGTTCGGGTAGTCCCGGATCAGACCTTCGATTGCACAGACGTGTATGGCAAGGTCTTCAACGACATCAATCGCAACGGAGTGCAGGACAACGGCGAAAATGGCCTGCCCGGCGTGCGTGTGGTGACAGTTCAGGGTCTGGAAGCGATCACGGATCCGTACGGACGGTTCCACATCACCTGCGCAATCACGCCTAATGAGGACCGCGGTAGCAATTTCGTGCTGAAGCTCGACGATAGAACCCTCCCAAGCGGCTTCCGGATGTCGACTGACCAGATGCAGATCAAGCGCGCCACGCGCGGCAAGGCCCTGAAATTCGATTTCGGTGCGTCGATTCACCGGGTGGTCGCTATCGACCTCTCCGATGCGGCTTTCGAGCTGGGTAAGACCGAAATCCGCGTGCAGTGGCGGCCACGCCTCGACCTCCTCCTCGCGGAACTGCGCAAAGCGCCGTCGGTGCTGCGTCTCTCCTACGTCGCCGACACGGAGGATGCGGCACTAGTCGAACAGCGCGTGCAAGCGGTTAAGCGGCAGTTGACCGAAGCGTGGAACGCGAAAAAAGACGGCTATGTGTTGGCCATCGAGCCTGAGGTCTTCTGGCGCCTTGGCGGCCCGCCCAAACGGCTCGACGGGCGTGTGCCGGGGAGCAGGTGAACGGTATGAGCAAGCAGCGCCATCTACTGCTGATCGCCGGACTCCTGGTGATGACCGCCCCCGCGTGCATCGGCCAGGTCAACACGGCCAAGCCCGGCGAGCCGGTCGAGCGGCATCTGTCCAGCGACCAGACCTTTCGGGAATGGTCGCACGACTCGAATGGGACCGATGAAACCAAGCTCATCAAGGTCTGCCGAGCGCAGACTGTTTGCAAAATGCGATACCGGGAAGGCCAAACGCCGCGGACGCGCGTCAGGAACCTCGTCGTGCCACTGCGGTACGAAGACGAAAGCACTCACATTTCCGATGCCTTCACCAAGCAGATTCGGAAGGCTCTGGACAACCTGCGGGACAAGCGGGGAGTGACGGTCCGTTTCATCGGCTACACGGACAAGGCCCCGCTGACTGGCTTGGACGAAAACGCTTACGGAAACCACTTGTCGTTGTCGAAGGCAAGGGCGCACCGCGTCGCATTGGCCATGCAGGACATCCTGGGGTTGCCCGCTTCGGCGATCGAGAGCGACGGTCGCGGGGCCTCCCACCCGCTTGCCTCAAACGAAACGGCACAGGGACGGGTGCTGAATCGTCGCATCGAGGTGGAATTCTGGTACGACGATCCTCTTCAGGAGTTATCGGACGAGCCGCAACTGTGCCCGGACGATGTCGACGAAACGGTGACCAGGATTTACGATCCTCCCTGGGGCAGCATTCCATCCCTCGAGCTCGCGAACGGACAGCCGATCATTCCGCCAGACTATGCCGCAAACCTGCGTCGCGCACTGACGGACATCTCGGATCGAACCAACGCGCGACTGCGATTTATCGGTTACACGAAGAACGAGCGACTTGACCGCCGCACCGCGTCCGTGTATGGCGACGACATCGGACTTGCCGCGGCGCGGGCTCGCCGCGCTATGGATACCCTCATGAAGGACTCGCTGTTGTCGGGCGCTCGCTCCGAGCACGAGGGACGCGGATATGTCCAGTCCGACGACGTCGTAAACACCGGCTTCCTCCAGGGCCAAGAGTCGTTCGTGCGCGTGCAGGTCGTGTACGACGAGCGGTTGCCGTTGGACAACTACGAGGGCGTGGATATTACGCGTCTGAACCAGGAGGTTCGTCCGAAGAGCCCGTACGAGCTGAATGTGATGCGCATCACCGTCGACGGCAAGCCCATCGATGACCCGGGCCGCAGCTCTTCTGACATCCAGCGCTGCACGGACGTTGCGTTAGACAACGCCAAGATCCACTTCCGCTTCGACAATCTGGAGTCCCGGCGGCGGCTGGGCGTCGCGGCGAATCCAGTCGCAGTGGCCGTGACCGAATCACGCGGCGCTCCTGCCGCATCGGTCGTGCATTTCCGGATGTACAGCAATTATGCGAGCTTCATCAAGCGCGCTGAGATCCGAATATTCGAGCAGCAGGAGTCGCTGCAAGCCATGCCGTTCAAGATCATCGCAGTCGACGACGCGGGTCTTGCCGAATGGCATCCGACAGCAGCAATGCTCGTTGGCCCGTCACGCGAACTCAAGTACCTGCTGCGCGCCTATGACTCGAACGGTAGTTTTGACGAAACGGACGCGCGGCCGCTGCGGCTGTACCGCGAATCATTGCTTGGAGACGTCGTGACCTCCGACGGGCCGTCGAAACGCGAACTGCTGGCCGCTTACGGCGAGAACGACCTGGCGCGCCAGCAGATCCCGCTCGGCAGTGGCACGGTGAAGGTGCAGGGTAGCGGCATACCGGCCGGCCACACGGTTTGGGTAGCGGGTCGGCAAATTCCGGTTGATCCGCAAGGCAACTTTGCCGCGGAGGAGATCCTTCCGTCCGGCGCGCATAGCGTCGAAGTCGCGGTCCTCGACGATGCTGGTAACGGCTCGCTGTATCTTCGCGACCTGGAGTTCAAACGCACGGACCTGTTCTACGTTGGTATGGCCGACTTGACACTATCCAAGAACAGCGCGAGCGCGCCGGCAAAGCTGCAGGAGGGCGAGAATGATCCACACCCGTACGATTCATCCCTGGATGGCCGGCTGGCGTTTTATGTGAACGGCAATGTGCGTCAGAACTGGCGGTTGACGGCGAGCGCGGATACCCGCGAAGGCCCGGTGAAGGACCTATTCAGCAACTTCCTGGGCAAGTCGCCCGATTCGTTATTCCGGCGTATCGATCCCGACTATTATTCCCCTTCGTTCGGCGACGACGGTGTAGTGCAAGAAATGGCCCCAACCATGGGCAAGTTCTACGTCAAAGCGAGCCATGGCGAAGATTACGGAATGTGGGGCAATTTCAAAGTCGGCTATTTGGATAACGAACTGGCCCACGTCGACCGCGGCCTGTACGGAGCTAACGCTCACTATAGCGCCGCACTCACGACCAGCTTCGGCGAGCGACGGCTCACGGTGGACGGATTCGCCGCTCAACCGGGAACGATGGCGAGCTATGAGGAATTCCGCGGAACGGGCGGATCGCTCTACTTCCTGCACCACCAGGACATCCTTACGGGCTCTGAGCGCGTGCGCATCGAAATCCGGGACAAGGCCTCTAACATCGTCACAGGGGTGGTCAACCTGCAACCCAACGTGGACTACGACATCGACTACCTGCAGGGCCGGGTGCTGCTTTCCCAGCCACTCTCGTCGACCGCTAACGACAACCTGCTCGTGCGCACGAGCGGCTTGAGCGGCGACGGGGCCTACCTGGTGGTACGATACGAATATACGCCAGGCTTCGAAAAGCTGGACCAAGTCGCCGTCGGCGGTCAAGCCCATTACTGGCTCAACGACTATGTGCGGCTCGGCCTAACGGCCGATTCCAATGAGGGGGACTCCGCCAGCAACCTTGCTGCCGCAGACCTGACCCTGCGGAAGAGCGCCAATTCCTGGTTCAAGTTGCAGACGGGCCGCAGCACGGGTCTCCTCTCTCCCACGCTGCAATCTGATGATGGCGGTTTCGGGTTTCATGGCCCTGACGAACAGTCGTTCACCGGTGCGAAAGCGGGCGCCTATCGCGCCGACCTGAGCGTCAACCTGCGCGATTTCTTCGAGGGCCACGACGGTCGCTTCACGCTCTATAAGCAGCACCTCGACGCCGGTTATTCGTCGCCGGGACAGGCGACGATCAAAGACACCGAGCAATACGGCGGCACGTTCAGGATGCCAGTGACGAGCAGCCTGAGTCTCGCAGCCAAGGGCGATCAGAAAATCGAGGACCAGGGACTCGAGACTCGGGCGGTCGAATTGGACGTGGCCTACAAGCTAGCCGAAAAATGGACCGTCAGCACCGGTGTGCGCAACGACCGGCGTGAAGACCATTCGCCGGTTGTTCCCCTGACGCAGATACAGGGCGAGCGCACTGACGCCGTCGCGCAGGTGAAGTTCGATTCCAGCGCCTCCTGGAGCGCCTATGGCTTCGGCCAGCACACGGTCGCGGCAAGCGGCGGCCGTGAAACCAATGATCGCATCGGGGTGGGCGGCTCCTATCGCCTTACGAAACGTTTCCGGATCGACGGGGAGGCCTCCGACGGACACCTCGGACCCGGCGGAAAAGTCGGCACCAGCTTTCTCTATTCCCAGCAGACTAGTTATTACCTGAACTATGCGCTGGAAAACGAACGGACAGACAACGGCCTGCTGCTTCGCGGCAGCCAGGGCAACCTGGTCTCGGGCGTGAAGACGCGGCTCTCCGACACTTCCAGCGTCTACGTCGAGGAGCGTTACCAGAATGGCAGGTCCCTGAGCGGCCTCACTCACACCACCGGAATCAACCTCACGGCGAAAGAGCATTGGAATTTCGGCGGCAGCGCGGAGGTCGGCAAACTGCGCGACTCGCAGACCGGTGCCGAGACCGATCGCAAGGCGGCAGGATTCCGCATGGGCTACGGCCTGGCTAAGTTGCAATTCTCAAGCGCAATCGAGTTTCGCCGGGATAACGCGGAACAACTGGACCAGACCCATAACGAAATGACTACATGGCTTTTCCGCAACAATTTCAAGTTGCAACTGACGCCCGACTGGCGCTTACTCGGCAAGCTGGACCACTCGGTCAGTGATAGCTCGTTCGGCGACTTCTATGCCGGCGGCTACACCGAGGCCGTGGTCGGCTACGCGTACCGTCCGGTGCGCAACGACCGCCTGAACGCCATTGCCAAGTACACTTACTTCTATAACGTCCCGACCATGGGTCAAGTGGGATTGCAGAACACCGCGGCCGAGTTCCTTCAGAAGAGCCACATCGCGGCGCTCGATGTGAACTACGACCTTACCGCGAATTGGTCCGTCGGAAGTAAGTACGCCTACCGCATTGGACAGGAAAGTCTGGATCGCGTGAATCCGAATTTCTTCGACAACCCCGCGCAGCTCGCGGTGGCGCGCGTGGACTGGCGGTTCCTCAAGGAATGGGATGGCTTGGCGGAGGTGCGAACGCTTTACCTACCGGATCTAAATCAAGACCGCCGCGGCGCGCTGGTCGCGATCTATCGTCATATTACTAAGAACCTGAAGGCCGGCGTTGGCTACAACTTCACCAACTTCTCCGACGACCTGACCGATCTGAAGTACAACCACAAAGGCGTATTCGTGAATCTCATCGGGACCATGTGACACCCGCGTGCCTTTTCTGGACAGCGGGCATGCTGGAGTCCGGCTGTACATCCTCGGTCTCCACCGCAGCGTAGTGTCTTTATCCCAATTTATCCCAATGCTCTGCCAACTGTGCCCAAACCGTCCAGAGCGAGCCGAACGGCCACAGGCTTGCTGCCTTCCAATCAGAGGATCGATGCCGAATCGGTTCTAAGTTTAAATGGAATAGCGTACGACCCCCGCCATGATCCTCTCTTCGTCACCGGAAAGCAGTGGCCAACTGTATTCGGGCTGAAGGTTATTCAACACACTCGTGGAGCGTCGCACTCTCCGTAAAAGCCTTTTCCGATTGCTAAGCGTGGGCTCGAATCCTCGGTGAGTGCAAAAGTATCCAGAATCTGGAATTTGATAATGAGTTTCTTTGTCAGTTGTCAGTTAACGATGGATGGTGACGATACGACAATTGTTTGATTCAAAGAGCCGGCATCTTGGGATGAAGCGCATTGGCTCCCCTCCGTGAACTCATAGCCGCTTAGAAATATCATTTGGCAAGTCATTGAAAAACAATCGCAAACTGAATTTTTAGAGTGGAGTGCTGCGTGCATCTCCCACGCTTATCGCTGCAGCGAGTGGTGGAAAAAGCTGCGTGGGATGTAAGCAAAAGAATTCCATTCTGAAGGAGAGAAGGCAATGCGCAGACTGATCTTCATGGCGCTAGCAGGGGTACTTTGTATATTTTTCGGCAGTGCGGCCCGGGCGCAGCGACTGGACGGAACGCTTCGCGTTACCATCACAGACAAAAGCCAGGCCAGTATCGAAGATGCGAAGGTAATGGCAGAGAACCAAGCCACCGGAGTTTTAGCGACAACAACGACTTCGAGTTCGGGGACGTACGTCTTTCCAAATTTATTGGTCGGGACATATGCGGTGACGGTGGAGAAAGACGGATTCAAGAAAGCGGTGCAAAAAGGCATCATTGTGAATTCGAATCAGGTGACCGAAGCGAAAGTTGATCTGGAGCTTGGTGAGGTGTCCGCAACCGTGGAAGTGGAAGCGGGCGCGGATTTGGTGAAGACGGAGTCTTCCACATTGGAGGCGACGTTCAGCGGGCGGGCCGTGCAGGACGTTCCCATCAACACGACAGGCGGGGATGTAAAGGAATACGCGGTGTATGCGCCGGGAACAACTACACAACAGGGCGGAGTGCTGGGCTCAGGAGGATCGATCGGCGGAACGCGCCCCCGATTCAACGGTTTTTCAATCGACGGTGTGGATGACAACAAGATTGATACCAATGGCCCGACGCAACCTGTGATCCAAGAGTCGGTCGCTGAATTCACGCTGTTGACGAACCAGTTCACGGCGGAAAACGGACATTCGGCGGGAGGCCAGTTCAATATCGTGACGAAGTCCGGCACCAACAACTGGCATGGCGCCGCATGGGGATATAACCGGAACCGCAATTATGATGCGGCGGACAATCTGCAGAAGCAGCGAATCGAATCGGGCCAGGCAACCGATAAGGATCGGTTTGACTACAACCGGGCAGGCGCAAGCGCGGGCGGGCCGATTATCCACAACAAGCTGTTCATTTATGGCGCTTACGAATTTCAGAACAGCGGCTTGGCATCCACGAGTCCTTCGATCACCTCACCCACTGCGGATGGTCTCTCGACGGTGATGGGGCTAGCGCATGACAGCGCCGTGACCGACATCTTGAGTCAGTTTCCTGTCGCGGCCGCTCAGGATCAAAATTGCGGTCCGCAACATAATCAGCCGTGTACCGTAAATGTGAACGGCTCGCTCATTCCCATTGGGACGATTCAATCTGTTGCTCCCAATTTCGCCAATCAGCACGATTTTATCGTGAATCTTGATGCGAGCCTGGGAAGGCATCAACTTCGCGGGCGTTTTCTTTATGACAGGCTCCGTGAGCCCGATTTCAATCCATCGCAACCCCAACCGCAGTTTCTGGGAACGCACAACGAGGATGTGAGGAAAGTGATTTTCACGGACGTCTGGTCGATCTCCAACAGTGTGATCAACGATTTCCGTACGTCGTATTCACGCCTGAACGGACCGAACCTGATCGTGCCCTCGGCGTTTACGAATTTCCCAAACGTGGAGGTTGACGAGCTGGGAAGCAATCTCGGGCCCAACGGGCTCGCGCCACAGGGTTACACACAAAACGTGTACCAGTGGGTGGACAATATTTCCTACATCCGCGGAAAGCACACTTTCAAGTTCGGTGTGGAAGCGCGGAAATATATTTCGCCGACCAACACGCTGCCTCGCGCGCGGGGTGAATGGGATTACGCGTCGCTCAGCCAGTTCATCAACGACTTCGTACCGACCGGCGCGAATGGCGCACTGCGGGGAGCTGGCTCGGGAAGCGTGGCAGAAAACTACAATGCGTTCTATTGGTTTGTGCAGGACGACTGGAAAATAACACCTAGGCTAACGTTGAACCTTGGACTGCGCTACGAGTACAGCGGTGTTCCTCGCGACGAAAACTTGCAAGCCATCAACGGTATTTCGGACGATCCAGCGCTCGGGCTGTTTTTCCGCGCGCCAAAACCGGACACCAACAACTTTGCGCCTAGGTTCGGTTTTGCGTGGGACCCGCGCGGGAACGGCAAGTGGGCGGTCCGCGGGGGCGCCGGCCTGGCGTATGACGTCGTGCCAAACAACTTTGCCATCAACAGTTTGCCGCCACAATTGCAATCGGAACAAAACCCCGGCCTGACGTGCGCGCTGGCCGGTGCACCTCAGTGGTGCGCTACATTCGACCCGGCCAATCCAACCAATCCAACGGCCGGGCAGGGATTCCTGCAATTCGGCGGATTGCTGCAGGTAAACGTTCCGCCGGTGACGCAAGCAGACGCTCGAGCGGCAACCTCATCGCTCATTCCGAATCATGTGTCGCCAAAGGTCATTACCTGGACGTTGGGCGTACAACACGAACTGTTCCGTAACAGCAGCGTCGAAGCGCGCTATGTAGGTACACGCAGCCTGGAACTGCCGGTTCAACAGCGGTTGAATTCGGCGTCGGCGTTTGACCCGAATGTTCCAGGCGGGGGCATCGCGCCGCTTCCGACTTTTATCAGTCCGAGTGACGTGCCGGCAGTGGTTGTGAGCCCGGCGAGCACGTTGCAGAGCTTTAACAACTTCAATCCGCTTCCACTCTCGGGGGACGGTTTTCTCGGAAGCGTCACCACATTCCCACCGATCGGCAGCGGCGTGTATCATGCCGGGTCTGTCGATTTCATCCATCGCTTCGCACGTGGGATTTATCTGCGGGCGAATTACACATTCTCCAAGAACATCGATAACGCCACCAACGAACTGTTCAGCAGCCGTGTGAACCCACGGCGCGCGCAGGATGGTTTTGACTTCGCTGCTGAGCGGGGCTTGTCGGCCCTGGACAACCGACACAAGTTCGCGCTCTCGTTCCTGTATGAAATTCCAAACGTGCAGACGGAACATGCCTTTGTGAAGGCTCTAGCTCACGGATGGGAATGGGGAGGTACGTATCTGGCGGAATCCGGCCAACCTGTAACTCCTTTGTCGGGCATGGATTCCAACGCTAACGGAGACTCCGCGGGCGACCGCACCATCATCAATCCTGCAGGAGTTGGCCTAACGGGCAGCACCGTCAATTTTGTGTGCAACGCCGGAGTCGGCGGTGCGACCAGCATCGTCAACGATCCCGCCACATGCGGCAGTGGCGATAACTCCAATATCGTAGGCTACGTCGCTGTGAATCCCACGGCGCGCTTCATCCAAGCTGGAGTGGGAGCCAAAGCAAACGCGGGACGAAACACAGTGTCCACGCCAGGTCTGAACATCTGGAATATGTCACTGCTTAAGAACACAAAACTCTCGGAGCGTTTCTCGTTGCAATTCCGCGCCGAGACTTATAACACATTCAACCACCGGAATTTCAGCATCGGCTTGCCCACAAATAACGGCACAATTGATCAGAACACGAACGCCAACCCACTAAGCTCCGGATATATTTTCGTGACCTCCGGCAACTTATTCCTGAACAGCCACCAGTTCAATGGCGGAAGCCGAACGATGCAGCTAGGCTTGCGTTTGATCTGGTAGCCGCTTCAACTGTTTCGAATGAGCGAGGGAGTCCGTGCTGGATTCCCTCGATTTCTCTTTCGTTTCAGAAACAAGTTGCAGGACGGCTGTATTGCCGCATTAAGAGTCGGTTTATATCAGTGATTATCACGCGGGGCAACCACTTAGAAGGGTAGATCCATGTCAACGCCGATGACGTCCAAATCCGCTCTAGGCGTTCGCGGACAACAACTGAGCGAAACGAAGACAGCGGAACGGTATCTGTGTTTTGGCCGGTTTCAGGTTGATCTGCAACGTAAGGAGCTGTTTAAGGAAGGATCGCGAGTCCACATTCCGTCCAAAGTGTTCCAAGCGTTGTTGGCACTCGTTGAACGGCCCGGCGAAATTGTGACCCGCGAGGCGTTGCGCGCGCGGCTATGGCCAGGCGGCACGTTTGTGAATTATGACGCCAACGTAAATACCACTGTAAATAAATTGCGGCTGGCGCTGGGAGATTCGCCGGAAAATCCGACGTACGTGGAGACCATATCTCGGCAGGGATATTGCTTCCTGGGTAACGTCGCGCGTGGCAACGAACTGTTGAGGCCTCCCGGCGTGTTGACGATCGCGGCGGCTGACGCCGTGGGCGGGCTGGCAGTGCAACAAGAGGCATCGTCGATCATCGCTAGAAAAATAATCAGGGGAAGATCTGCGGCGCTTTTTACGAACGGCTGGGGCGCGGCGATTCTTTTGTGTGGAGTATTGATCGGCGTGGTGATTGCGCTACTGATTCGTCGTCCATCCTGAAAGGCGCCGCAGGTTAACTTACTGGAATCCAAAAAAGTTCAATCGCTGAGAATCAGCCGCTAGCCGGAGCGGGACGAGCCGATCCGCAGCGATACCTTGGGGCATGAGTCCCCGGCATAGGAATACGCGTTCGGCATCGCTTAACTCCGAATAATGGCGCGCAGAGAGACCGACAGCCAAGGGAACCTGTGCGTTAGCGGCCTGCGCCAGGGGGTAAATGAACGCCGCATCAGGTGTGCCATGAATCAAAAAGCGCGTGAACCACACCCTGTCTTTGTTTAACTGAATCTACTTTTCGTACGTTGGTCCCTCCAGGCCCCCAAGGACACCAAATCCAGATACAATCTGGGGTGTGGAAGTTGCTTGGCGAAAACTCCCGACGATCGCATGGGCCTACTTGTGGTCCATCTTGATTTGGACGGGTCTCGCCTTCCTAGCTGCAGGGGAGGATAAGGTCCGCTTGTGGGAGAGGGGGCTCCACACATCTTACTGGACTGCACTGCTTGTCGACGGCGGATTTCTACTGTCGACCGCGCTCACGGCGCCTCTGGTTTTTGCGATAGTTCACCGCTATCCGATCGCCAAACCGATTCGAGTTGATCGCGTAACTGGGTATGTTCTAGGCAGCATCCTTTACACCATCGCCTGCGTGAGCCTCCGTTGGATTTTACTCCCGCCTTGGAATTCTCCTGCTCAGAGGTTCGAACAACGCTCGTTGCACGGATTGGTTACAGGTTTTTACGTTTTTGCCGAGATAATCTGGAACTACATCATTGTTCTGGCGGCCGCGCATGCATACGAGTACTTTAAGCGGGCGAGGGACCAGGAACTTGAATTGCAGCAGGCGCTTGCCACCAGCGAGCTCCAAACCCTGAAGAGTCAGCTTCATCCGCATTTCTTATTCAATACGCTCCAGGGAATCTCAGCTCTGATTGACACAGAGAAAGAGCACGCCAAAACGATGGTTCTCAAGGTTTCTAACTTGCTTCGGACTGCTTTGCAGTGTGCGAGCTCCGATGTCATTAGCCTCGATTCAGAATTGAAGTTTGTCGACGATTACCTCGGCGTGGAGAAAATGCGTTTGGAAGACCGACTTGAAGTGCGTTGGCAAATTGACCCCGCCGCGCGGCAATTGCTCGTGCCACAACTGATCATGCAACCTCTCGTGGAAAATGCGATTTTCCACGGCGTGGCTTGCTGCCGCGGAGGAGGATGGATCGAAATTTCGTCTCGGCGAGCGGGAGGCATGCTGGAGATCACAATTCGCAATAGCGTTGCAGGAAAGCGGCAAGCAGGGATGGGGCTAGGTCTCCAGAATGTGAGAGCACGATTGAAGCACCTTTACGAGGACGAGGCGACTCTCTGCTTCGACCGAGGCAGCGATGGCGTTGCGATCGCGACTCTTGTGTTGCCGGCGATCGGTCAACAGAAGGAGGCGATGAAAGAAATGTTGGCCTCGAATTTACACGCGTAGTGGAGGGAAAGATTGTGCGGGTATTGATTGTCGACGACGAACCACTTTCCAGGAGCTCCCTCGAGTATGCCTTGAGAGCGAGAAACGACGTTCAGGCCCTCGATTGCGCGAACGACGCTGTTGAAGCCCTGGAATTGCTACAAAACCGGTCCTATGATGTCCTTTTACTCGACATTCACATGCCGGAACTATCGGGAATCGAGCTGGCCGACCGGTTAAATAAGTGGCGGCGGCCGATACCATCAATTGTGTTTGTCACCGCGCACCATCAATACGCCGTTGCGGCATTTGAGAAGCATGCCGTTGATTATGTCCTGAAGCCTTTTTCAGACAATCGTGTTCATGAAGCACTAGATGTGGCGATCCGCAGAACGGAATGCGAGCGGGCGGCACAATTGGTGAAAATATTGCCTCAGCTCGAGGAAGTGTTGTCAAAGTCAGCGAAAATCGCCATCAAGACGAAACGAAGGATCCTTTTCGTCGATCCGGCCGACGTGGTGATTATCGAAGCTCAAGGCAATTACGCATTGTTACGGCGCCCCTCAGGATCGTACCTACTCCGAGAATCGATTTCTACGTTGGCGGAAAAGCTAAAAGCCTACGGATTTATAAGAATACACCGCTCCGTGCTGGTGAACGGTTCCTTCGTTGAAGAAATTCAGCCCTGGCCCACGGGAGAGTACGTGCTTCGCATCAAGGGGGGCAAGGAATACACAGTCTCACGCACTTACAAGAGCAATTTGAAGTCCCTGGCAAAATTCTGGATTGGCGCCGACACTTTCGTCACGGGCTAGCCGCACGCCCGCGTTACTGTGACAATGGCCGGCTGGATATGGCCGGGCTGGAGAACGACAACAACGCAGCTGAACGCGCTCTACGCTGCCTGGATCATTTCGGCATTGGCGCCCGTGTTCCATCCGACCACTTTCCCGTAGGGACGAGGAAAACGGTGAATGGCTCCGGAGGCCCAGTCTGCAAGAGAATAACCGGCGAGTTAGGCACATCTGCGCCCCATTTCGCTTTTTCCATCACTGGGGTGTAAAACATCAAGTGGGCCAGGTTATGACCACCGTCGTCAGTAAGATACGCTTCTTTTGACATCATGTAGGACATCGACCCGGGCTCTAGGATCGTGGGCAGGTCCTTCTTGGCGTAGGCGGCTTTTCCCCATTCTTGGATCTGCGCTATGGTTTTTCCAGCCAATACAAGTTCCGTCCTCTTGATGATGAGCGGCAGAACTGAGCGTACCGCTGGCGGGTTGTAGCAGATCGGACTCCGATTCTTTGGATTCCAAAATTCCGGATTATCAGCCGGTGCCGTCCATCCCCGCTCTACTGCACACACGAAGCCATTCTTTCCTTCGACCGCGGTTTCGTAGCCATGCCTTCCGAGAACAAGGATCGTAGCGTCGCCAGAGATCGCATCGGGAGCCGCGCTGCGCGCCAAGGCAATTTCAGCATCGCGGTCTGGCATCAGGTACTGATCCACTGGTGCCATGCTGGGATACGGTGTCTTGGGATCTTGCACCCGCATCTGAAGTAGCGCCGCAAAAGCACAAATCACGGCAGCCACTAGAGAAGCACCGGCGGAAAGTGTATTTCGGGCCATCGAGTTCCTCCAGGAATGCCGTGGAAGACAAAAACCCGGGCGCCGAGATGCGCCAGGGTTGCGAGATACGTTAGTACGTCTTTGTCGAGAGAGACTAACCTTATCTCAGTCTCAGAATGCTCGCTTCCATCGGGGGACTGCAAGGATGATGTGATGAGTCGTGGGAATCCGGGTCTAAGTTACGCAGAGTGAGCACGAAAATCCGTTCTTCGCCATGCGAATGTGCAAACAACGACGGCACATTACGTGAAGTCCGTCGATACGGCTGTACTCCGCGGTATGGACAAAATCGACATGCTGATTGATAATGGAAGTGTTTCCAGTCGTCTGAACTAAGCTTTTCGGTTCGACAAAGTTGCTGCTAAGTTTTGCGAGTATGCAAAACGAAAAAGCCGGAAACAACATAAGTCCTTCGTTATCAACAACGCGCCCGTAGCTCAGTTGGATAGAGCGTCTGGCTACGAACCAGAAGGTCGGGAGTTCGAGTCCCCCCGGGCGCGCCACTTTTCCCAATAAAAACGCACTTTCCTCACAGCATTCCGCTATTGGTGTCCCTCAGTGTTAGTCAGGTTTTAGGTCGAGCAAGTCTCACGCGCTCGACCTTTTTCTTTGTCTGCGCCTCCATTTCGTCTCATCTAACCACCCACTCGCGCCGCAGACGGCTTTCCCGGAGGTCCTTATGAACGGAAGTCGTGAATTCACCTCACCTGCGCTAGGGCGCGGTGGCGCAGTTGCCTTGCGTACTGGTTATCGGCCTGGTGCTGGTCTACATCGCGGTCCATCGCGCCTCGCGGAAGTACGGCGAACGATCGCCGCCACCAATGCTGGCGCAAACTCGTTCGCGCAGGCGGAGCGCGCTTCGATCTATCAAACGGATAAGGCGCTTGCAACCCTTGCCACCCTTGTAAGACGGCAGCAGAAGACTCCGTTTTTGCTAAGGTAAAAAGGTGGGGGGAGGAAAATCTCTACAAATTCAAAGCGCCTTCTTACCTCCCGACACACCGCCGCGAAATAGAAAAAAACGTGAAATGCCGCTAAGTCCTTAAGAATCAACAACCATTTATTATTTGTCGCTACAAGGAATATCAAATGAGCGCCGCTCGGATATACCAACAGTAAGTGCTATTATAGTAATATTACACTGGCTAAAAATGCGCAAATGTCGCGTGCGGCGGCTCCTAACTCGGATTAACGGACCGTCCGTTTCGATCTTTGCTAATTCCATTGTCCGATAAAGCACTAGCGTTTATCAGGTCTGTGGATTACTTCCGGGTGGCCCGTGACTCGGGACTTAGCACATCGGAACACACCGCCGATCCCGCTGGGCCTGCTCTGGTGGCAGATTCGTTGTATCCGGGACCGGAGAAGCGTAGGATGCACACAAGCAAGAGGTCCAAAACAGAAATTCCGGCCAACAGTACGATTAGGGAGGGTAGCCGTGATCGGCATTGTGATCGCGCTACACGCGCTGTCTGCCTCGGCACAGACTGCGAGGGACGCGAAACGGTGGTCCTCGTCGGACTGGCACCTGGTCCGCACAAAGTGCTACTCGAATTGGCGGATGCGACGCACAAGCCGATCCCAGGCGCCTCCAAACTGGTGGAGTTCATCGTGCCCGCTTCGAAGGGGCCGCACAATTAGGAGGAAATCTTCCTCAGGTGCCCGCATGTGACCGTTGCAACAACGAAAAACCCAAGCTCGAATATTATCGATTTAATGCGTCAAATAGCGTGGAAACGTAAACGCTGCTGAACAGCACCTCGTCAGACCGAGCTTCTATATCTCGCAAGGAGACTCAGAATGATCAGCTATAAACGCGCCACCGTCGACGGCAATAGGATCTTTTATCGCGAAGCGGGCCCAGAGGGTGCCCCAACTATTCTCCTGCTGCACGGGTTCCCGACTTCGTCGCACATGTTCCGTAACCTGATTCCGGAACTGGCCGACCGTTACCATGTGGTTGCACCGGACCTGCCGGGGTTTGGCTTTTCCGATGCACCTAACCGTACCCAGTTTCGCTACACCTTTGAGAACCTGACCATGGCCATCGACAGCTTTATACAGTCAATAGGTATCGAGCGCTTCGCGATTTACGTGTTCGATTACGGTGCGCCAGTGGGATTTCGGCTCGCGCTGGCTCGTCCCGAGCGCATCACCGCCATCATTTCGCAGAACGGCAATGCCTATGTGGAGGGCCTAAGCCAAGGCTGGAACCCGATCCAGAAATACTGGAAGGAGCCGACGCCCGAGAACCGCACAGCATTGCGCGCTTTCCTGAAGCCGGAAGCGACCAAGCGGCAATACCTCCACGGCGTGCAGGATGAATCGCAAGTAGCTCCGGAATCGTATGAGCTCGACTCCGCGCTACTGGCACGGCCCGGCAACGACGAAATCCAGCTTGACCTCTTTCTAGACTATGCCAGCAATGTTGCGCTTTATCCCAAGTTCCAGGAATATTTCCGCATAAAGCAGCCTTCCCTACTGGCTGTCTGGGGGAAGAATGATCCGTTCTTCCTGCCCCCTGGCGCTGAAGCGTTCAAGCGCGACAACCCGAACGCCGAGGTGCATTTCTACGACACGGGTCACTTCGCACTAGAAACGCACCATCAAGAAATTGCCGGTGCCATTCGCGATTTCCTGGACCGCAAGGTCGTGTCTAAGGCGAGCGCAGCATAGGTCGGTCCGATTTAGGAGGAAAGAACATGGCAAATCCCATTCTGGTCACCGGCGCGTCGGGCCGCGTCGGCGCGGTAGGGCGCGCGGTCACCGAACTGCTCTTGAAACATGGCAAAGCGGTGCGTGCGATGGTGCGAAATGAAGACGAACGCGCTCAGGCGTTGCGCGACATGGGTGCGGAGGTTGTGGTCGGCAATCTGCTCGATCTCGATTCGATGCATCGGGTGATTGCCGGCTGCGAGACGATGTACTTCGGCATGTCGATTTCGGATGCCTATCTGGCGGCGACGGTCAATGCGGCGGCGGTGGCGAAGCATCACGGCGTGAAGGCGTTCATCAATATGTCGCAGATGACGGTCTCTCAGATGAGCATTACCGAAACTACTCCGAGCCCGCAGCAAAAGCTGCACTGGCTGGCCGAGCAGGCGCTGAACTGGTCCGGTCTGCCGGTCGTGCATGTGCGGCCGACAATGATGCTCGAAGGCTCCTTCCTGATTCTCACTCCCGATTCAGTCAGGGAATCAAATCAGATCAGACTGCCGTTCGGCGAGGGCAAGACTTCACCGGTCGCAGTGGCAGACGTTGCACGCGTGGTCGCCGCGCTGCTCGCCAATCCGCAGCCGCACATCGGCAAGATCTATCACCTGACGGGTCCGCAGTCCGAGAACATGCATTTCTATGCGCAGGAGTATTCGAAGGCGCTGGGCCGCACAATCACCTTTCAGGACATCCCTGTCGAGCCGTGGCGGGACGAGCTACTCAAGCGCGGCTTGCCGGTTCACCTGGTGAACCACCTCACGACGATGGCTGATCTGCACCGCGCGGGACGCTACGACCGGATGTCGGACGACGTGCTAACGCTCACGGGGCAACGGCCGCTGAGCGTGCAGGAGTTTGTCCGAATGAATGCGGCCGCATTTACCGCGGCGGCAAAAGCAAAAGAGGCTTGAGTGTTTCTGGATGCTTGCATTCAACAAATCTGACTTTCGATTTTGAAACGGTTCAACTTCATCAGCTCGAAAAACGGGAAAGGCAACTTTGCGAAAAAGAGATGATCCGATGAACCCTTAGTTTTAAGTTGTATGTACTTCAAGGACCGCCGACGTTGCGGGCCTTAGGATCTTCTATTGCGAGGCCGGCGACCCGTCGAAACCGACATTCGAAGTTTGTCGGCTTGCGCGAGGATAAGAATCCTCGAAGTGTGGTCAAGGAGCAAGGTGGCGCGCCCTGAGTAAGTTCCTGTTAGCCCGTCACTCGGGTGGAATCGTGACAGATCTTCCTAACGCTGTGCGGGTCAGTTGATCCTTCGCATTGGCCCGCTCTGCCGGTCAGTGCAAAAAAACTGGGTTGCGTTCTACCTCCCACAAAAAAGGACTTCCGAAGCGACAAGGAAATTTCTCCGCTCCGCGGGGCCTGCCCCGTTGCTGGCAATTCCGGAATCATGGAACGTTGTCGAGCTAGAATCAGCCATTCCATACAACTGAGGTAAGCGAGCAGAGCAGGCGAAACAGCTATAGAGTGCGCGGCCCCGGGAACACGTTTGACGGTTCGTCGTTCATTGCTTTTTTTCTGTGGTTGGGCATCTAATTTTTGAATCCGGCGGCGGTGAAAAGCTGGCCACGGAGCGGCCCGACGCGAGATAGTGCCAAGGGGGCGATCATGATCGAATCTTCTGATATTCGGATGACGAGAATTCCGCTCAAGTACGGAGCCGGCCATATTCCCGCACTCGGCTTTGGCACCCTAATTCCCGACGCAGCCGTAACGATAAGTGCAACCAGAGACGCACTGGAAGCCGGATTTCGACACTTCGATTGCGCGGAACGATACCGGAACGAGCGCGAGGTAGGCGAGGCGTTGCAGGAGGGGCTTGCCGCTGGGGGGATCGCTCGTGAAGACATTTTTGTTACCACAAAGTTGTGGAACTCCAATCACAGGCCCGAGCGCGTCGAACCGGCTTTCGAGGCGAGTCGGGACAGACTCCGGCTCAAGTATCTGGATCTCTACCTCATTCACACGCCGTTTGCATTTCAACCCGGAGACGAGCAGGATCCGCGCGATCAAAACGGCAATGTTCTTTACGACCATGACGTGACTTTGCTCGACACTTGGAGAGCGATGGAAAGTCTCGTGGACCACGGCAAGTGCCGGGCCATCGGACTGTCGGACATCAGCTTGAACGAACTGTTGCCCATCTATGAATCTGCGAGAATCAAGCCAGCGGTGGTCCAAGTCGAAGCGCATCCGTATCTTCCGGAAACGGAGCTTCTCGAGTTTTGCAAGCAGAACGGCATCGTTTTCTTGGCTTTTGCACCATTGGGGCACGGGGTCAGGCCAGGCCCGCTTGAAGATCCAGTCATTTCGGCAATCGCCGCGCGAGTTGCAAAGACACCAGCACAGGTGTTGCTGGCGTGGGCAGTGCAGCGCGGCACGGCTTTGCTTACCACGCCTCGAACTGCGACCCGCGCGCAAGAGAATTTCAACATCTCCGCCCTTCCGGAAGACGCGCTTGAAGAAATCAATCGAATTCAGACCAGACAGAGGCTCAACGAAGTGGTGAAAACCGGCATCCCGGGGTTCATCGCACAAAGTAGGTCAGCATGAAAGCGAAACCGCACCTAGAACAGTCCATGCAAGAGGAACAGATACGTAAAGCCCTGAATACGCACTGGCACGCGTCGGCAGCCGGCGATGCAAACGCGGAACACGATATTTACGATGACGACGCGGTTTGTGATTATCCCCAGTCAGGCGAGCGGATCCTTGGGCGAAGCAATTTGCAGGCCTTGCGGAGTCATCATCCCGGAAAGCCGTCCGGCTTCAACGTTAGGCGAATTCTCGGAAACGGGGATCTCTGGATCACGGAATACACAATCACATACCAAGGGCGACCAGCATACACAGTGAGCATCATGGAATTCCACAACGGCAAGGTCGTGCACGAGACACAGTATTTCGCGGATCCCTTCGAGGCGCCGGCCTGGCGGAGGCAATGGGTCCAGCAGGTCGTGTGACAGCACGCCGAGGATAAGGAAATTTCCAATTGGCCCTATGACGGCGCTACATGTTCGCGCCCCACAGGTTCGGGGCGGATGGTCGGCAACCCTTCCCTTACCCAGATTAGGGAAGGTTTGCCCGTCACTCGGGCACAATCCCGAGAGGCCCTGCTAGTCGGCTGCGAAGGGCATTACTTCTACGTGCAGCCGAACATACGTCCACCTGGACACCTGTCGGGATTCGTATTTTTACGTTCGAACAATGAGTGGTCTTGGGGTGCAGTCACCAACCTAGAGCGTGATAAGCTCCGTCTGCGATAGCCAAAAAGCCCGGCTTGCTCCAAGTGGAAATTGTTTTAAATCATAGAACTCGAGTGGAGCAGGTTGTCGAACTACGTTGAAGCAGCGGCACCAAGTACTTTTTCTGCTCTCTCTACTTTCGGCGATCACCTATTTGGATCGCGTGTGTATTTCTGTGGCCGGTCCACGAATTCAGCATGCGCTCTATCTGTCTCCAGTTCAGTGGGGCTGGGTGGGCGGCGTTTTTTCTATTTCCTATGCATTGTTCGAGATCCCCAGCGGATACTTGGGCGACCGGATAGGTGCTCGTGCAGTACTGAGCCGCATCGTTTTGTGGTGGTCCGGTTTCACGGCCCTCACCGGATTGGCATGGAACTATCCGTCGCTGCTGATAACCCGGTTTCTGTTTGGAGTGGGAGAGGCTGGAGCGGGACCGAACGCAAGTGTCAGCATTTCTCGTTGGTTTCCGCCGACTGAGCGAGCGCGTGCGATGGGCGTTTTCTTGATGGGGGCCGAAGTCGGGACTGCGTTGACGCCGCTGCTTGTGATTCCGATTCAGCAGCATTATGGTTGGAGGGCTTCCTTCTTCGTGCTCGGATTGATTGGTGCCGGTTGGGTCGCTGTCTGGAGACGTCGGTATCACGACAACCCGAGTGACTCGCCCCGGATAACACCCAGCGAAGTTGAGGAGATTGGCCGAACCGTCAGAAACAGCGAACTCGCGTTGCCCTGGAGATCTGCTCTTCGCAGCCGAAATCTTTGGGCGATACTACTTACTGGTTTATCGTACCGTTACGGAATTTACTTCTTCCAGTTCTGGCTGCCAACATATTTGGTGAGCGGGCGCGGTTACACCGAAACCGCACTGCTTTTGACCACATGCCTGTTCGCTGGCGGCGCGGTCGCGAATGTGACCGGTGGTTGGGCCAGCGATGCGCTGGTAAAGAGACTTGGATTGAAGACAGCTCGCCGCGTAGTGCCTTTTTCGGGACTCGTAATTTCGGCGTTGAGCCTCACCCTGACCATCTTCGTTGCGGGGAAATATTATCTCCTGGCGCTGCTCACCTTAAGTTACTGCGGCATCACTTATGCTCAGGCGCCGTGTTGGACCGTGTGTATGGACGTGGGTGCCCGTTTTACAGGAGTGGTTTCGGGCGCAAGGAATACGACTTCCCAAATAGGAGCCACAATCTCTTCCGTCGTTTTCGGATACATGGTGAGGAGTACCGGCAGCTACAACATTGCTCTTATTCCTGTGGTTGGCATGATCACATTGTGCGCAATACTTTGTCGGCGAATTGACGCGACAGAACAGCTTTTCCCCGAATCCATCCCTGCAGTTCCGTCCATACACTCAACACCAACACCGTGACTCGGCAGTTGGACGGGTAACGGGCTGCCCGTACTGGCAGCAACCCGGATTTTGCCGTTCATCCGTGTTCAGCGGATCCGACGACTGTGGACGAGTGGTCGTCAACCCTTACCTTGGGATTACTTCGTGTTTGCTCGTCACACGATAAGCAGGAAGCAGCACTTCCTGGCGAGCGTCTTGCGAATTTTCCACCGCTTTACCTTTCACGAGCCGTGCCGTTAAAATCCAGGCGGCATAATCCCTAAGGAGACCTATGGCCAAAAGCCGAGCCAATCGGGCTTCCCCATCGCGCCCATACGAGGTCCTTTTCCAGATGGTGATCGGCAAGTGGATCAGTCAGGCAGTGGGCACTGTCGTCGAGATCGGCGTCCCCGAACAGCTCGCGAAGGGAGCGCGGCGGTGCAGCGATATTGCCCGTGAAGCTGGTGTTTCGGAAGACGGGATCTATCGCTTGCTTAGAGCACTCGCGAGCGTGGGCCTGTTCGTTGAAAGCGCTGACCGCCGGTTCAAGCTTACGGGCATGGGAAAGCTGCTTCAAAGGGACCATCCTGAGAGCCTTGCAGGGTACGCGCGTTTTGTCGCCCATGACAGCACGTGGCGGCCCTGGGGACAGCTTGGCTACAGCGTGAAGACGGGCATGCCGGCGTTCGATCATGTCTTCAACGTTCCTATATTCGAATACCTCTCGCGGAATCCCGAAGTCGCCACAGTCTTCGACGACGCGATGACATCAATCAGCGCTGTAGAGGCCCGAGCAACATCCGACGCATACGACTTCAAAGGAGTCGAGACGCTGATGGACGTCGCGGGCGGACACGGTCTATTGCTGGCCACAGTTCTGCGCCGCCACAAAACGATGCGTGCTGTACTTTTCGATCTTCCGCATGTTGCGGTTGGCGCCGCAGCGACATTCGCTCGTGCTGGCGTCACCGGCAGAGTGCGAATCGAGAGCGGCGACTTCTTCAAAGAACTGCCATCGGGTGCCGACGCGATCATCATGAAGCACATCGTTCACGACTGGGACGACGACTCGGCGACGCGGATTCTTCAAGCATGCCACCGCGCGCTTGGGCCGCGACGCAAGGTGCTGATTGTGGATCCGGTCGTGCCCTCTGGGAACACGCCGCATTACGGCAAGCTGCTCGATCTGGAAATGCTGGTGCTCACGCCGCGCGGCCGTGAGCGGACGAAGACCGAGTTTGTAAGGCTGCTGCGCGGTGCGGGTTTCCGACTGTCGCGCGTCATCGCGACTGAGAGTCCGTTATCGATAGTCGAAGCCGTCAAGGCGTGATGCGCGGAAGATGATCCCGCCCGCGGACGTTGTAGGTTCCGCTGTCCACTTTACATATAGTCGGCAAGCCTTCCATAAACCGGATTAAGGAAGAGTTGCCCGTCATTCAGGAGTAGCAAACTCTCAGCGCGAGTTGCGCTTTCTTCCGTCTCTGGGCCGTCGATCGGCCCACTTCAGGATGGCGTCAAGCGTAGGACAAAGAGATTGGCCCCATGATGTCAGACAGTACTCAACCTTCGGTGGGACCTGGGGATAGGCCGTCCGGACAACGATTCCGTCCGCTGCCATGCTGCGGAGCTGCTGCCCCAGCATTTTCTGAGTGATGTTGGGTATCGCCCGTTCTAGATCGGAAAAGCGCATCGCCTTGCCTGCGAATAGATGGAACAGAATCACGAGCTTCCATCTTCCTTCCAAAAGACGGAGCGCCGCTTCTACGTCTGCGGCGGCTGATGTGGGGGTGTAGCGTTTCGGCATACAACTTTCTCCTGACGCACTTTTTCGTGCGTACTTCCCATTTGGCCAGTATGCTGCGAAACTTCTGTTTGTACAATTCGCACTGAGGGGAACAGCATGGCTCTTGATGCGCCGGGACCAGTCACCGAATATCTGGCCGCCGAAGAGGCTAAGGACGCTGATGCGCTTTCCCGTTGTTTCACCGAAGATGGCAATGTCCACGACGAGGGGCAGGACTATCACGGTCGCGATTCGATCCGCCGATGGAAGCAAGCGGCGGACGCGAAATACCGATACGTCCTGCAGACGGTTAGCGTTCAAACGTTCGGAGACTTGGTGACGGTGCGTGCCCGACTCACCGGTGAGTTTCCCGGGAGTCCTGTTGAACTAGACCACATCTTCAGACTTTCGGGCGACAAGATTGCTTCACTGGAGATTCGATCATGAGGATGACCTATCCTTTCCCAGTTTCAGGAGATGAATTTAAGGGCAAGCGGGTTCTGGTAACCGGCGGCACAAAGGGCATGGGACAAGCGATGGTGCACCGTTTTACTCTGAGCGGCGCTTCCGTCGCAACGACTGCACGCTCGGGGCTACCGGAAGGGCAGACGGTTGCTCTATTCGTGCAGACGGATATCGGTACCGCTGCAGGCGTGCAAGAAGTAATCAGCCGCATTCAGCAAGAATGGGGTGGACTGGACATCTTGGTGAACAATGTGGGGGGATCAGATGCTCCGAACGGCGGATATGAAGCCCTCTCTGACGACGACTGGCAGAAGGCGCTCAACGTCAACTTACTAGCATCCGTTCGTCTCGACCGAGCATTTCTACCCGGCATGATCGAACGCAAATCAGGTGTCATTCTTCACATCTCTTCCATCCAGCACCGTCTCCCGCTCTATGACGCGACGCTTGCTTATGCTGCGGCGAAGGGTGCTCTCAACACCTACAATAAGGGCCTTGCAAACGAAGTTGGCCCGAAGGGCGTCCGCGTTAACATGATCTCCCCTGGATTCATCGAGACTTCCGGCGCACACGGCATGATCGTGCAACTCAGCCGGAGCAGCGGTATCAGCGAGGACGCTGCTCGACAGCAAATTATGAATATGATCGGAGGAATTCCCATCGGTCGACCCGGCCAGCCGGAGGAAGTCGCCGAACTGGTGGCGTTCTTGGCATCCGACCGCGCGGCTTCGATTCATGGTGCAGACTACATCATTGATGGCGGCACGATGCCTACCGTCTGATCGAGAGTGGTGGGCGGATGGTCAGCACGTTCGGGTTTACTGGGATAACTTTCGCATAGCCCGTCATTCGGAGGTGGAATCATGCTTTGGGGAAATACTCGGAACGGGTGTGGTCTGCTCGTCTGGACTAGATGTTAGTTTCTTTCCGATCCAAGAAAAAGGGCCCGAGGAGTAAAATCGGATCTCGCCCAAGCCCCGGAGTCGACCCATGAAAGCAATTCGCATGCATACGCAAGGCGGCCCTGAATTGCTGGCCTACGAAGATGTTCCAAAACCCTCTCTACAGCCCGGAGATGCGCTCGTCCGCGTCATCGCTACGTCGATAACGAAGACAGAATTAACCTGGGATGAGACGTATAGAGATTGCGATGGCCTGCCGCGGATTCCGACCATTCCGGGACACGAGTTCGCGGGCATTGTGGACGCCGCCCCGCAAGGCGCGGGTGTGCGCGTGGGCGATGCTGTATATGCACTCTCGTCGTTTCGCCGCAATGGTAGCGCTGCCGAATTCATCGCGATCCGCGGAGCAGACCTCGCGCTCAAGCCGCATTCACTGAATTTCGAGCAGGCAGCCGCGGTTCCGCTCGCGGGCCTCACGGCATGGCAAGCCCTTTTTGATCATGCGCAAATTGAAAAGGGACAGCGGGTCCTGATCCACGGCGCGGCGGGCGGCGTGGGCACGTACGCGGTCCAGCTTGCGAGGTGGAAGGGTGCGGAGGTCATCGCCACGGCTGCAGCCAAGGACCACAATTTCGTCCGTGAGCTCGGCGCCTCCAAGGTAATTGATTACACGCACGAACGTTTCGAGGAGAAGGTGAAAGATGTGGATGTGGTGCTCGACTCGATCGGCGGGGAAGTGCAGGAGCGGTCCTGGAGCGTCTTGCGCCGCGGTGGCATTCTTATCGGCATTGTGAGCCCAGTGCCGGCCGACAAGCCGACTTCGCTCGGCGTGCGAGGAGCATTCTTCATCGTTGAGCCGAATCGCACACAACTGATCGAGCTTGGTCACCTGATCGACAAAGGTATTCTTCGCGTCGTCGTCGGAGCACTGCTTCCGCTTGCGAGAGCCCGAGAAGCTTTCGAGCAAGGGATAGCTGGCCACATGCGCGGAAAAATTGTGTTGCAAGTGGCTGCCGCCGAGTCCGCGAAAGCATAGCCCCTCCAACCCATTCCAAAACCTGGCAGGGCAAATCAAAGCTCGGAATCGCAGACTCCCATCTTAATCACACGGCTCGGAACGAGAAACTAAGATGCCGGTCGGGTGAGGATTGAGGCTGCGGTTCTCCTTTGCGGTTTTGCACTTGAAAAACCCTTCCTCCGGTTTCTATAGCTCCGGCTCACTCTAGTGAACAGTGCGACATGAGCCCGATTGTGGGCGAATGGTCGGCAACCCTTACCTAATCCCGTTACGTCAGAGTTGCCCGTCATCCGCCCGGTGTTCCCCGACGGCGCTTTAGAGAATGTACCGGCATTTCGCTGATACACTTGGCCGCCGGAATGGTGCTGGAGGGATTCAGATGACATGCCAAAGTGTCTGCCGTCGTGTCGGTGATGCGGGTGGTGAGCGGACAAACGACTCGCGATCCAATACATGCGGTCATTCCAGACGAGAGTTTCTTGTAACCCTTACGGCGTTCGGTATAACCGCAGTTACGCCCGGCCGGACACTGATCGCGCAGACAGTTGCAGTCAGCGCTAAACGCGGAATGATCGATGTGCATCATCACATTGTTCCCCCTTTTTATCTCTCTGAAAATCGCGATCGCATCGCCGCCATGGGCGGTGGTCGGATTAACCCCGCGTTCTTGGGCTGGTCTCCGGAGCAAGCGCTCGCAGCGATGGACAAGCTGGGAGTCGCGACCGCTGTTCTCTCACTTTCTACGCCCGGTGTCTGGTTTGGAGACCCACAGACGGCGGCGCATACGGCACGCCGAGTGAACGAATACACGGCCGAACTCGCCCGAAGTCACCCCGGCCGTTTCGGTCGCTTTGCCGTCATACCTCTCCCGGATACCGAAAGCAGCCTGCGCGAGATCGAGTACGCGCTCGATGTGCTCAAAGCGGACGGGATTGGACTCCTGACCAGTTACGACGACAAATGGTTGGGGCATGTTGCTTACCAGCCGGTTTTCGAAGAGCTCAACCGGCGCAAGGCTGTCGTCTTCGTGCATCCGACGACGGCGTTGTGCTGTCGAACATTGTTGCCCGACGTATCACCCTTAGTCGCCGAGATTCCGCAAGACACCACTCGGGCAGTGACAAATCTGCTTTTCACCGGTGCGTTGGCAAAGTTCAAGGACATTCATTTCATTTTTACCCATGCGGGTGGAAACGTGCCGATGGTGCTAGGTCGGATGCACCAATATGGTCCCAAGAACATTGTCGAAATGGCACCCAACGGAATCGACTATGAGCTGAAGCGTCTTTATTACGATATTGCTGGCACTGCCTATCGACCCGCGATTGCAGCACTCACCAGCTTCGTTCCAACGACACAAATTCTATTCGGCAGTGATAATCCATTCGTGCCACTAGCCGAGACGGCCGAAGGCGTGATGCAGATCGGTTTTTCGGCAGCCGATCTCCAACTCATCGGCCGCGACAACGCGCTCTCGCTGCTGCCACGTCTTAAAACAAGCTAAGCGTGTGCGAATTCGGTTCGTTCCGCGACGAGGGATTCGGGTTCGCCTTTCGAACAGTGGAGACCGCACTCGTCGTCTCCCAGTGGACTTGTTGTCGGCAACTCTTCCCTAACCGGCGTAACGGAAGGTTTGCCCGACACTCGGTCACAACCGCCTAGGTGAACAAACGAACCGGATGGCCGATTCGCTGACTATACGTCGGCATACCGCACGGTCGTTCGATGATACGCGTCATCGCTGAGCGACTTGAGCAACGAGACGAATAAGTTCGTCTCTGTCGCGCACGGGGAGCCCCGCAAGCATTGCTCGGCAAGTTTCGATCTGAGTAGCGCGGAGTCTCTCGGCAAGCCGAATCCCGGACGCCGAAAGTTTGATGTAGACAACGCGACGATCCCCGGGTCGCCGCAGGCGCGCCACTAAACTTCGCTTTTCGAGCCGGTCAAGCGCGGAGGAGACAGTCGAGAACGGCGCACCGAGGGCCTGAGTGATCTTCCGTACGTTCCAGTCCCCCGGCTCAGCGAGAACCGCGAGCAAGCCCACGTCGTTCACATGGAGATCGGCATAAACGCTGCCGGCGAGCATGCCCGGCTCAAGCTTGAACCGGCGCATGATTTTGTCCACGGCCTCGTGGAGGGAAACGGCTTGACGGTCGCTCACAGACTTGGTGCGCGAAGACGTTGGATTCATTTTTGACATGATAATCCATCGCTCCGCCTCATGTCGCCGGCAGCGAAGTTTCTAAGTCGGGCTGCCGGAACAGTGCTGCGTCTGAATACCGGAACCTTGACTGCAAACGCGCTTGGGTATATATTCCGATTGTCGTAATATACGAATACCGGAATATGAGCCCCTTACGCAAGTTGACCGTCGCTGCATTAGCCTGGCTTGCTTGGACGAGCGTGGCGGCCGGTGCGTTCGCACAGACGTGCGCTCCTCCGCCAGGGTTTGTCGACACGCCTCACCCGGTCGTCGCGCCCGCCGAGCAGCTCGTCGCCCACGTCGAGGAAATCACGATCGGCCGGTCTCTTTCCATAGTGCTAAGCGCCGTGGATAAGCCCCTCAAAGACACCTTCCACAAAACCGGGTCTCTGCCGATCGTTTCCGGCGACTACATGCTGACGAAAGGCGACTTCGGAGCCCTCGGCTCCCGTCGTCTCACTTGCCTGGGTGACGGTTCCACGCTGGAGGAGGAGGTACTGCAAAGCGAGCGTGACAACCGTGCCCATCGATTTCGCTATGTCGTCTGGAACTATACGACCGAGAAAGCCCGCCCTATCGAGTATGGGGTCGGTGATTTTCACTATTCCGACATGGGTGACGGTCGCACCCACATCACTTGGACCTACTCATTCAAGCTCAAGAAGGACAAGTTCCCGGGCAATCTTGGAGCTTTTGGCCGCTTCCTCTTTCGCGTGTACTTCCTGGACCGAGAATACGCGGCGCTGATGCGCGGCGTCTTGAACGGGTATAAGACGGACGCCGAAGAGCGAGTGAACAGCGGCGTACTCGTTCCACGCAATTGAGCCGATAAGGGGCATTCGTGGTCGCATATGAGTTCGAATACCGTCATCGTTTCTGGATGAATGCGCTCGTCTACGTACTGGCTTACGCGTTCTACAACCTCGACCATCTCAATATCCTTTACGCCGTCGTCCCAGGGAATCAGGGCGTCGTTCAAAAGGACATGGTCGTGCGACTCTTGTATGCCGCGGCGGCGCTGCTGGCGGCGTGCGGCGCAGTCCTTCTGACCTGGGCAACGGCTTACCGGCCTCAAAATGCCGGCGCGAATCGCACGGCCTTTTCGATTGGTGGGCCGTTTCGATATGTCAGAAATCCGCATTACTTGTCCTACTTTTTTCTTGTACTGGCATTGGGCACGTTTCAGAGCCGTCTCGGGTTTCCGGTCATGCTCCTCGCCGAAACGGTCTTGCTATTTCGCCTCGTCGCGCGCGAGGAACTCCTGCTCAAGCAGGAGTACGGCGAGCGTTTTCGCAGCTACGCGCAAAACGTTCCACGCCTTCTGCCTTCGCTTCGACCACGCCTCGAAGACGAGGGCCAGTTACCGCGGTGGCGGCAAGCTCTCTGGGACCAGGCATTTCACTGGGGCTTTGTCGCCACATTGCTTGCCTTCGCATTCACCTTGAGCGACCCAATTGGGTATGCCTTCGCAGGTGCAACGCTCTCGTTTTTAGTTCTGCAAAAGCTAGTACAACCGCGCTTGATTCGCATGCGCCGAGCCTGACCGCCGTGCCCGGCTCGTCAGCCGCATCTGTCCAACGCGAAATCGAACGCGAACTAGTAACCAGAGTGATGTTTGTTTCAAGAAACAGTGTCAAGTGCCGCAGGAGCGGCCGTTCGCGACGGTTGCATCTTGGGCGTATCGTTGGCAACTCCTTACCCAATCTGGTTGGGGAAGGTTAGCTCGTGACCCGCCCAGAATTCAGACAAGCCAAATCCTGCGTCCCCAGTTGATCCTCAGGTTCGCTAGACCCGGGATGTCAAATTTCGCAATTCTGAGCTTTGCGGGTCGATGCAAGTTAAGATCCTGCCGGTTAAGCGCTGTAATTTGCGACTACTCGAATGATTTTTCCGTTCTTGCCGAACTCCATGAACTCGGCGGTCATTGTGCCTTTCTGATTCTTGTAGAGCACCACGATACTGGCCAGACCACACATCACGTCCAGGAGTTCAAAGTGTAAGTTCGGATATAGTTCTAGTCCGCGCTTGAAGTAGTTGCGCAAGGCGGCGTCCCCTTCGACAGTTCCGGACGGACGATCCAAGATCTTGGCTGCGACGGGAGAGATCAGGACAACATCTACATCGTAGTGAGACATTATGGCGTCCAGGTCGTGGGAGTTCCACGCTGCGACCCATTGACGTGCAAATCCTTTGACTTCCGACGCCGTGATCATCGAAGCCAGACTTCGCTTGCTCACGTCGCTCATTTGCCTATCGTACCTTCGCGAAGCCGGAGGAGCTGTTTCAGGTGATGTCGTCCATGCACCAGATGAAGCTTTCGGAACTGTGTTGCAGTCAGCGGGCCTAGAATCGGATGGTCGAGCAGCTTTACGTGGCCCCCGAAGCGGGCTTCACACTGCGTGATGATCGCATCCATCTCCGCCATCTTTACCCCAATCTCATTTCGCACTTTCTCCGTCGGTAAACCTTTCGGCAGCACTATCGTAGGTGCTTTGCGTCCAGCGGGCATGCGACCCAACCCTACGACGAACCAGGTCAATGCGCGTTGGCCCATGGACGCGCGCGAGGCCAGCGGCTTGCCTTTTTTCATTACTCTGTCGAATCCCAGAATCGTCCCGGTATAGGTAAGATACAGATGTTCCAGCACCTCCGCCGCGCACCATTTTCCCGTAAGATGCCAACGCAATTGCTCGCTGGACATGCCTTCCGTCGCAGACTCCAGATCTTCTTTCAACTTTTCCAGGCGGAAATCCATGATGCTACTCTCACATTAGTTCAGCCTTCGTTGTTGAACCTTCAACTCGAGAAAGTTCCGCAGTTGCACGCTCCGCGGCCCGACGCACGCGCCAAGCCTGCCATAGGTGTCGCCTCTCGTGAGCGGCGATGACATGCAGCCCAGTGGCCAGGCTGAAGCGGATGCCGCGCACAAATGGATTCGAGAATCGAACCCCTGCGAGATCCAGGCCGGCGTAGGTACGAAGGAACTCGCGGACTTCGTCCTGGGTGGTCGCAAAGCTGGGGAAAGCATTGGCGAGCGAGAGCGATACACGCGGTTCGACACTTCGCGGTGACTTCATCCTGAAAGGAGCTTTAATGGGTGGTTCCAGAGTCTTAACGAACCATCGTCCCACAAGTCCGGGCGTCGCGGGGGATCGTCTAAATCTGCCTTGCTCGCGTGCGCGAATTGCTGGCTCCTTCATTGCCTGCAGATATACCCAGTTCGTGGTGGCCAGATGGTCGAGGCATTGCGCCACGCTCCACGAACTGGTCTCGGCGTGCCACCCGCCTTGCGCTTCGGCGAAATCTGCTACCAGCGCCCGCGCATCGCGCTCGGCCGCATCGAGTTGGTTCTGCAGATCCTTAATATCAAGTGCTAGATCCACGCTCCATACTATGGAGTATGGACGTAGCAGTGTCAATACCTTAGAGTATGGGAGAATAATATTCTATGGCGCGTAAAGGTACCGGTGCGAAGCGACTCGATGAGCCTACACTCACGGCGGCGGACTGGGCGGAAGCTGCGCTTCAACTCATCGCAGAGTCCGGTCTCGGGGCGCTCACGGTGGATGCGCTCGCCGCACGACTCGGCGTCACGAAGGGCAGCTTTTATTGGCACTTCAAGGGGCGGTCGGAGCTTTTGGCGGCTGCGCTTGGCCGCTGGGAGCAGCGTGCCACCGCGGAGGCGATTACAGGACTGTCGGCTGTCACCGATGCGCGTCAACGGCTCTATCTGATGCTCCACGCAGCTACGCAGGCACCAAGATCTCGCTCCTTGTACGCGGCGCTCGCCGAAGCCGCTGACGACCCGATTGTAAGACGTGTGCTGAACCGTGTGGCATCGGCCCGAATTGAATACCTGGAAACCTGCTACCGCGAACTCGGGCTCGCCCAACCGCAGGCCAAAGCGAAGGCCGTGTTCGCCTATGCTGCATACCGCGGGCTTTTGCAATTGGCTCACGAGGCGCCAGCCGTGCTACCGACCGATTGGTCTTCCTACGCGGCGGTTGTACGCGACGCCCTAGAACGGGCACGAAACCCAATCCCAAACGACAAGAGTAGACGCCGACCAAAGACAAAGTAAGTTCCTGAGCAGCGTCGGAGGGTGGACCAATCTCCACTTTCCATATCGTCGGCAACCCTTACCTTACCGGATTACGGAAGGGTTGCTCGTGATACGACAAAAATATGTAAATACGGCACAACAACGTGTGGTGCGTTCTCAATTGACAATTACTGACGCGGCAGCAGATACTGCAATCGGCGCATGTAGGGTGCATCGGCACATCGCCGAAGGGCAATGCCCACCTACCCGATCTCCTCGGTGGAGGCCTACATGCCCAATCTAGAAAACCTCAAAAAGCAAGCTAAGCTCATATTGCGTTGGCACCGCGAACGGCACTATCCCGTCGCCGCACAAATCCGCGGGCTTATGCCTCGTTTCCTGAATATGTCCGACTCGGAGATTCTTGCAGCGAGCTTTAAGCTCAGCGATGCGCAAGAAATGGTCGCAAGACAGCACGGCTTCGGTAGTTGGCAAATCCTGAAAACTGGACTTTCGACCGCACCGCGCAAGCTTAAGTCGTCGCCATCCAAAGCGACCATTGTCGGTGCGGAGCCGCAACTGCTCGTCGCCGATATCAAAAGATCATGCGAGTTTTTCTGCGAAAAGCTGGGCTTTTCGCTTGTATTCAGTTACGGCAACCCTCCCTACTATGCGCAAGTGGGGCGCGACGCAGCGCGCCTCAATCTCAGGTGTGTCGAGGGTCCCGTAATCGAGTCGACGGTCCGCGATCGTGAGGAACTGTTGTCGGTATCTATGACCGTGGCCACAGCCGACGAGATCAAGCTACTGTTTCTTGAGTTTCAGTCCGCTGGGGTTACCTTTCGCCAGAAACTGAAGAAGCAGCCTTGGGGCGCGAAAGATTTCGTCATCAAAGATCCGGATGGGAATCTGCTGCTGTTTGCTGGACCCGCAAACTAACAGCCACGAAGCCGAAGTGTTGCAGATCGAGTACGCATCGTCGGCAACCCTTACCTAATCGCGTTACGTCAGAGTTGTCCGTGATGCGCCAAGAGTCGGACAATGACGGGCACTCTCGTAGAGGATGGGAGTCGAGCCGGCGGATACATCCGTCCGATTCACAGCACCGTTTGGACGATGAGGGCCTACCACCCATGAATCTTCACACCCGTAAGAGCCGTCGCCAGTTCATCATGGGGGCGCTCGCTACGACTGGAACGCTGGGGTTGACGCCAGCCTTCGGTCAAGTCGGAAACCGTGACATACGCCAAATTGATTCGGACGCTCTCAAGAAACTCCGCGCACAACTGAAGGGTGGCCTCATTCTTCCAACGGACTCAGGTTATGAGGCAGCGCGACGCGTCTTTTTTTGGAACCCCGAAACGGAGAGACGACCCGCCCTGGTTGCACGGTGTGTCCACGCCGATGATGTCCGGTATGCCGTCGAATTC
>Ga0068863_100000319_pt1 | contig 48831 bp, 49 predicted proteins | sample KBSSwiS62_FD_66596 | JGI IMG/M metagenome (GOLD analysis project Ga0068863, IMG submission 66596) | Switchgrass rhizosphere microbial communities from Kellogg Biological Station, Michigan, USA - KBS Switchgrass S6-2 | ecosystem: Host-associated > Plants > Roots > Rhizosphere > Soil ... | reverse complement strand
CAGGTCCGCAGCGACAATCTAACCTCATCTAACCGCCGCCGCAGGTCGGTTCTCGGACGGAGAGTTCTGATGCGCGCGGCCGCCTTCAGCACGCGATCCTACGACCGGCGATCCTCGACGCCGCGAACGCCGTGGCGCATCACGATCTCCAGTTTTCGAGAGCCGGCTGTCCGCCGCGCCGTCCCCCTCAGCGCGGCGACGGCGTCTTGGCGCGCCTGAGGCTGCGTGAGTACGCGTCAATGTCGCGTAGCTCGTCCAAGCTGACCCCGGCTGGCGGCATCTTCACATGCCCCTGATGCAGCTGTTCCAGACGTCGGGCGTAGCTGATGGCGTTGTTGTCAATGCGAATGTCACGGAATGCGGGCGCGCCCTGCCAGGCGCTGTCCTCGGTGAGCCCCATCCCATGGCAGTCGGCGCAGTAGCGTCTGGCGATCGTCTCGCCGCGCAGGGCGGACGCGACGCTCTTGCCGCTCGCGGGCGCCGCGCAAGCTTCGCCTCCAGCCAAACTGACGCATAGCAAAGCAACGCCCATGGCCAAAAGGTTCTGGCAAGTCCTGGGGGCGCGTCGGCGCATGACGATGTGGTCTCCGGTCCGCAACCAAGCAGAGCCTGGTCCCGCGCCAGTTTCCTTGAGGTGGCTCAACCGGGCAAGCTGGCTCTAAACGGTTTCCACTTGGTGGGATGGTCGTGTGGCTCATCGCCCCCGCCAGGCCGCGGTCCGCCGTTGAGGCCGCCCTTGCGAGCGCCTCTCGGCCGCGCTGCGGAGCTGAGTTGTTTTCGCTCAATGCGTCGCCCGAGCGGCCGGATATCCTGTTCCATCGAGGAGAAGTCGATGTCTGGCAGGTTGTCTCTCGCCGAGCCGCTGCGCCTTGGACGGCGCATCAGAGTTCATCGCCGAGCGCTCTTGGGCATTGGAGGGAGCCTCGTCGTCGCCGGACTGGCCAGTGTCGCCTTTCCCTACGGCGCGACCCTTGTGATCGGCGCAGCGGCGGCTTGGCTGCTCTGGTTGGTGGGCGCCGTCATGGTCGGCGTCACCCTGCTTCTCGGTGTCCGAAGATCGCTCTGGATCTCGCTGCTGGCCTGCTCCGTCGCCATTGCTGCAGGCGCGTACATGCTTGTCCACCCTATCGTCGGGGCGGCTGCGGTCGCGGTCTTGTTGGCGGCCGTCCTGATCTGTGACGGCGCCTTCGAGCTGGCGCTCGCTTGCGATCTGCGGCCGCTGCGGGCGTGGCGCTGGCTGATCGCCTCGGCGGCGGCCAGCATGTTCGCGGGGGTCGCTCTCCTGAGGATCGGCGACTCGCCTACCGCCCTGGCCAGGATTTTGGGACCGGCCTTGGCCACCAGCGGCGCCGCCGTTCTGGCGATCGCTTCGGCACGCCGCGGCAAAGGACGCTATTCCGCCATGCGGCGGAGATCGCGCGCCGACGTCTGGGAGGGCGCTTCGCCGAGAACGCCCTCCACATAGACCGTCTTGACGATCACGTAAGCGACCAGGGCGAGCGGTGTGGCGAAAGCGACGCCCAGCGGACCGAGCAAGACGCCCATGGCGAGCACAGCGAACAAGCCCAGCGCCATTGGAAGCTGCGCAAGCTGGCGAAGGATCAGCGGCGTGATCACATTGGCCTCGAGCTGCGCTGCGCCGAGATAGACGGCGAGCGCCCAGAAGAAGGTCTCGGGTCCTTCCGACAGGCTCACCAGCAGGCCTGGAACCGCCGCGGCCATCGGTCCGATCACGGGGATGAACTGGCCAAGGCCCGCGATCACGCCCAGCGCCGCCGCCGACGGGACGCCCGCCAGCGCCAGACCCAGGCCGGCGGTGAATCCAACCAGGAGCATGGAAATCAGCTGGCCCAGCAGCCATCGCTTCAGCGCCAAGAATGTCGCGCCGAGAAGGTCGCGGGCTCGCGCGCGCGCCTCGCGCGGCAGCAGCAGCAAGGCGCCTTCGATGTAGGATCTTGGATGGAAGGCGAGGTACAGCCCGGCGAAGAGGACGATGACGGTTCCAGCCAAGGCGCTCGCCACTTGAGCGGCGAGCCGCGGCCCCATCGCCAGCAGCCAGCCGCCGCCATTCAACTCGCGAAGCTGACCAAGCAGGGTCTCGCCGGCCACGCTCTGACTTAGCCGCGCTTGAAACGCGCCCCACGCGCGCGGAAGAAGTCTCGACAGGGCGGCGAACTGCGCCTCGGCCTCGCGCCCGAACACCCACACGGTCAAGCCGAAGCTGGCGGCGACGATCAGGACCGCCATGGCGAGCGCGGCGGGGCGAGGAAGGCGGCCATAGCGTTGCAGCGGTTCGGAGAGCGCCTGAAGGAGCACGGCCGCCAGGACGGCGCCGAAGGCCATCAGGATCACGTCGGCCAGGCGGGCGAGGATGATCCCCGCGACGATCAGAGCCGCCGCGAGCAGGATCAGTTGTTCGTTGCGCCGACGCGGCGGCGGATCCTGATAGCTCGTCAGCATGCGCCAGAGTTTGTCGCTTCGGCGCTTCGCCGCCTTGAGCGCGATCAAGGCGCGGCGTGACTTCGATCAAAGCGCTCTGGCTGCGGCCTGCCACCCTGCACGTTCAGCCGGGAGCCCGCCATGAGCTTCAACGACATCCTCCTACAACTCGACACCTTTCCCGAGCCCACCCGCATGCAGGGCCTCGACCGGGCGATCGAACTGGCCAAATTAGCGAAGGGACGGATCACCGCCGTGGCGACCGCCGTTGACCTGCCGCTCCCGAGCAACCGTCTCGCGGACTTCCTCATCGGTCTGAGCAAGCTTGAAAAGGAAGTCGAGAAAGAGAGCTTTTGCGCCGGCCGCCGGTTGATCGACCACTTCACGACAGTCGCGAAGCAGGCCGATGTTTTTGCCGCCGCCGAGGTCTCCCGGTGTTCGCTGTACCTGATCCCGGAGATGATCGCCAAACGCGCGAGGACGCACGACATCTGTCTCGTTCCACTAGCCGGCGGCCTGGATGGGCAGACCGAGATCGCCATGGCGGCGATGTTCGGCGGGCATGCCCTCGCGGATACGGACAGCGTCCTGCGACAGGAAGTCGACGGCGGCTTCGAGGCCGGTCTGGTCACTGACTTCGATCAGCGGCGCGCCGCCGATCGGACCGCGCGAGACGACCGCAGAGTTGACAGGCGCCGGCCGTGGCGCGAACAGCAATCCGAGCGCCAGGGCGACCAAGTCGAGTGCGACGCCGCCGATCAGCCAGCGCGCCCATCGTATTCGATATTGAGCCGGTCCCGTCATCGCTATTCCCGCGTCTTCAGCACCGCCACGCGCTGCGCTCCTGCGCAAGCACGAGGAGACCGCCGTGCGTGGCTGAGACGCCCCCGGACGGCCGATGGCGGCCGTCGCTGCGGTCCCCGGGCGGTGAATTGAATGCTCGGCATGCGGCTCCTCGCGCCTCGCCAGCCGCTCGCGCCGATGCAATGCGACGATCCTGATCCAGGAGCGGGTGAGGTTCGGTTGCGGGTTCGGGCGTGCGGCGTTTGCCGTACGGATCTTCACCTCGTCGATGGCGAATTGCCGCCGTCGCGGGCAAATGTGATCCCCGGCCATCAGATCGTGGGCGTGGTCGATGCGCTGGGGCCGAACGTCGTCGATCTGGCGCTGGGTGAGCGCCTCGGCGTCCCCTGGCTGGGCGGCTCCTGCGGCGTCTGTCGCTTTTGCCGCCAAGGCCGCGAAAACTTGTGCGATAGGCCGACCTTCACCGGATGGACGCGCGATGGCGGATTTGCCGATACGGTGATCGCGCGCGCCGAGTTCTGCATCCGCCTTCCGGAGGATCTTTCCGATATCGAGGCGGCGCCTCTGCTCTGTGCAGGGCTGATCGGGTTTAGGGCCTGGCGCATGACCGGGGAGGCCCAGCCGGGCTTAAATCTGGGTCTCTATGGCTTTGGCGCGGCGGCCCACCTCCTGGCGCAACTTGCGCGCCATCACGGCCAGCAGGTTCACGCCTTCACGCGGCCCGGGGATATTGCGGCGCAGGCGCTTGCGCGCCAGCTTGGCTGTACGTGGGCGGGCGGTTCGGACGAGCGGCCCTCGCAGCCGCTCGACGCGGCGATCATTTTCGCCCCCGACGGCGCCCTTGTGCCGCGGGCGCTCGAGGCGGTCGTCAAGGGCGGGGTTGTCGTGTGCGGCGGCATTCACATGAGCGACATTCCCAGCTTTTCCTACGATCTGCTCTGGGGCGAACGCAGACTGGTGTCCGTCGCCAACCTGACCCGGCAAGACGCACTCGACTACTTCCCCCTCGCCGCCGCGGCGGGCGTGCGGAGTCAAGTTGCGGTCTACCCGCTGTTGCAGGCGAACCAAGCCCTGCTGGATCTCCGGCAGGGCGCCTTCACGGGCGCCGCCGTGCTCCTGCCCTGAGGTCGAGTGGCTCAGACCTCAGTCAATTTCTTCCGACCGCTCGAAATATTGCGCGCATATGGTCACGGATGAGAGGCCGAGTTTCGGCCAGCAACTCGCTCTGCGGCTATCGTGTCTGAAAGAAATCGTTGCGGAAGCTGCACGCGCCGCTCGATCCATCAGAGTTGGGAGCGCTAGAGCCTCGGCTCGCCATCGGCCCGCCGACCCCATTGAGTGCGGGCCAGGCGAGGGAACGGCGACAGCTTAGGCAGACCTGCCCCGACGCCCCTTCCTGAAGGGCTGGTCCGAGCCGCGCCGGAAATCCGATCCACGCGTGCGGATGGCAGAGGACGCCGCTCGGCGGCGCCCCCAACATGGTCTAGCCGCCAATCGACAGGTGATCTTCCACCTGCTGGACGCCCGGCGTGGACCAGGCGGCGCGTTCGATGATGTCGCGCTCGAACCAGGCGCGGATCCGCCCGTCCAGCTTCACTTTGCCGCCTTCGACGGAGATCGAAACCCGATCAGCTTCCACGTTGGCTTGCCGTTCCAGCGCCTGCTCGATGCGCCGTTTGATGTCGGTCGCGCGGACTTGCAGCTTCACCGTGATCAGGTTGATGATCCCGCGCACGCCGGGCAGCCGCCGCGCGCCCATTTCGGCGCCGCTTCGCTGATAAGCCCATTCGACCTCGCCGGTGAGGGTCACCAGTCCGTCGTCGACCTTCACCTTGATCTTCTCTTTCGGCAGCGTGACGTCCCAGTCGATGAGATTGGCGACCCGGTCGGCGATCGAATCGTCGCTCTGGATGTCCGCTTGGCGTCGCACCGCCAGATCGTCGACATAGCCGCGCACGCCCTTGATGCGCTTCACCGCCGCTTCGACCATGATCTTCTGAGCGAAGGTGCCCACGTGACCGGCCAGACGGGCGATGCCGTGTTCGACGCTGACGCCGATGCCGGCGGCCTAGATGCTCGGCTGGAATTGCAGCTCGTCTTCAACGAGCTTTTTGATCAGCTTGTCATCCATGATGGAATCCTCATGGAATCCTCGCGGCCCTGTTGGCCACAGCGGATGATTGCGGCGCGGCGTCGAAGCGCCTTGCGCTAGATCAATCACCCTTCAGCCTCGTGGCGCTCTCGCCCGGCCCCGCTTGACCCGCGTCAAGGCGCAGCGTGGGGCGGCTCGGTGAAGATCGCTCAGCGGATGGATGCGAGAGGACATTTGGTGAACGCTGTCGAGCGCGCCCCGCCCAAGGCCTCGGGGTGGCTTCACGCCGCCTGGACGCAGGTGTTTCGCCCATTGCTGGCGATCGCGTTCTTCGCCACGGCCGGCTGGTTCCTCTGGCGCCAGCTGGAGCATCTCTCATGGCGCGCCTTCCTGGGCGCGCTAACGCAGACCCGCCCGCAAGCGATCTTCGGCAGCATCCTGCTGACGATCGGCAGCTACGCCTGCCTGGCGGCGACCGAGACCGTCGCGCTACGCGCGCTGGGGCACAGGTTGAGTTACCTGAACGCCGCGCGCGTGGCCGTTCCGGCCTACGCGCTCACCAACAGCGCCGGATTCAGCCCCGCGACCGGCACCCTGTTTCGCGTCCAGATGTATCGCAGCTTCGGGCTGGACGCCCGCGCCAGCGCCGTTGTGGCGATGTTGGCCGGCGCCGCCGTGAGCCTGAGCGGCGTCGTCACGGCTGGGCTGGTCATGTTGGCCGATCCGTTGGGTCTTGGGCGAACGCTGCACCAGCCGGCCGGCCACGTGGTCCTCGCGGGCGTGACGCTGACGCTGCCGGCGCTGCTTTGGTTCTGCGCCTTCACGCGCTGGTCCCCCCAATGGTTGGGCGGCGGCCGGCCGCACGGTGGCGCGCGCGTCCGCATCCTGGGCCTTGGCGCGGGCGTCGGTGACTGGCTCTTTTCCAGCGCCGCCCTCTACATTCTCCTTCCGGATCACAGCCTGGCGGTGCTGCCCGCCTTCCTCTGCGCCTATATTGTCGGCGCGTTGCTCAGCGCTGCGACGGGCGTGCCCGGCGGAATCGGCGTGTTCGAGGCCATTGTGCTAGCCTTGACTGCATTGCTGGGGCAACTGCACGAAACTACGGCGGCGCTGCTTCTTTACCGCTGCATCTACAGCTTTGGCCCCCTCGGAATTTGGGGCGTGGTCAGCCTGGTCCGGGCCGTGCGCCGCCGCGGGCGCGATCGAGCCGAGACCCAGCCGACAGCCCGAAAGCCGTCGACGCCATACTGGTCGCGCCCGTTGGCGGAGCTTTTCGCCGAGCTGGGGACCTCGGTCGACGGGCTTGGCGCCGCCGAAGCCGAGCGGCGGCTGCACGAGGTCGGCCCCAACGTGGTGCGCGGCCATCAGGCCACCTCGGCTATGCGCTTGCTGCTCCGGCAGTTTCAAAGTCCACTGGTCCTGATCCTGATCTTCGCAGGCGTGGTCGCCGGGGCGCTGCAAAACTGGCTCGAGGCGGCGATCATCGTCGCCATGGTGCTGGGCAGCACGCTGTTGGGCTATGTGCAGGAGCATCGCGCCTCCCACGCGGTGGAACGTCTGCGTCGGCGTCTCACGCTAAAGACGCTCGTGCGTCGCGCAGGGCGTGCGCAGGAGATCGCGCTCGACGAGGTGGCCCCTGGCGACGTCGTGCTGCTGAGCGCTGGGGCCATCGTGCCCGCCGATGCGGTTCTGTCTGCGGCCACGAACCTGCTCGTCACGGAGGCGGCGCTGACGGGGGAATCCTTCCCGGTCGAGAAACGCCCCGGCGAAGTGGCCAGCGCGGCGAGCGCCGCCGAGCGCCTCAACTGCGTGTTCGCAGGCTCGTCGGTGCGCAGCGGCGCCGGCGAGGCGCGCTGGTCGTCGCCACCGGCCGTGACACCGAGTTCGGGCTGATCGCCCAGCAGCTGCTTCACCGCCCGGAACGCCGCGGGCGAAGTCGTTCTCGATCGGCAGGATATCCGGCAGGTGACTGGGCTTGTCCGGCGGGCGGTGCAGCACCAGGACGACCGCGGCCGGAAGACGGCGGGCAGCCGCTCGACGAGTTCCAGCATCTGACTGAAGCCGATCGCTCCGGAGGCGCCGACAAGCACCAGCCAGGAAGCGGGAATAGGCCAGGCCTCACGGTTACGGCCGGTCGTCCGCGCATGATGTTCGCCTCCCGCGCCGCCTAGTCTGCGTCTCTTCGTTTACGTGAGCAGATCGGTCACTGGCGCGCCTTGACGGCATGCGAGGCGCAATTCGCGAGCCGACACTTAACAAGTTAGCATCTGCGAGCCCGGCGAGAGCTTCCTCAGGGACGTTCAACCGCAAATTCCGCTGCACCCGCCAAGCCGCAAGCGTCCCCGGCTGCGGTCTTCGTCGGGGGCTTTGCGCGCAGTGGGCGCACCCATCCTTGGGGCGCATTCCTGTTGCCGGCGGTGCGCGCCGCTCGCGAAGACAGACCGCCGCCGGCTCGCAGTTCGCGACCCGGCTGAGCACGCGGCGGCGCGGTTGCGTCAATCAGCCATCTCCAGTTCGGTGCGGGCGCGAACCTTGAGCAGCACCGGCTGGGCGAACCCCTCGCTCTCGTCGACCAAACTGATGACCATCGGGTCGGCGCGCAGGACGGCGCAGGCTGCGGCGCGCGGCGCGAAGATGGCGGACTTGGGATATCGCACCTGCGCCAGAAGATTGATCCGTTCGATCTCCGCGGGATCGTCCACCTCCCGCACGTTCGCCGCCATCGATAGGCCTCGGACTGGCTCGCAGCCCGCCGAGGAGGCGCCCACCGCCAGGGAGACACGCCGCTCACGCTGAACATTCGCGAACTTCTGGCTCGTTCGCGCGACGACGAAATAAAGCGTCAGTTCCTCGTGCACGAAACCGACGATGGTGGCTTGTGGCCACCCATCCGGCCGCAGGGTGGCGATCGCCAAGGTGCGCTGAGAATCCAACACCCGCATCACCAGGTTCCGCAGCTTCTCCAGATCGACAGGTCCGCCGTCCATGGGAAATCCCTCCGCGCTGCCAAGCCCGCAGCATGGGCCGACCGTGCGGACGAGGGCTTGCGTCGCATCAAACGCGCAGCGGAAATTCTTTGCGCTTGACGCCGGTCAAAGCCGGCCGTCGGTGGCGGTCGCAGGTTTGCGGTTCATCCGATGGAGGTCGACATGACTTCAGGACTCGCCGTCTTTGACACGACCGTACAGGAGTCGAACACGTGGCGGTCCATGATCGACGCCCGTCTGCCGCCCTGTAGCCGCCAGGAAGCCTACGGCGCCTTCCGCGCGGTCGTGCACACCCTGCGCGATCGTCTACCGCTCGAGGCCGTGCTGAGCCTATCCGCACAGCTCCCGCTCCTGCTGCGGGGCGTCTTCTTCGAGGGCTGGCGACCAGCCGACGCGGCGTTCGACATCCATGATGCCGAAGCCTTTGGCGAGGCGGTCGCGCGCCGCTTGCCGCCGGGCTTCTCGCGTCACGGCAAGGACGCCGCCCAGGCGGTGTTCTCCGCCTTCGACCGGCTAGATTCGGGCGAAACCGCCAAGCTCGCGCGCCACCTGCCGCTCGCCATGCGCCGGCTTTTCCCGATTGAACACCGTGCAGCCTGAAAGGCAGAGCCATGCGGACCCCATCACGCCTTCTCTATTTGCTGACCGATGGCGGGCGAGCGCGTCTGGTCCGCCGCTCGTCGGAAACAGGTCATTTCTCCACCGTGGAGCAGATCGACGGCGCCGCTGAGTTGCGCACCCTGCGACGAGAATTGCGGGCCAGCCCGCCGACGCGAACCTTCGCCAGCGCTGCGCCCCGCCGCTCCGCCGTCGGGCAAGAGGATTTTGCTCGCCCTGTGAAAGAGGCGTTCGTGGCCAGGGTCGCCGACCGCGTGATCGAGGTGGCGCGCAGGGATCAACTCGACGGCGTGGTGCTGGCGGCTCCGCCGCGGCTCATCGGCCCGCTGCAGGCGTGCCTGGGTGACCGGATCGCCATCAGCGGGCAGCTACGCAAGGACCTCACCAAGGCTCCGGATCATGAACTCGGGTCTTGGCTGAACAAGTCGTTTATCGCCTCCCCGGGCGCCTGATTTCGGCTGGCGTCGTCCGCCGTCTTGGAGCGGCTTTATCGGGCTCGCCGACGTCTTCCCGAAACCCGCGGATGTTCCAGCCGCCTCCATTGCAGGACCGTCCAGCGGCATGACTGGCGCACGACGGGCGCTCGGCTCACGCAGCGGCTGGAACAATGCCGCGGCTCCACGCCGTGATTAGGATGGCGCGAGCGACTCGCGCACAACCCCGACCCCGTCAATGCAGCTCACCTCGAGCCAGGCGCCAGACCAGCTCGGCCCGGCGTCGTCGACGGCGCCGACCACCACCGGCACGCCGAGCTTGCGGGCCAGAAGGTCGACGCGACCGGTCGCGTCGCTGCTATTGACGATGATGCAAGCAGCCAAGGCGATGCGATTCTCCCAGTCCGGGCCGATATCCTCGGCCAGCAGGATCTCGCCGGGTTGCAGCTTGGCCAGGTCCGCCGCCGACCGCGCGAAGCGCGCGACCCCACACACCGTCCCCTCGCCCAGAGCTCGGCCCCGGCCGATGATCGGCGCCGGTTTAGGATCTTGCAACATAGCCATCCTCCTGATGGTTGCTAGCCAAGCTCCGGCTCGAGCGCCGCGTCGCGATGCGGCTCGGGGATCTCCGTCATCGTGGCTTCGGTGAGCAGCAGCGCGCTAGCGACGGACACGGCATTCTCCAGGGCCACCCGCACGACCTTCACCGGGTCGATGATGCCGGCTTCGACCAGATCAACGTATTTGTTCTTCGCCGCATCGTAGCCCAGCGCGCCCGCGGCCTCCCGCATCCGGGCCACCACCACCCCGGCGTCGGCGGCGGAGTTCTCGGCGATCTGTCGGGCCGGCGCCTCCAGCGCCCGCTTCAGGATCTCCATGCCCGTCCGCTCGTCGCCCTCGACGCCAACCTCGTCCTGCTCGACTGCCGGAATGCAGCGCAGCAGCGCCAGGCCGCCGCCGGGCGCCAAGCCCTCCGCCACAGCCGCTTTCGTGGCGCTGATCGCATCCTCCAGGGCTTCCTTGCGGGACTTCATCTCCGCTTCGCTGGGCGCGCCCACTCTGACCACGGCCACTCCGCCCGACAGCTTGGCGATGCGTTCGTCGAGCTTCTCCCGATCGTAGTCGCTGCTCGAGTTCTCCCGTTCGCGCCGAAGCTGCTGGAGGCGCGCCTCGATCTGCGCCTTGCCGCCGGCCCTGCCGACGATCGTCGTATCGTCCTTGCCGACCACGACCCGCGCCGCACGCCCAAGCTGTGCGATCGCGACATGCTCCAACTTCATGCCGAGCGCTTCGGAGATCACCTGGCCGCCGGTGAGCACGGCGATATCCTCGAGCAGCGCCTTGCGCCGATCGCCAAAGCCCGGCGCCTTGACGGCGCAAGACTTCAGCACGCCGCGATGACGCCAGCGTCGCCGACCTTCTCCATCGCCTCGGCGATCAGCTCGCCGACCTTCGGGTCGTTGTGCGCGGAGATCGCCGCGACCTGCGCCTTCTCCTTGCGGCTCTTCACCGGCTTGGCCATGTCGCCGAGCGCGGCCACCGCCGCGCGCGTCGCCGCGTCGAGGCCGCGCTTGACGTCGACTGCGCTGGCCCCGGCGACGACGTTGCGCACCCCCTGCACCAGAATCTCGTGCGCCAGAATCGTCGAGGTGCTGGTGCCGTCGCCGACCCGCTCTCCGGTCCGCTCGGCGGCCTGACGCAACACCTGGGCGCCAAGATTCTCCTCGGGGTCCTTAAGATCGACCGCCTTGGCGATAGTCACGCCGTCGTTGCAGACGATCGGCGCGCCCCAGGACCTCTGGATCAGGACCGACTTCGATTTGGGCCCAAGCGTCACCCGCACCGCATCGGCCAGCTGCGTGGCGCCGCGCAGCACCTTCTCCCGCGCCGCTGCGTGGAACCGCATCTGCTTGTGCGCCATCGGCAGGCCTCCTGATCGACGAACGTCCCGCCACGGCGATCCGCAGCGGGGCTGGCGGGTCTCACCCGGCGGTGCTGACCGCGATCTTCTTGGCTTCGGGCTTGGCGGGCGTGGGCGCCAACACCTTGAGAACACCCTTGTTCAGGCTCGCCTTGATGTCCTCGGCCTTGACGCCGGGGGGCAGCTGGATGGAGCGCGAGAAGGAGCCATAGCCCCGTTCGATCATCCGGTAGGTCTTGTCCGTCTGCTCCTTCTCGAAACGCTTCTCGCCGCTGACGGTGAGCAGGCCGTCCGCCACCTTAACCTCGACATCCTTCTCGTCGAGCCCAGGCAGTTCAACGGTGATCTCCAGCCCCTCCTGGGTCTCCGCGAGATCCATCTTGCAACGCACCGGCGCGGCTTCGGCGTTGAACAGGGCGCTTGGGGCGAAATCATCGAAGATGCGGTCGATCTCGCGCTGCAGCGCGTTAAAGATCGAGTGCCTGGGCGCATCCGCAACCGCACCGCCCGTCTTGACTGGAACTTGCTCGATGGCGCCCATGGGAAGTCCTCCTGCTTGAGCCGTGGTGAAATCGTCACACTGCCGGACCTGCCGGGGATGGGCGTTGATCTTGCGCAAGACGATCCGTTATTCGGGGAGCCGAAAAGCAGCGCTCTCGGCGGCCGCGCTCTCCGGTTCGTGCGCCGCGCCCGCCATCACCCGCACGCCGGCATCGACCCAGGATCTGGCGCGCGCCATGAACCAACGTTGTTCGACCAGCCAGAGGTCGAGCGGCGTGCGGCACCGCTGGAGACCGTCTAGCGCCTGCGCGCCGTCCTTCGCCAAGTCGTCGACGAAAGCGCGGGTCTCGGCGCTCCAGGTCCGGAGGGAGGCGACGAGCAGGTCGCGCCCATGCGCGGCGGCGGCGAAGACGTCGGGCCGAGGGAGGTCGGATTGGAGCTGAGCGTGGGATTGAGCCATGGCGAACCTCGCTTGTGCAGTTGACGAGCTTGCAGCCCGCCGCTCCGCCGCGCCTTGACGGCGGTCAAGGGCGAAGGCGGCTCTCAGCCTCGGCAGCCGCCCCCGGTTGCGGCCGGCGCCGTCGGCCGGCCGTCCAGCGCCGCATTGAGCGCGGCGTCCCAGCCGTAGGCGTCGCGGCGGAAGGCGACCACGCCTGAAGGGTTGGCGGTCGCGGTCCAGTACATGACATAGAGCGGCGTTGGCCGGCGAAGCGCGATGCGCCGCGTCCGGCCGCTGGCGATCGCCGCGTCAAGGCCGCCCGCGCCGCGTTCGTCGTCGAGCAACAGGAGCGCCAGCTCGCGCGGCTTCTCGAGCCGCATGCACCCGTGGCTGAGTGCGCGATCGGCGCGCGCGAACAGGGACTTCGAGGGCGTGTCGTGCAGATAGACGCCAAATGGACTCGTCAGGTCGAATTTCAGGACGCCCAGCGAATTCTTCGGTCCCGGCCGCTGCACGAGCCGTCGGGACGTGATGACGAAGCCGTTCCGAGCAAGATAGCCGGGATCTCGCCGGACGCGCGGCAGGATCTCCCTGGCCGCAATCGAAGTCGGCACGCGCCAGGGCGGATTGACGATGATCGCCTCGATGCGCGAGACGAACAGTGGGGTCCAATGCCGCGGATCACCGACGATGGCCCGCATTTCCAGCGCGACCCGTCCCTGGCGATAAAGCGTCGCCTGCGCGGCGCCGACATCGACTTCCAACCGGTCGGTGGGCAGCGCGTGTGGCAGCCACCGCCAGCGCTCCAAATTGGCGTCGATCTGCGCCAGGCGTTCGCGCGCCGGGACTTTCAGCGCGGCGAGCGATTCCCGGCCGAGGACGCCATCGGGCGCGAGGCCATGCGCGCGCTGAAACGCCGCGAGCGCCGCGGCGAGCTCCCGATCGGAGGCCGCCGCGGCCGCCCCCGCGAGGTAACCCTCCACGGCGAGGCGGTCCTGGAGCGTCTTCGCAGCCGCCCCCTCGCCTGCGGTGCTGGCCGCCGCGGGATCCAGGCGCGGCCATCCGCCGGCCGCCACGATTTGCGCGTAGCGACCGTGCGCAGCCGCGAGCCTCGGCATACGGCGGCGCCAGTCCGGCAAGCCAGGGGCCGAGCCGGCCCTGCGCCCGGGCGTCCTGCAGTTCTGCGGCGACGTCGTGTCGGACCGGCTGGATCGCCCAGCGTCGATCGACCGCGGCCGGACGAAGGCGCTGGCCGAGTTCACGGGTGGCGTAGGGCTCTCGCCGCGGCGAGCAAGTCGTCGGCGGAGGCGGCGGCCGCCTTCGGCCGCACGATCTGCAGGATCGCTTGGCGCTCCCCCGGCGTGAGCGGCGTCGACGCTGGCGCTGCGCCTGGACTGACGAGCGGAACCAGGAGCACGGAAGCAATGCAGCCAATCTGGTTCGCCGCCGCCAGCTTGCGCCAGCTCGCTCAGCGCGCGGTGTAGCCGCCGTCGATAACCAGCTCGGAGCCGGTAACGAACTTGGCTTCGTCGGAGGCGAGGTAGACGCAGGCCCAGGCGATGTCGTCGGGTTCCCCCAGATGGCCCAGCGGGTGCAGCGCGGCGGTCGCTTCGCGGCCCTCGGCCACATCCCCCTGACCTTGCAGATAGCCCTCGACCATCGGCGTCCAGATGAAGCCGGGGTGGATCGAGTTCACCCGGATCTTCTCCGGCGCGTATAGCAGGGCGTCGGTCTTGGTCATGAGTCGCACCGCCCCCTTGGAGGCGTGATAGGGCGGTACGTCCGGCGCGCTGATCAGGCCGTAGATTGACGATAGATTGATGATCGAACCGCCGCCGGCGCGCCGCAGGTGCGGGATCGCATGCTTGGTGCAGAAAAACACGCCCTTGACGTTGATCGCCTGGACAAAGTCCCACTCGGCCTCGGTGAGCTGGTCAGTGGGTTTGTTCGGCCCCGCCACTCCGGCGTTGTTCACCAGGACATTCAGCCCGCCGAAATGGGCGACGACCTCGCCGATGACGCGCGACGTCTCCGCCTCGCTGGCCACGTCATGACGCCAGAAGCGCGCCGCCAGGCCGCGGTCGGCGAGCGCACGCGCGAAGGCGTAACCCTCCTCCTCGCGGACGTCGGTCAAAGCCACCGACGCGCCCTCCTCCGCCATCCGCAGCGCAGTCGCCCGCCCAAGGCCGAGCGAGGCGCCGGTCACCAGCACGGTCTTGCCCGCCAGTCGGCGCACCACGACCTCCTTAAGCTTCAATGGCTGAGCAGAACGAAGCGGTCGCTACCGGTCAGCAGGTCGCGGGTGACGCCCCCGAAAAACCATTCTCCGAGCCGCGAGTGACCATAGCCCCCCGCCACGATCAGGTCCGCGCCGATCGCCTTGGCCGAGGCCTCGAGCTGCGTGGCGACGTTCTCGGACGGCGCTTCGACGATTTTCGCCTGGGCGATCACGTCGTGACGCGCGAGGCCTTTGAGGACGGCGGTCGTGCGCGCCTCGGCGTGCTCGACCTGATCGCGATGGCAGACATCCACCACCAGGACATTGTCCGCCGCGCGCAGGAACGGCAGGGCGTCGGCGAGCGCGCGCCGGGCTTCGCGCGTGTCCTTCCAGGCGACCACCACCGAGCGGGCGGTCAGCCTGCCGCCGCTCGGCGGCGCGACCAGCACCGGCCGGCCGGCGCGCAGCATGATGTCGCCGGCGTCCACCGATCGATAGCGCTCCACCCGGCGGGCGGTCGAGCCCCCGGCGACGATCAGGTCCGCGCCGCGCGACAGGCGAGCAATGGCATCCGATGGCAAATCCTCGAACTCGATCCAGTCCGTCTCGATGTCCTTGGCCTCGGCCTCGAAGAATTTCCGGGCGCGCTCGAGGTCAGTCCGCACGACCTCCTGCATGCCCAGGATCCACTGCGCTTCCATCATGCCCGTAGGATCGCCGGCTCCTAGCGGCGGCATCATCTCGCATCCCACGCCGACGAGCGTCGCATCGAGATCGCGCGCCAGCGCCACGGCGGCGCGCAGTCGCGGCGCTTCCTGCGGATCGCCGCTCACATGTGTGAGAAGGGTGCGGATCGCCTGCGCGCTTGCGCTGCGGCCGGAGGGCTCGGTGCGAACCTTGGGCGTGTCCTGGACGAGAGTGACCATCGTGCTGTCCTTGTTTCCCGCGCTCAGCGCTCTGCGCGGCGTCTCAACAGGCCCGCCGCCGACCCGATCTTGCTGCGCTCCGGCCCTGCGTCTGATGCAATTGGCCGCCGAAGACATCGCGCCAAAGGTGACCTAACGCTGAGCCGCTCGATATTCGGGATCATCCCCTACGTATCCGCCCGGAGGCGCGGCCCCAGGTCGAGCTCGAACCTGACTCTGCCCGGGTCCTCGTCGGGACAGATCTCGAAGCCGAGATTTCGCGCCAGGCGGATCATGCCGGCGTTGTCCAACTCGGCGTCGCCCCAGATCCGCGTCACGCCGCGGCTGCGCGCGTAGACGATCAGTTCAGCGAGCAGCAGCCTGCCAAGGCCCTGTCGCTGCAGATCGCTGCGGACCAGCAGCGCGAACTCGGCGGCCACGCCTTCAGGATCCGCGGAGAGGTGGGCGCAGCCTGCCAGCATGCCCGCTTCGGTCTCCGCCACGAGGGCAAGCTGTCGATCATAGTCGATCTGGGTGAGGCTCGCCGCCAGCTCCGGATGGAGCGTCCGCAGCGTGTCGCCGAACCTGAATCTGATGTCGACGGCGGTGCAGCCCGCGACGAGGCTGGCGAGCGCCGCAGCGTCGTCCGGCCGCACCGGCCGCAGCAGCACGGTTGCCTGTCCGAACGCGACAGAGCGCTCGAGGGCCGCCGGGTACGGTAGGATGGCGGGACGAACCGCGGCAGCCGGCGGCTGCAGGGCGATGCGCGCGTCTAGGCCCAGCACGCCGGAGGCGTCGCAGAGCAGCGGGTTGATGTCCAGCTCGGCGATCTCAGGTAGATCGCAGGCGATCCGGGCGATCGCCACCAGCACCTGGCTGAGCGCGGCGAGGTCGGCGCCGGGGCGGCCGCGAAAGCCCCCCAGCAAGCGCGCGACGCGTGTCCGAGCGATCATCTCCCGCGCCAGTTCGTCGTTCAGCGGCGGCAGCCCGAGCGCGCGGTCGGCGAGCAGTTCGACCGCCACGCCGCCGTGGCCCACCATCACCACCGGGCCGAAGGCGGGGTCCTGCGCCAAGCCGACCAGCAGCTCCTGCGCGTGCGTCCGCCGCACCATCGGTTCGACGACGAACCCGTCGATCGACGCGTCCGGCCGCCGTTGCGCCACCCCGGCCAGCATCGCTTTAGCGGCCTCGATCACAGCTTCGCGTCCGGTGAGGTCGAGGACCACCCCGCCGACATCGGTCTTATGCGTGAGCTGAGGCGAGACGATCTTCAGGGCGACCGCGCCGCCGAGACGCTCGGCGGCAGCGCCCGCCTCGGCGGGGGTGCGCGCCTCGCGGCTCTCCACCACCGGCACGCCGTAGGCGCGCAGCACCAGGCGGGCCTCCGGGTCCGAGAGGGTCCGGCGTCCGGAGCGCAGCGCCGCCATGACGATCCGTTGGGCGCCCGCGGGATCGGGCGGCGGCGGGGGCGGGCTGGGCGCATGCGCGAGCATGGCTCTCGTCCGCCTGGTTTTCGCCAACAGAGCAAACGCCGTGGCGACCGCCTCGGGCGTAGCGTAGGCCGGCAGGCCGGCCTCGGCGAGCCTGCGACGGCCCTCCGCCATCGACGTCCCGCCCAGCCAGGCGGCCAGCACGGCCTTGGCGCCGCGCTCCGCCGCGGCGCTCGCCACGGCGCTCGCCACTTCGTCGCTGTCGGCGACCGCCGTCGGGCAGTCGAGCACCAGGACCGCATCGACGTCTGAACTGTCGACCAGGGTCTCGAGCGCCGCCGAGAAGGCCTTCGGGCCGGCGTCGCCGAGGATGTCGACGGGATTGCTTCGCGACCAGCCCGCGGGCGCTGTCGCCTCAAGCGCCGCGATCGTCTGCGGCGACAGCGTCGCCAGGCGCTCGCCCAGGCGGTCCAGCGCATCGGCCGCCAAGACGCCCGCGCCGCCGCCATTGGTCAGCACCGCGACCCGCTCGCCGCTCCCTTCGAGCCCGGCCGCAAAGGCGGCGGCCGCCTCCAGCAGATCGCCGAGGCCCTCGACCTGCAGCAGGCCGGCGCGGCGAAACGCCGCCTCGTAGACGGCCGAGGCGCCGGCCAGGGCGCCTGTATGCGAGAACGCCGCCCGCGCGCCCGCAGCGCTCCGCCCCGATTTCAGCACCGCGACCGGCTTCAGCCGCGCTGCGGCCCGCGCCGCGCTCATGAATTTGCGCGCGTCGGCGACACCTTCCAGATAGAGCAGCACCGCGTCGGTGCCACGGTCGAGAGCCAGCCAGTCGAGCATGTCGCCCACGTCGACGTCTGCACAATCGCCGACGGTGACCACGTGCGAGAAGCCGAAACCGCGCTCGGCGGCGCTATCCATCAGCGCCGCCGCGATCGCTCCGGATTGCGCGACGAGCGCGATCCGGCCCGCAGGCGGCATGCGGGCTGCGAAGCTCGCGTTCACGCCCGCGGCCGGTGAGATCACGCCCAGGCAATTGGGCCCGACGATGCGCATGAGGCGGGGTCGTGCGGCGTCGAGCATCGCTTGCTTGAGCTCGGCCGCTCGGCCCGCCCCCTCGAAGCCGGCGCTGATCACCACCGCGGCGCGGCAGCCGCGCTCGGCAAGCTCGCGCACCAAGCCCGGCACCGTTTCCGCCGGGGTGGCGATCACCGCCAGATCCGGACAGGCCGGCAAGGACGCGACGTCCGACCACACGGGCTGGCCTGCGATCTCGCCGCCCTTGCGATCCAGCCACATCAATGCGCCGGGGAACCCCGCTTCGGCGAGGTTGCGCGCGACCAGGTCGCCGACCGATCCGGCCCGCCGGTTCGCGCCGATCAGCGCGATGGCGCGGGGCTTGAAGAGCGCATCGAGGTTGCGGATCGTCATAGCTGCGCCTCCGGGCTAAGCTCTGGCCGCGTCGGCGCCGAACCGCATACCGACCACCTCGCGCACGCGGACCAGGACCGTCTCGACGGCGTCGTCGCGCATGTTCGGCGCTATCCCGCCCGTGTGCACATGGTCGACGACCTGCAGCCCGCACATGCGGGCGAGATGGTTGTCGAACAGCGACGTCAGATCGCACAGCGCCCCGGTGTCCTGCACCCAGTAATCCGGAGCCCCTGAGAAGCTGAAGCTGATCAACTTGCGGCCGGTCAGCAGCGGCTCGGTTCCGCCGAGCACAGGGCCGAAGCCGAAGCCCATGCTGAACACCCGGTCGACATAGCCCTTCAGGATCGCCGGGGGGGCGTTGAACCAGAACGGATAGATGAAGGCGAAGACGTCGACCTGCTGCAGCCGCGCGCGTTCCTCGACCACGTCGGGACCGGGCGTCGGCATTCTCAGGTGCGGGATCTCCGGCCCTTTGAGGCACGGATCGAACCCCATGGCGTAAAGATCTCGCACGCACGCTTCATGGCCAAGCGCGCGCACCGCCTCCGCGTAGGCCTCGCCCGCCGAATGGGTGAGGCTGCGCGCGACGGGATGCGCGATGACCACGGCGTGCTTCATGTCGGGCCTCCATGGTCGCCAGTAAGAGCTAGATCCTGTTGCGGCGCTTTGATCAGGATCACGGTCCACCCTTGCGATCCGCCACAGCGTGGACCGCGACAGCAGGGGGAAGATCAAATGGGACCGAGGCTCACGTTTCACGGCGCGGCCGGCTGCGTCACCGGGTTCTGCGCGCGGCTCGAAACCGGTCGAGCGACGGTGCTTGTGGACTGCGGCATGTTTCAGGGCTCGAAGACCCTCAAGGCCCTCAACTACAGCGACTTCCCATTCGAGGTCAGCGGCGTCGACGCCGTGCTTCTGACCCACGCGCACATCGATCACTCCGGCCTGCTGCCGAAACTGATGCGGGCGGGCTATTCAGGGCCGATCTACGCCACGGCCGGCACACGCGACCTGTGCGCCGTCATGCTGCCGGACGCCGGCGACATTCAGGAGGGCGAGGTTCGGCACCTCAACCGCCGCAACCAGCGGCGCGGCCGCGCCCAGGTGCAGCCGATCTACACGGCCAGGGACGCGCAGCGGACGCTCGAACTGTTCCAAAAGGTCAAGCTGGGCGCGCCGTTCGCGCCCGCGCCGGGCCTCACGGCGACCTATTGGGAAGCGGGACACATTCTCGGATCCGCCTCGGTCGAGCTGACGGTCGCGACTGAAGACGGTCCGCTCGGCCTGCTGTTCTCCGGCGACCTGGGCGCCGGCGGGCGCGACTATGCGCCAGATCCGCAGGGACCCTCCGGGATCGATCACCTGATCATCGAGTCGACCTATGGCGATCGCGAGCGGCCGGCGATCGATGGCGACGCGCGGCGGGCCCTGCTGGCTGCCGAGCTTAACGCGGCGCACGCGGCCGGCGGTCCGCTGCTGATCCCGAGCTTCGCCGTCGAGCGCGCCCAGGAACTCCTGGCTGACATCCTCACCCTGATGGCTGCGCGCGAGGTCCCCGAGAGCGACATCTTCCTGGACTCGCCGCTGGCGATTGAAGCCACCGAGGTGTTCCGCCAGCGCGGCTGGAACCGCGCCACCGGTCGCAACCCCTTCCAGAGCCTGCACGCGGGCTCGCGGCTGAAGTTCACGCGCGCGCCAGCCGAGAGCGACGCGCTCGAGCGCCTGCGGGGCTGGCACGTGATCCTGGCGGCGAGCGGCATGTGCGACGCCGGCCGGGTGCGCAAGCACCTCAAGCGCCTGCTGTGGCGGCAGGACGCCACGGTGCTGATCTGCGGCTACCAGGCGCAAGGTACGCTGGGGCGATTCCTCGTCGAGGGCGCCAAGCGAGTGTCGATCCAGGGCGACGACATCCAGGTCCGCGCCCGGATCCGCACGCTCGACGTCTATTCCGGCCACGCCGACGCGACGGCGCTGACCCACTGGGCCGACGCGCGTCGCCCGGTTCAAGGTCAGATCTTCATGGTCCATGGTGAACCAGAGGGCGTCGAGGGACTGCGCGGGCGCCTCGCGGCGGCGGGCTTTCGCGAAGACCAGCTGGTCGCTCCGGAGCTTGACGAAAGTTTCGAGCTGCGCAAGACGGGCGCAGTGGGCTCGCCCGGCCAGGCGCGGATCGCGCCCGCCGCGGCGGGCCGCGCCGACTGGCACAATGCGCGGGTCAGGCTGCTCGCGGCCTTGAACGAGCGTCTCGAAGTCGCGGCGGACGACGAAGATCGGGAACGTGTGGTGGCGGCGCTGCAGCGCGCCCTGACCGGTGTCGAGGAACGCTAGCGCGCGCCGTGGCCCCCGCTCGCCGAGGATCGCGCGCCGGCGACGGCGGCAATCACGGAGAGGATGGCGCCGACCACGCCGCCGGCCAGAAGCGCCAGGGCCATTCCGCGCGCCAAGGGGTCGCCGCCACCGAGGATGTGCTGGGTCACAGACTTGAGGGCGCCGTGCGCGGCGGGGACGCCGGCTGCAACGCGAGAGATCGAGGTTAGGGCGAACAGCGTCCCGCTCAGCACTGAGCCGACTAGCGCACCTCGCCAGGTAATCGACAAGAAGTTGAACATCGCGCCGCTCCACAGACGCGGTCAGAAGATCGCCGCTCTCGACTCCGCGCCTTGATGCAGCGCAAGGGCGCGGCCCCAGGCGCTTTCCGGGTAAGGCGCTCCGGCTCGCCGAGCGCGGATGCGACTTGCTCGCCAGGCCCGCGCGCCAGGAGAAGGCCGTTGCGGGTCAGGCGACGGCGATATGGGCGCCGCAGATGGCGCGGCCGAGCCAATCAGCCGAGAGCCGCGCGTCTCGGACGAACCCGCTTAAGCCTTCCTGCGTGCGCTGCGGAAGGCCTGGGCTAGCGCCGCGACCGTGGCCAGCGCCACGGCGGCGGTCAGCCACGGACGGGCTTGGACCTTTCGCCGCGCCATCGCGACGACCTGCTTGGCGGAGTTGGCAGCCTCACGTCGCGCGTCGTCGATCCTGAGGCCGGCCCAGTCGACGAGGGCGGCGCCCGCCTCACGGGCTGTCTGCGCGGCGTTCGCCACGGCCTCGGCCGCGTCCTCGCCGACGTCGTCCGACCTGTGCTTGATCGTGCGGGCGACGTCATGGAGAGCGTCGTCGATTTCGTGACGGACCTGCCTGGCGAGGCGCTTAGACATCTCTCTTCCCATCGCGTTCGAGCTGAGCGGTGAACATGCCATGAGCCCAGCGCGCGGCTTTGACGGCGATCAAGGCGCCGCCGGCCGCCCCGCCGCGGCTTGACCTCCGGGCTGCTACGTAGGGGACGCTCCCGAATGTCCAGGCCTCCAGGCCACCCCTATCCCTGTGTTCATCGACACGGAGACCTGCGATGACCCTCGCCTACCCGCTCGAAGATGAACGCCGCGAACGTCCTGCCAGCGTCCTGACCGACGCCCTGCACCAGCTTGGCGCGCGGAAGAACTACGCGCGCAACGAGGAGGTCTACGCGCAAGACGACGAGGTCGAGCTGCTGTTCCAGGTGGTGCGAGGCGTGGTGCGCACCAGCCGCCTGACGGCGGATGGACGCCGGCAGGTCGGTGACTTCTACTACGCGGGCGACCTGTTCGGCCTCGAGCCCGGGCCGCTGCATCGCTTCGGCGCCGAGGCGCTGAGCGACTGCGAGATTCTCGTGGTGCGGCGCAGCGCCGTGCGCGCCTTCGCCGGCGACGCCGAATTGGATCGGGCCATCTTGGCGGCCACCCACCAGGAGATGGAGCGGCTGCAGGACCACGTGGTGATGCTCGGCCGCAAGTCGGCTCGCGAGCGGGTCGGCGCGTTCCTGATGGCGATCGCCAACCGCCAGTCCGACGAGGCCTGCAGTCTGCCGATGGGGCGTCAGGACATGGCCGACTATCTCGGCCTGACCATCGAGACGGTCTCGCGCATGCTCACTCAGCTGCAGGGCGAGGCCATCGTCGAGTTCCCCTCCACGCGCAGCTTCCAGATCCGCAGGTGGACGGCGCTCGAAGCGCTCGCCGCCTGACCCTGCGTCGCGCCGGACGGCGCCCTGACGTCTTGCAGAAACCCACGGCACAGCCGTCTTGTTTCCTCTTGGACTGAGGCCTACTGCTTGCGGCATGGCGGCTGAGAGCCCACGCGCCGGCGCGGCCGGCTGGCCCGGATGGGTGGCGGGCTACGCGCTCGCCGTGGCGGCCGTCGCGGTTTGCGCGGGCCTGGGCGCGCTTATCAGCCCCCTCTTCCAGGGCGGTCTGCCGCTGCTGGTCTTTGTGCCGGCGCTGTTCGCGACCGCGAGCCTGGGTGGGGTCGGCCCCACCGTGGCGGCCGGACTGTTCTCTCTAGTCCTCGTGGGTGTCTCCGGCCGCCTGACGATGCGGCCCGACGACTTGGCGCTGGCCGCCATCTTCGTCGCCGTGACGGCGGCGGCCGCCTATCTCGGCTGGCGCACGGAACGCAGCGGAGCCGCCGTGCAGCGTTACGTCAACGAGCTGCGGGCGGATGAGGCGCACCTGCAGTCGATCCTCGACACCGTCCCCGACGCCATGATCGTCATCGACGAGCACGGGGTCGTGCAGTCCTTCTCCAGCGCCGCCGAGCGCCAGTTTGGTTGGCGATCCCATGAAATCGTCGGCCGGAACGTCTCGAGCCTCATGCCCGAGCCCTATCGGCGACAGCATGATGGCTATTTGGAGCGCTACGCCCACAGCGGCGAGAAGCGGATCATCGGCATCGGCCGCGTGGTGGTCGGCGAACGCAAGGACGGGTCGACCTTTCCAATGGAGCTGTCCGTCGGCGAGATGAGATCCGGCGCCCGGCGCTTCTTCACCGGCTTCGTGCGTGATCTCTCGGAGCGGCAGGCGGCGGAGCGGCGGCTGCAGGATGTGCAGGGCGAGCTGGTGCATGTCTCTCGCCTGAGCGCGCTCGGTGAAATGGCCTCGGCCTTGGCCCATGAGCTCAATCAGCCGCTGACCGCCGCCACCAACTTCATGCAAGGCTGCCTGGTGCTGATGAAGCGCGAGCCGCCCGATCTCCCGCGGCTCGAGAAGATGATTTCACAGGGCGCCGACCAGGCGCTGCGGGCCGGTCAGATCATCCGGCGGCTGCGCGACTTCGTCTCGAAGGGCGAGGCGGAACGCCGGATCGAAGACTTGCCGCAAATCCTTGAGGAAGCCGGCGCGCTGGCCATGGTGGGAGCGCGTGAACGCAGCGTGCGCCTGCGGTTTGAGTTCCACCCCTCGGCGAAGCTGGTGCTCGCCGACAAGGTGCAGATTCAGCAGGTGGCCCTCAACCTGATCCGCAACGCGGTCGAGGCGATGGAGGACTCGCCCCGCAAAGAGCTGGTGGTCGGGGCCAGAGCGTCTTCCGACGACCTGGTGGAGGTCTGGGTGAGCGACACCGGCCATGGAATCAGCGACGAGGCGGCGCAGCAGCTCTTTCAACCCTTCATGACGACCAAGTCTCAGGGAATGGGTATCGGCCTATCGATCTCGCGGACCATCATCGAAGCGCACGGCGGCCGCATCTGGGTTGAGCCGAATCCGCAAGGCGGAGCTATCTTTCATTTCACCTTACGCGCCGTATCCGAACAGGAGTTGGCCGAGCATGAGTGAAGTGATTCATGTCATCGACGATGACGAAGCTGTGCGGGAATCCGTCAGCTTCGTTCTCGAGATGAACGACCTGACGCCGAAGACCTACGGTTCCGCGACCGAATTCCTCGAAATCGCCGGCTCACTGGACCGCGGATGCGTGGTGACCGACGTCAGGATGCCTGATGTCAGCGGCATCGATCTGGTCCGCAGGCTTCAAGAGCGGAACATCACGCTGCCGGTCGTGATGATCACAGGCCATGGCGACGTTCCACTCGCGGTCGAAGCGATGCGCGCCGGCGTCGTGGACTTCATCGAAAAGCCCTTCGACAACCAGGTGCTGCTGAAGGCGATCCGCACGGCGCTGGACCTGCAGACCGCCAAGCTGGGACACGAGGATGCGGGCCGCCGCTTCGAGCAGATGCTCTCAGGCCTGTCGCCGCGCGAAACCGAGGTCCTGCGTGGCGTCGTTGCTGGGAAGATGAACAAGGTCATCGCCCACGAGCTCGGCATCAGTCCACGCACCGTGGAGGTCTACCGGGCCAACGTCATGAGCAAGACCCAGGCGAGCAATCTCTCCGAATTGGTTCGCATCGCGATGCTCGCTGGCTTCTGAATTTTGCGCAGCGTCAAGGCGCGAGATTCGAGGTCGGCCATGTTGGCGACATGGTCGTTTCAACCTCACCCGTCGCGACCCGCGTGCTGATCGTCGACGATGACGACGCCGTGCGTCGCGGCCTCGAATTCGCGCTCGACGTGGCGGGTTTCGCCGTCGAGACCTTCGCCTCCGGCGAGGCCCTGCTGGCGCGCGCGCCGCCGCGAGGACGGCTGTGCATGCTCATCGACGAGCGGCTCCCGGGCATCTCCGGCCTTGAGACCTTGCGGCAGGTACGGGCGCGTCATGGAATGATCCCGGCCGTCCTGGTCACGACCCATCCACCTTTGAGCCTCCGTGAAGCGGCCGCGGCGGCGCACGCGCCGATCCTCGAGAAGCCTTTGATCGCCGACCAGGTGATCGAAGCGATTAACGCGCAGCTGGACAGCTAGGACGAACGCCACCTTGCTCACTTTTGTGATGCAAGTCTGGATTCCCGGTTCTGCGATGATGGTGCGAGCCGCGTGGCCGAGCTGGAGGCTTTGACGCCGGCTGGGCGGGCCGCTGCCCAGTCGCGAGCGGACGCCGCCCCGCCACCGGACGATGAAACGTACACGCATATGTTAGATCTTTGCGATCCGGCCTGCACGTCGGAGCCAACCGTTTCGAGATCCTGCGCCCGTAACCACGGGCTGGGAGGCGCGACGTGGGAGATGAACCAGCCGGAATGGTGCTCGTCGCCGCGCTCGCTCGGCCCCGGACCAAAGGGACGTGAGCTTGCCAACCGCGCCAGGATGCGGCGGCCGGAGTTGCGTGTCGTCTATCTGACCGGCGATAGCACGCTTGAATGGCAAACGCGGGGTGTTCCGTTCAGCCGCCTGGTGTCGCAACCCTTTTGCATGGGCGAGGTCGCGGCGGCGCTTGCCGCCGCCGCAAGCAGGCCAGCGGCGTAGCTCCGGCCAACGATCGACGTCGTTTGCGAATAGCCAAGCTCGAAGTGAGTAGTTCACCAACGTCGTAGCACCCTGATCTCACCGACGATCTGCCGCACTTCGGAGGTGAGGCTCGGCGCGCTGCGCAGACGGGCCACTTCCGCTTCCGGTAGTTGCTCAGGGCTCTGGTTGGCAGCGCAGCGCGCGGCCGAACGCGTGACCTTGGCGCGGCGTTCGAACAGCGCGCGGCCTTAAGGGGAGCGCCAGAGACGTCCTTCCGACGCTAGGGCGAGACCCCTGGCGAACATCCGCGCCATGCTCTTGCGGTCGAAGCGCAGCATGCTGACGCCGTCGAACTCTGCCGGCACTGAGGCGGTGCGCAACGGCAAGGCGTTGATCTCGCAGAACGCTTCAACCGACCTCAGCGCATTGCGGTAGGAGGAGCGCAACATCAATTCAAAGCTGCGCAAGAGGACCGGCAGCGCGCCTGGCGCCGTGCTGCTTGGCCGCGGTCGCAAGGTCGTGTTGACGAGGGCATAGACCTCGACGCCGCGGTCCGACCAGCGCTCCGCCCTCTGCGCCAACATCGGCTCGGGCACGATGAATAGCGGACTGGTCGCGCCGCCGTCCACGTGCATCTCCTCGAAGGTCTCGCCGTCGCAGGTCACCGGTATCATCTTCGGCGGGAAGACGCCGGGCAGGCTGGCCGAGGCGGCCAGAACATCTTGGAACAGCTGCAGCGCAGGTGCGCCGCCCTGCGCTGCGATAGCGCCCAAGTCCCAGATGGATGTCGTCTGGGCGTCGAGGTTGGCTGTCGCCACGAGCAGCCGCCGGCCGTCGCGATGCGCCGCCACGACCCCTGCGAGGAGAGAATCGCTCAGGTGGCGTTTGACCAGTTGCGCCAGCCGCTCACCGGGATAGAGGCCCCGACCCAGGCGAACAGCGCTAAGGGCTAGGACTTCGGCGGCGTAGCCGCCGGTGTAGGCGTCCGTCAATTGAGCGTCCCAAGCGGAGCCCAGGAAGGCGAACGGCGCGATCAGCGCGCCGGTGCTGACGCCGGTGACGAGATCGAATTCCGGCCGCCGCCCGGCGCGTGAGAGGCCGACGAGGGCCCCAGCGCCGAACGCACCGCCGGCGCCTCCGCCGGACAGCGCCAGCACACGGTAGGGCCTTGCCGCCTGGCCGTGGGCGGGCGCTGGCCAAGCCAAACAGGCGCCGGCGGGCAGCGCGTCTGAAGCGTCATCGAGGGAGACCCGCACGTGCTGGAAGCCGGCTGGCTGCGCACGTTGGCTCGATGGAGGAGCCGCGCCGCGGCCGCGCAAGCGAACCGCCAGCCCAGTCGCACGATTGTTCGTCTGCACTTGCGTTCTCCCCGCCGCGCCCTGCGCCGACATCCGAGCACGACCGTCGACTCGGCGCGAGCGCCTCGCTGGAGCGCTGGCGCCATTATGGCGACTGCGCCCAAGACGCTGCACACGCTCGGCTCAGGACTGCCGACCAGATGTCGCCCGGTACGTGCATGATAAGCGGGTGAAGTGCGACTTCTGTCATTACGACTGCAGGTCGCTCGTCACGGGCGCGGCGTGACCCTTTGGCATCCTGCTCCGCGACGGGATGCGACTAAGCTTGATGAGCATCAAATCGCGATCGAGGGACTTGGCCGAACCTCTGACGTTCAACGTCGCGCGCCGAAGGCTCCGAAGTGCGTGTCGATGCTGGCGTCGCTCTTCGGCCGTGGCGTGACGGGCACGACGGCCGAGGGGCTCACGTCCATCGCCGCTCAGTGATTGCAGGTATACAGATGGCGGCCATAGTCGCCGCGGACGACTAGGTTCGGGGATGCCCATGCCACATCAATCTTCGCTTCCGACGCTCGTGGCGTGCGGAGCGCTGCTCGCCACCAGCGCCGTGGCCGCCGAACCGCAGAGCACGTCCGTCGCAGCCGGCCGTCTGGTCGCCGAGCAGCACTGTGCGACCTGCCATGCCATTGGGGATGGACAAAGCCCGCTGCAGGACGCGCCTCCTTTCTCGCGGCTTCACCTTCGCTATGGTGCAGGCGGACTGGGCGAACTGCTCGGGCGAGGGATGATCAAGGATTGGCCGACGCCCCTCGAAGAGGGAAGCCGTCAGCTTCATCAGCGCATGCCTGCCTTTCAGCTCAGCCTCGATGAGGTGGCCGCGCTTTCGGCCTATCTGGCGACATTCGAAGAGGGCGACCGAAAGGCTCCCTCGCGATCGAAGAGCAAGTGAGCCGACCTTGCATCGGCCTGCATTGCCCGTATTTGGTGCAGGTCGGGCGGCTGGCGCTGGCAAGCTCCCGGTCGGCACGGATGCGGACGTCGGGGGCCTGGCTCAAGCCTGCTCCGGGATGGCCTTGACCGCCTTCGATCTAGTCGGAAGGAGCCTGGCGGGCGACCCTGAAGACCGGATGGTCGGCGGCGACGCGCGCACAGGCCTCCAGGGCGGCAGAGGCGCCGAGGCCGATGTACGGGCGCGCGCCCGGCGCGACGCGAAGGTAGGCCTGGATGATCGCCGCCCGATCGGCGATCGGAACCAGCCGCACCGGATGGCGCCCGAACCTGACAACCGTGGCGTTGGGATTGGCTCGCGCATTGCTGACCCAGGCGCATTCACCCAACATGGAGACGAGGTAGGCTCGACCGGCCACCTGCGCGACGCCAGACGGACCGGCTTGCCGCTCTTGCGGCCGGTCAGTTCCAACTCGACCATCCGGAAGGACGGCAGGCCAAGCGCCGACCAGGCCGCCCAGAAGCGAGAGAACATCCTGCCGAGCCTGGTCGCCTTGCCCCCGCGATAAAACCGACTGACCGGAACCAGGCCAAGAACCCTGTGCTCAGCGACGGACCCGCCGCCCTTCATCTGCCTGCTCCAAACCAACGCTGACTTGGCTGTGGCCCCGCGCGGCCTGGAGCGCCTTGACGCCGATCAAGGCGGCGGCGGACCTTTGGGTGTTATCAGCGGATCAGCGCCACCGGGACGAAAAGCCATGGACGCAGCGGCCGAGCGGACGATCCTCGAGGTGCTCGCCAAGCAGCGCGTCATGAGCCTTGCGACGGTGCGGCCCGACGGTTGGCCGCAGGCCACGACTGTCGGCTATGTGAGCGAGGGCCTCACCCTCTATTTCCTCTGCGGCCTTGATAGCCAGAAGGCGCAGAACCTGGCGCGCGACGACCGAGTTTCGCTGACGATCAACGACGATCCCCCAGACATCATGCGCATCACCGGGCTCTCGATGGCGGGGCGTGCTCAACAGGTGGAGGACCGCGCCGTGGCGGCCCGGGTATTGGCGCTGCTACCGCTGAAATATCCGGATTGCCCGCCGCCGCCGATTCCGATGCCGACCCCGGATCAGGTCCGCATCTTCCGCGTGACCCCGAGCGTCGTCTCAGTGCTCGACTACAGCAAAGGCTTCGGCCATACCGATCTCGTCACCTTGTAGGCTCAGATGGGCGCGACGTTTAGGTCCGGCGCCATCTATTTCGCCCATTTCGCCCGGCATCTTTGGCTTGCATGGGTGGGAGTTTGAGCCGTCTAGTCGAGGATGCGCAAAGCGTCCTATTACGAGCAGAATGCAGCCGAGTGCCGCACGCTCGCCGCCAAGATGCCGCCTGAGCACCGCGAACAGCTCCTGGCGATGGCGAAGGCGTGGGAAAAGATGGCGAGCGATCGGGTGAAGCTCGTTCGCAAGTATGCCGAATTGCTGCCGGGCGCCGAAGACTAGGCTACCCGCCACTCCACTCAGCGCCCTGGGAGTCGAGGCGCATAACGCTAGCCTCGACAGCTAGAGCGCGGTGACGAGGAAGACCAGCGAGGCCGCGGCCATGACAGCTGTCGCCATCCAGCCCAGGACGGTAGCGCGTCGCGACAGCGTCAGGCGTCCCATGGCTCGCGGGTTCCGAACGATCAACATCATCGCCGTCATCAGCGGCGCGGCGAGCACCCCGTTCACGATGGCCGCCCAATAGAGCCCTCGCGCCGGGTCGACGTGAAGGTAGTTCAAACAACTGCCGAGCAAGGTCGTCACAGCGATGGTGGCGTAGAACAAGCGAGCATTCAGCGGCTTGGCGTCAAGGCTGGCGGGCACGCCCACCATCTCGGCCACGGCGTAGGCGGCGGACCCGGCGAGCACGGGAACCGCGAGCATGCCAGTTCCGATGATCCCCAGCGCGAAGACCGCGAAAGCGAAGTCCCCCGCGATGGGCCGTAGCGCCTCGGCGGCCTGGGCGGAGGTGGCGATGTCGGTGATTCCATATGCGTTCAAGGTCGCGGCGGTTGCGTAAACGATGGCCACTGACACGAGGGAACTGAAGGCCATTCCCACCAGGGTGTCGACGCGGATCCGCGCCATCTCGGTGCGCGCCCTGCCTGGCGTCACACACAAGGGCTTGGCGTGATGGCGACGCTGCTCCTCGATCTCCTGCCCCGCCTGCCAGAAGAACAGGTAGGGGCTTATGGTGGTGCCGAGAATCGCGACGAACCCGGTGGCGTAGGCGGGTGTCCATTCGATCTCGGGCACGACGAGCGCCTTCAGAGCTCTCGCCCAGGGCACATCGGCCACGGCCACGACCGCCACATAAGAGAACAGCGAAAGCGTCGTCCATTTAAGGACTGCGGCATAGCGCTCGTAATTCAACGCCACCTCCAGCACGACGCACACAACGCCGAACAGCAGCGTATAGAGCCCGGCGCTTCCGCCGATGAGCAGCTTCATGGCCGCCCCCATGGCGCTGAGGTCCGCGCCCAGATTGACGACGTTGGCGACCAACAGCAGCAGAACCACCGTCCAAAGCACCGGTCGCGGATAATGCCGACGCAGGTTGCGTGCGATGCCGACGCCTGTGACGCACCCGATCTCGGCGGCGACCTCCTGGATCACGACCATCAGGGGAAAGCTGAAGACGAAGGTCCACGCCAGCCCGTACCCGAACTGCGCGCCGACCTGGCTGTGAGTGCCGATGCCGCTCGGGTCGTCGTCGGCGGCGCCTGTCACTAAGCCCGGGCCCAGTTTGCCGATGATGTCGCGGAGTCGCAGGGCGGCCTCGATCGCTAAAAGACGTCACCATGACAGCATCGATGTCTAAGCTGAAGCTAGCCGTTGGGCGCGTCGCGCGGTGCGCGCTCCCGGCCTCGTTCGAGACGAACGGCTCTGCGCCGCAAAACAGGCATCAGCGAATAACGGGAACCTGCGCAAATGCGGCTTCGTGCGTTTGGATCGTGCGTAGATAGTGGATCAGGTCGTTCACCTCCGCAGGTGAAAAGCGGAACTCGGGCATGGCGGGGTGCCCGGTGATGATCCCCTGCGCGAGCGCCTCGGCGAGATCGTCGACCGGGTAGCGCCGTCCAAGGTCGCGAAATGGCGGCGCGGCGGAATTGGGGCTGGCGCCGGCGCGACCGATAGCGTGGCACATGGCGCAGTTTCGCTCAGCCAACACGCGTCCCCGCAGCTCTACGTCGGAATGTGGACTGGCCGCCTGGGCCGGTGCGGCGATGAGAAACGCCGCGCTGAGCAGCCAGCGCTTAAGCTCGACGTGCAATCTGGAGCCCTTATGCCCGCCAAGATGTAGCACGGCCAGGATAAAGGTTCGATCCGACATTTCTGTCCATGCTGGCTCCGGCCCAGCTGGAGGAGGCTCGCTTTGCTTATCCCACCTGGCATTGTTTTGGGTCAGTTGCGCGTTGTTTCGACGTGCGCCAGCCGCCCGGCCCGGCGAAGGACGGGGGGTTACCGACCGGCGCGAATTCTGCCCAGATCGGGCTGTGCGCTGATGCGCGGACACGACTTCCGGACCGGTGACCCTGAGGGTGATACACGAGCGGCGCTCCAGGCGCGCGCGGTAGGCAACGCGCGGTAGGCAAAATGTCGGAGCAAGATCAAGGCGCGACTAGAGTTTACGGACAAACTCCGCACGGAGCACGAGACCCTTGATGGTTTCGTGCCTGCAGTCGATCTCCTGTTCGTCCCCGGTGAGACGAATGGACTTGATGACCGTCCCGCGCTTGAGCGTCTGGTTGGCGCCCTTGACCTTCAAGTCCTTGGTGAGCGTCACGCTGTCGCCATCCGCCAACATGTTGCCGACGGCGTCGCGAACCTCGAGCGGTATTGAGGCTGCGGCCTTGGTCGCGGCCTCCGCCGTGATCCACTCTCCGGTCTCTTCGTCGTAGACGAATTCCGGGTCTTCCTTTGACGACATATAACCTTTCCAGCGGCAAGGGGTCCCGTGGGTTTGCAGTGGGGCGACGGGAAGTTCGTTCGGCTCAGGACGCGCCGGTTCCGGGCCGATGGTCATGGCGAGCTTCGGCGGCGCGATGGAGAAATTGCAGGGCGATAAGCAAGCCCTTGAAGGGCCGTAGCGCCAACAGCGTCATGGCGGCGATGAGCGGGAGCCAGACGATGAGCTCGAGCCAGATCGGCCAATGGAGCGCGATCTCGCTGAACAGCAGGCCGCCGCAGCCGATGAGCCCCACGATGAGCAGAATGAAGACCACTGGGCCGTCCCCGGAATCCGCTTTCGACAGGTCTGCGCCGCAGGCTTCGCAACGGTCGGACACCTTCAGGTGGCCGCTGAACAGCGGCCCCTCCCCGCACCTCGGGCAGCGGCACCTCAGTCCAACCAGGACGGGATTGGCGGCGCCAGTCGTCGGCTCCGGCGATGCGCGCCCGCTCATGCCAGTCGCCTTTCCAGCTCAGCCAACTCGTCCCAAAACTCCGTGGGAAGCCGTTCTCCGTAACGCGCATAGTCGCTTCGAATTCTCAGGGCTTCCGCGCGCCATTCCTCCGGATCCACCGCCAGCAGCGCGGCGAGCGCTTCAGCGGTGAGATCCAGGCCAGCCAGGACCAGGTCGCCCGGCCGCGGCAGCAGCCCGATCGCGCTGCGTTCCGCCCCGACGCAGCCCTCGAGTCGGTCGACGACCCACTTCAGCACACGGACGTTATCGCCGAACCCGGGCCACAGGACGCGACCGGCGTGGTCCTTGCGGAACCAGTTGACGTAGAAAATACGCGGCAGCTGAGCCGGGGCGGCGGCCTGCGCTCCGATCTTGAGCCAATGGTCGAAGTAGTCGCCCATGTTGTAGCCGCAGAACGGCAGCATGGCGAATGGATCGCGCCGAACGTCGCCGATCTTCGTCTCGGCCGCGGCCGTGCCTTCGGAGGCGACGTTGGAGGCCAGGAACACCCCGTGTCGCCAGTCGAACGCCTCGGTCACCAGCGGCGCGGTCGTCGCCCGGCGACCGCCAAACAGGATGGCGGAGATCGGCACGCCCCTGGGGTCGTCCCACTCCGGCGCGATCGCCGGGCACTGGCCCGCAGGACAGGCGAAACGGGCGTTCGGGTGGGCAGCCGGCGTCCCCAGCTCCGGCGACCAAGCCTGGCCGCGCCAGTCGGTCAGTCCGGCCGGGGGCTCATCGGTCAGCCCCTCCCACCAGACGTCGCCATCCGCGGTCAGGGCCGTGTTCGTGAAGATCGTGTTGGCGCGAAGGCTCGCCAGCGCGTTGGCGTTGGTCTTGGCGCTGGTCCCTGGCGCCACGCCGAAGAACCCGGCCTCGGGATTAATGGCGTAGAGCCGGCCATCTCCGCCAAATCGCATCCAGCAGATGTCGTCGCCGATCGTCTCGGCCTTCCAGCCGGGGATGGCCGGCTGCAGCATGGCCAGGTTGGTCTTGCCGCAGGCGCTCGGGAAGGCCGCCGCCACGTAGCGCACCACGCCTTGGGGCGAGGTAAGCTTGAGGATCAGCATGTGCTCGGCCAGCCAGCCTTCGTCGCGCGCCATGACAGAAGCGATCCGCAGGGCGTAGCACTTCTTGCCAAGCAGGGCGTTGCCGCCATAACCGGAGCCGTAGGACCAGATCTCGCGCGTTTCGGGATAGTGGACGATGTATTTGGTCTCGTTGCAGGGCCAGGCAGTGTCCTGCTGGCCTGGCGCTAGCGGCGCGCCGACGGAATGGACCGACGGGACGAAAAAGCCCTCCTCGCCCAGGGCGTCCAGGGCGGCCTGACCCATCCGGGTCATGATCCGCATCGACAGCACCACATAGGGGCTGTCGGTGATCTCGACGCCGAGCGCGCTGATCGGCGAGCCAATCGGGCCCATGGAGAAGGGCACGACATACATCGTGCGGCCGCGCATGCAGCCCTTGAAGAGATCGTGCAGCGTCCGCCGCATCTCCTGCGGGTCGCACCAGTTGTTGGTCGGCCCGGCGTCGATTTCGCGTTCCGAACAGATGAAGGTGCGCCCTTCCACGCGCGCCACGTCCCGCGGGTCCGAAGCCGCCCAGAAGGAGTTCGGGCGCTTGGCCGGATCGAGGCGGCGCAGACCTCCCCTGGCGACAAGGTGATCGGCCAGCCGGTTCCATTCCGCGTCGGAGCCGTCGCACCAGCATACCTCGTTAGGTTCGGTCAGCGCCGCGATCTCCGCGACCCAAGCCTGCAAATGAGCGTGGCGCGGGCGATCTGCGGACGCGTCGGCGCGAACTGATTGCGACAAGGACATCCTCCGGCCTTTCGAGATCGCGGCGAGCCCACGGGCGCTCGCTCGCATTCGAAGTGGCCACCTAGCAGCTCTGCATGCCTGAACGCAAACCTCGGATGGCTTATTTGATAGGCAGGACGGCATTATAACGCATATTGACACCCATACTGATGGTTCATACATCAGCCAAATGCTCACGCCAGCCCAGCTCCGCGCCGCGCGCGCACTTCTCGGCATCGACCAACGCACCCTCGCCGCCCTCGCCGGCGTCTCCTTGCCCACTATCCAGCGCATGGAAGCCGCCAGCAGCGGCTACGTGCGGGGGGTGGTCGAGAGCCTGACCAAGGTGGTCGAGGCGCTCGAGCGCGAAGGCATAGAACTGATCAAGGAGAATGCGGTCAGCTCGGGCGGCGGCCGAGGCGTTCGGCTGCGGGATCCGACAAGTCCTACGCTGCGCGAGCCAGCGCGCCGTTCGCCGGACAAGGCGTCGGTGGCCTAGCCATGACCAACGGCGCCGGCGCCGCGCATCGCTACAAGCCCAAGCTCGTCACGACGTTGAAGGAGGGCTACGGGCGCGACGCACTGCAGCGCGATCTCATGGCGGGCCTCACCGTCGCCATCGTCGCCCTGCCGCTCTCCATGGCCATCGCCGTGGCGTCCGGCGTCTCCCCTGACCGCGGGCTCTACACCGCGATCATCGGCGGCTTCCTGGTTTCGGCGCTCGGCGGCAGCCGCTTCCAGATCGGCGGGCCAGCGGGCGCCTTTATTGTCCTGGTGTCGGCCACCGTCGCGCGCTTCGGCGTGGAAGGGCTGTTGGTCGCAGTCCTGCTCTCCGGCCTGATGCTCGCCATCGTCGGTGCGCTGCGGCTGGGCTCCCTCATCCGCCATATTCCGCATCCTGTAACCGTCGGCTTCACCGCCGGCATCGCCGTCACCATTCTAACAAGCCAGCTGAAGGACCTGGGTGGATTGACGTTGCCCGGAGCCGAGCCCGGGCCCGTGGTCCCGAAATTCATTGCGCTCGGTCACGCCCTGCCCACACTGAACCCGGCTGCGCTCGCGATCGGCGCGGGGGTCGCGGCTCTGATCTTCACACTCCGGCGATGGAAGCCGTCGTGGCCCGGCATGCTGATCGCCGTGGCCGCGGCGTCGGTCCTGGCGTGGTTGGGTCACCTTGACGTCGCCACCATCGGCAGCCGCTTCGGCGGCATACCGCACGGGCTGCCCGCGCCGCGGTTGCCAGAGATCACGCCGCAGCTGCTGCGCCAGGTCTTCCCGACCGCGCTCTCCTTTACCCTCCTGGGCGGCATCGAAAGCCTGCTCTCGGCCAAGGTCGCCGACAGCATGACCGGCCGCATGCATCGCTCGAACATGGAGCTGGTCGCCCAGGGCTTCGCCAACGTCGCCTCGGCCCTGTTTGGCGGCATCAGCGTCACCGGAACTATCGCTCGGACCGCGACCAACATCCGCGCCGGCGCGGCGAGCCCGTTCTCCGGCATGCTCCACGCGGCCTTCCTGCTGCTCTTCATGCTTGTCGCCGCTCCGCTCGCCAGTTTCGTCCCGCTCGCGGCCTTGGCTGGCGTACTGGTGGTGGTTTCCTGGAACATGGCCGAAAAGGGCGAGTTCTGGCGGCTGCTCAAGAACTGGCGCACAGCCGCGGTGCTGCTCGCCACCTTCAGCCTGACGCTGCTCAAGGATTTGACCGCCGGAATCGTCGCCGGCTGCGCGCTGGCTGCGCTGTTTGCCCTCATCCATCGAGGTGTCCCGGAAGAGGGCGCATAAGGCTTCCCGACGTCTGCGGACGGCAAACCGCGATCGAAGCGGGACCGCCGCGCTCTGCCTCGCCGTTCATATAAGGCTCCAGCGTGTTGCCGCTCCTCTGTTCTGCGTCTCCGCCGCGGCGGTCGCAGTGGCGGCTTGCTCAGCCTATCGCGCGGCCCCGTAGGCATAAAGCTGTGCCTCAACCAGCGAAAGCTGTCGAACCTCGGGCGCTACCTCGGCCGCGGGCAACGAGATCGCCCGGTATGAGAGCTAATTTGAGCGCGAGCGCGAGGCCGCGACCGCTGAGTACCGATCTCGACGTGATCAACACTTGAAAGGCGTCCCGCCGCGCCGATCAAAGTCGCCAAGGGGAGAGAGAAGGTCGTCGCGGGCAGCGGGGACGCCAGGCTCAAGGCATCGTTTTTCGGTCCGTTCTCAGGGACGACTTGGTGCTCGACCATGCCGACGATTACGCCTGGTGCATCGTCGGCGAGCCCTCCGGGCGGTAGCCGCGCAAAACAACATCGGCGCACCCGGGATCGGCGATGCGGAAAGCCACGTCCTTACGATCAGTTTGGCGCGCATGAGACCTGTCGCTCCCGCTTAGAACTTCGGAGGTTCACGCTTTGCGAAGGTCAGCAGCGCGGCCCCGAGAATGGCTGACGCGAGCGATCCGATGAGCACGCCCACTTTCACTTCGTCGTGCATCTGAGTGCTCGGAAAGGCCAGCAACCCGATAAATAGGCTCATAGTGAAGCCGACCCCGCAAAGCAAACTCACACCGTATAACTGGGCCCAAGAGGCGGCCATGGGGAGGTCCGCCCATCGGGCCTTGATTGCGAGCGCCGCGGCGGTGAAGACCCCAAGCTGCTTGCCCGCAAAAAGACCCAGGGCCACGCCCAAGGTGACCGGCTCAACGACCGCGCTCGGCGCCATCCCTGAGAAGGTCACCCCAGCGTTGGCGAAGCCGAAGATTGGAACAATGAGAAAACCCACCCAAGGGCTGAGCGCGTGTTCCAGTCGGTGGAGCGGCGAAGTCATGTCGTCCGGCGCGCCGCGCGATTTCCGCAGCGGAATCGTTGTCGCCAGCATCACGCCAGCGATTGTGGCGTGGACGCCAGAGCGCAGCACAAACCCCCAAAGCGCGACGCCCAGCACCACGTACGGGGCGAGCCTCACGACCTTCTGTCGATTGAGGACGATGAGGATCACGAAGATCGCGGCGGCGCCAGCGAGCGCGAGTAGATGAATTTGGGCGGTGTAGAAGACCGCGATCACTAAGACGGCGACAATGTCGTCAATGATTGCCAACGTCGCCAGGAATACCTTGAGGCTCGTCGGAACCCGCGAACCCAGCAGAGAGAGCACGCCGAGGGCGAAGGCGATGTCCGTCGCCGTAGGGACGGCCCACCCGCGGAGCGTCCCCGGCGATGCGCTGTTGATGACGGCGTAGATGATCGCGGGCGCGGCGATTCCGCCGGCGGCGGCGATCCCCGGCAGCGCCCGATTGGACCAACTCGCGAGCTGACCGTCGAGGAATTCGCGTTTGATCTCCAAGCCAACAAAAAAAGAAGACCGCCATCAAACCATCATTGATCCAATGCAGCAGGCTCAATGGGCCGACGTAGGTTTTCAGCCCCGCGAAATAGATTGAGGAGAGTGGCGAATTCGCGACGATCAGGGCGAGCGCTGCGCTGCCCATAAGGGCCAAGCCGGCGCTTGCCTCGCTGTCGAGGAACGCGCGCAGAACCGATTTTGGACGCGTATGCCGGGCCATAAGCGTGGGTCTCCCTCGCCAGCGGCCCGACTGGCGTGAACACCTGTCCGACAACAGATCGGCCGGAACACCCGGCGGATGTTTCGCATCGATACGGAGAGCGAGCAATCGGCCGCAGGCCGATGTTGGCCCGTCGCCTCGTCGGTTCACCTCGCCGCCGCCATCGGTCCTTGGACCGACGCCTACAACCTCGCCAGGTCCCACAGCGGCATCGCTGGCTCACATTTTGGAAGCGCGTGAAGCCTTCTTGGAAACGACACCTGGGCGAGAGCCCACGGGCGCTCAAGGCTCGCCGTTGGCCAGGACCGCGTCGAAGCTATCGATCCGCACTAGGCCGAGACGGGGATACTCGAGGTCGATGAGGAGGTATAAGACGCAAGTCACGACCGTCACGAAGGTCAGGATGCTCAGCCAACTGCGCGCTCCACTCGCCATTCGATGGCCGGCCACCAAATCTGCGGCCAGGGCGCTGAGCCAGAGGACGACGAACACTGCCTGGGGCGTGTGCATCCGCATCGCCATGGCGCGCGTCGTGGTGATGTCGATCATGGCGTTCAGGGCCGGCATGAGAAGCACATTGGCGCCGGGGGCCGCGTCGGGCTTGCGTCCGCCTTCCGCGGCCATCGCCCAGATCTCCTTCTGGATCACCGCCGATCTCTTAAGCGCTTCGCGAAACTCCCGCGGATCGTCGGATAGCCGGTATGCATCGTCCCGGGAGCGAACATAGCGATCGAAGGCTGCGGACATCGGCGCCCAATAGCTCTGCGGTAGGACATCGATGCGCAACCGTGCCGTCCCGATCGCGTTCGCCTCCTCGACGATCAGCGAGCGCCGCATCTCGAACCGGTTGGCGGCCGCGCTGAAGCTCAGCGCCAGAAGCAGCCCCAGCAGGGCAAAGAGCGAACCCTCGATCAACCCGACGCCGTCGTCGTTCGGACGTGCGGTCGGCTGGCGGCGGCCGAGAGCACGGCCGGCCTCCAACGACAGCAGAAGCGAGCAGAAGAGTAGCCCCGCCAGCAACCACGGATGGCGCAGCGCGAGGATGGGAAGGTCTTCCATGCACCAGGCTCCGACCGCGACGCGCCGTGGGCCGCCCGCAGGCGAACCTTCCCCGGACAATGCCTAAGGCGGCGGCTATTCCTATCGGGGCAACCCCGGGGGCGGGCCGCCGCGCCGCCGGCTCGGGGAGCCTCGACGCCACCCAAAGGAACTGAACGCACCTAAGCGGAAGTTTGGACGGGGCAGAGGAGGTTTCCGCCCTTCGGCTGCCCAGCGGAGGACGCGGCGGCCTTGGGAATCATCGGCACGCTGGATAGCGGCGTCATGGCGGGGTCGCGGCGGTGGCTTCGGCCGAGGACAGGCCGGCGGCGCCGACGCTACGGCAAGGAATTCGAACGCCACAAGGGCGGGGTGGGCTGGGAGGGCAAGGCAAGCGTGGGGCGCCGCGGAATCGCACTCGTGACGCTGGCGGCCATGCCACGGCGGCGTAAGCCAACCGCATGACCCGTCCGCACCCTCAATCGTCGCCTCGCCTACACCTGGGCGCTCTGGCTGTCTCGCTGGCGATGTGCACCCTCGTGGCCTGCGTGAGCGGCGCAGTGACTGCGGAGAGTGTCGGCGTTTGGTACACAGGCCTGGTCATGCCCAGCTTCAACCCGGCGGGCGCCGATGACGACCTCGGCGGCGCGACTACAACGGGACGCGGCCACACTTGAAGCTCGGCTGGATGGGGCCCTCCGACTACGCCCGCGGCCTCTGCGGAGAGACCGGCCGGCACGCTGCGAACCCTGACCACTCCGCGCGCCGGCCTCTTGCAACCCACGTCAAGGAAGGCTCAGATCCCCCCAGGACTCTCTCCCGCGGGATGAGAAACGGGGGTCACGTCGCGATCCCGACGACCGGAGACGCATCATGCGTGAGGTGAAATCGTTCTGCCGCCTTTGTCTTGGTCGCTGCGGCGTCAAGGTCACGCTGGACGACGACGACCGCATCATTGCGGTGCGCGGTGATCGGGAGAACCCGGGGACCCAGGGGTATATCTGCAGCAAGGGCGCCGAATCGCACGTTCTGCATGAGGTCAGCGGCCGCCTGCTGCAGCCCATGAAGCGCGTCGGCGACGAGATGCGGCCCATCGGGCTCGAGCAGGCATTGGACGAGATCGGCGAACGGATGGCGCAGATCATCGACGAAGATGGTGCGCAGTCCCTGGGCTTCTATCGTGGAACCGGGAGCATGAGCTCCTCAGTCGCCAGCATGGCGCTTCCCGGCCTGGCGTCCACGATCGGCGGGAAGATGTACTCGTCGATGACGGTGGATCAGTCGGCGAAGTGGTTGGCCGAGGAGCGCCTCGGCGTCTGGCTCGGCGGCAAGACCCCGTTCGAACGCTCCGACGTCTGGGTCTTTGCGGGCTCGAACCCCCTGGTTTCGCTGTGGAGCTGGGACACGCCGGTCCTCAACCCGCTGAAGGCTCTGAAGGCCGCCAAGGCGCGCGGCCTGAAGTTGATCGTCATCGATCCCCGCAAGTCCGAGATCGCCAATTATGCGGACATCCACCTGCAGATCTATCCGGGCGAGGACGCCACGATCGCCGCGGGCATGCTGCACATCATCCTGCGCGAAGGCTGGGAGGATCGGGCCTTCTGCGCGGCTCACGTCGAAGGGCTGGAAGCGTTGCGCAGCGCCGTGGCGCCCTTCACGCCCGAGCTGGTGGCGAGTCGGGCCGGCGTATCTGAGGCCCAGCTTCTGGCGGGTACACGGCTTTTCGCGCATCAGTCCCGCCATGGCGGGATCACGACCGGCACGGGGCCTGACATGGCGGCGCACGCCAATGTCGCCGAGCACCTCTATCAGGTGATCGAAGTGGTCTGCGGGCGGTTCCTGCGCGAAGGCGAGACGCTGCCGAACCCGGGCGTCCTGGCGAAAAGCCGGCCGCGTCGCGCCGAGGTGGTGGGGCCGAGCCGCCAGTTCGACAGCGCGCCGCGGTCGCGCGTGCGCGGCGCCGTCAGCCTGAAGGGCGAATTCGCCAGCCCGACCATCCCGGAAGAAATTCTAACGCCGGGTCCTGGCCGGCTGCGTGGGCTGATGGTCGCCGGAGGCAATCCGGCCACGGCCATTCCCGATGTCGACAAGGTCGCCAAAGCCCTGCGCGCGCTTGACCTGTTGGTCGTGGTGGATCCGCGGATGAGCGAGACGGCGCGCCTTGCGCACTATGTCCTGCCGTCCAAGCAGATATTCGAACATGCTGACCACACCTTCGGCCTGGAGATGATCAACCTGACGATCCCCTTTGGGCAGTACACCGACGCGGTGGCGCCGCCGCCGGCGGGATCGGAGCTGTGCGACGAGGGTTACGTCTGCTGGGCGATCGCCAAACGCCTGGGCAAGCCGCTGAACTTCGGCGCCGTCACCCTCGACATGGAGCGCGCCCCCAGCCACGACGAGCTGCTCGCGATCATGGCAGCCGATTGCGTCGTGCCCTTCGAGGCGTTCAAGGCCGAGGCCGCGGGCGGAAAGATCTTCGACCTGCCGCCGCGCCACGTCGAGCCGCCGGGACCCGACGCCGGGCGTTTTCGGGTCATGGGGCCGGACGTCGCGGCGGAACTGGACAAGGTTCTCGAACGGCCCCCGTTCGCCGCCGGAAGCGACGAGCGGTTCGATTTCCGCCTGATCTCGCGGCGCGCGCGCGAGGTGATCAACAGCGTCATGCAGGACTCTCCCAGCGCCCGGCGACGCCTGCCGTTCAACCCGTTGTCGGTGCATCCCGACGACCTCGACAAGCTCGGCTTCGATGCCGGCGACGCCGTCGAGGTGATCTCCCGCCATGGGCGCATCCCGGCCATCGTCGCGGCCGATCCCACGCTCAAATCCGGCGTGGTGAGCATGGTCCACAGCTACGGCGGGCTGCCGGACGAAGGCAATGCTTACGAAGCGCGCGGCGCCTCGACAGGCGCGCTCATCAGCCTGGACGAAGACTATGAACCCCTGCAATCCATGCCGCGGATGTCCGGCGTTCCGATACGCATCGAACGCCGGGTGAACTGAACTCGTCGGGCTGTTCGGCTCCGGACGGCGGTCGGTATGCTCCCAAACCCGCCTTCTCTGTCCGGACGCGCTTACGGCGGAAGCTCAGAGGCGTCTCGAGCCTGGCGGACGGCTCCGGCCCGCTCGTCCACGCGCTTCGCGCTCGCTGCTCCCGCAGCGACGCCTCCATCCGCTGTACACGCGACGGGCGGGACGGTGGGCTAGCCGTAGCCAGGCGTGCATACGGGGACATGTTAGCGCTGCCGGATGATCCAAGCGCCCAAGAAGGGCGGACGGAGCAAGCGGCCCTATTCAGGATTGAGGCGAGTCCCGCAGCCACCCTTGCGGCTGAACGCCAGGCTCTTGCACCCGGGTTTCGGTTTGACGAACGAGCCGCCGTCCGACGTCCTGTTGCGCGAGAAAATCTCGCATCATCTCTTCCACTTCATCGGCCGGACCCAGTGGGACAAAGGACCTGCCACCATACCAGCTTACGCAAGCTTGGCCTTCCCTCTGGCTAAAGACGAGACCTCTGCGCGAGGCGTTTGGGACGTGTAGCCAAAGTGGGTCGGCGATCGCTTTGCGGAACGCCTGCGCAAAAGCAATAGTCAGGACCGACCCGATAGCGAAGTAGATGATGCCGGCGCTCGCGCAGGGCATCGCCATGACAGGCAAGCGCGCTCCATCGAAGACATAGGCGGCAAGAAAGCTGGAACCCAAGGCGACCGCTGCGGCTGCGTGCCAATCCAGCATGATGGCGGCAATGATCATGAACGGGATGTAGGGGCAGAGATCGCTTCCGCCGCGCTCCGTCACGGCCCGAAAGACCGTCGGCAGCGCCACCGCCGCCACAGAAGCAATTAGCATGGCGTGACCCCTGAGGGGCGGCGCTGAGAGCAACCTCTCCACAGGAACACTGACGTTCATCTCGCTCCCCCATGACGGCGGACGTGGATCGACCCCGGCACAAAAGAACAACGTTCGACAAATGTCCAATCATCAGGTGAGGTCAAAGTTCCCCCAACGAAGAGCTAATACGGACCATTGCGGCGCACAAAATCACAATAAGCAACCAGAGGGCGAGACTGCTTGAGAGGATCAGGAGAGGGCCGAGCCGATACGCGGTGCTCATTCTTCTACACAGGTTGGGTACTGGCCTAAGGTGTCGCATGGCGCCCCTTCGCTTCTCGCGTGGCGAACAAGCGTAACTGCTGGGCGGGAAACCGCTTTGCATTTCATGACAAAACGTTGCCGTTTCATGACAGGATGTTTCCAGCGTTCGCTTGTCCGTTCCATGGCCGGAACCTCCGCACGCCCCGGAAATTCGGCAAGCTGAACGGAGGCGTCACGCACACGCGCCGTCGCTCGCGCAGGTCCCGGTCGCCCCACGTGGCCGGGCGCCGTTGCGGACTGAGGGGCTGTCGGTAAGCCTGGCTGTTATCCGCACCCCTTCGGCACGGCGCACGCGGTGGCAATGTTTTCTGCCAGACAGACACCTACCGATGTTTGGCGTAACAACGGTTTCCTCGCCTGACCGTGGAGACTGTTGTGGCTTCATTCCAGCCCTATGACGGACGTTATCTGGACGGTTGCGAAGCAGTGCGCTGGAGCTGTTACGCGACCTCCCACGTGTACGAATTGCGCCGCTTTGACGACCGTCTCGCTGAGCCGCCACCGACGCGCCGCTGGATAATGGCCGCAGATGGACGAGGCGGACGCAGGTTCGCCTTCCTGGTCGATGACGACGCTGCGGACTTCTCGCAAATCCTGCCGCAGATCAGGAGCGTCACAGCGGCACTGGCGGCGTAGCCGTCGCGGTGGTCACCGCCCACCTCGGCAGCTTGGCTCAAGTCACTCACTACCGAGCAGATCAGGCGAGAGGGCAGGGCTAGGTGCGGCGTCGAGGGCTCGAGTTCGTTGATCCTCGTTTGCTCTTAGAAGCTCGGCTAGGCGCAGGGGCGAGGCTTCTCGTCTTTTCGATGCCGGATCTGGAAATAGTTAAGCTTGCCCGCGCCAAGTTCATTGGCAAGTCGATCCTGTTCGTCTGCGGCCTCCCCATACTTCTCGGCGGAAAGCATCAAGAGACGATGTTTCGGGTCATGCGGCTCGACCTCGGCTAAACGCCTATAGGCATCGGCCTGAGCGCGATATTCGCGTGCGCGCTCCACCGCGTCTTCTTGCGCCGTGTTCCGCGTCATCGCGCCGCCTCCACGAATAATGGAATCATGACTATGAAATCATATATTGTGAGGAGTCAATTCGCGCTGGGTTACGCAGCCGAGAAGCGCCCAGGTTGCTCTCCATGAACATCATATGAGCCCAGCGGGGCTGGCGTAATACACCAGGCGACGCAGCCTTCGAGGCGACTTACTTCTGGTGGCCTAACCGTTGTTCAGCGGCATAGGACGGCACGGTAAAACTATTCCGCGCCACCCAAGGAACTGCTGCGGCAGCCTGATCGGCAAATGTATTCCGTAAGACAGACGGAAAATGCGATTTGTGAACATTGTTCGTCAAGGCCAAAGGCCAGGGTGAGGAAGCGTCGGCTGAAGAAGCGTCCCCAGGCCGCCGGGAAGGCCTGGGCGACGACAGATCGCGAGGTTCGATGACGTTCGCCACGTACCGACAGATTGCCGAGCACTGCGCCAGCCTGAGAGATTCGGCTGGTAGCGCCCCCGCCCGCTCGCGGCTCGAGAACGAGCGCAATGATTGGCAACAACTTGCGCAAAGCGCCGGGTTGGCGCGAAACTGGGCGTTCGTCCGCACGCTGCTTGGCGGACAGATCATCCCCGTGCCGCGGCCCTGAAGGTCCACGTCCCAAGTGGCGGCAGGTGCACGCAGCACCCACCGCTTCAAACCCACACTGCACCCAACCGCGCGGCGTCTACGCCGCGCTCGAGCTCGGCCGGCCCAAGGCCAGGCTGGCGCGCTTGCGATCTGGAGACTTTAGATGGACGAGCCCCCGTTCGGTGAAGACCTTTTGTCTGACCCGGCTGCCCTGGTGGAGTTCGGCGCAAATCTGACGAAGGCCTCGTTGATCGGGCAGCAGGCGATCCTGCAATCCGTCGGCGGCATCGATCCGACAACCCTCATGTCCTTCGACCCGCTCGCGCAATCCAACCCGCTACTGGACGCCGTCATGACCGGCATCGCCAGTCCGGAAAGCCTAGCGCAGACGCAGGCCAAGCTTGCGCAGCGGACTTTCGACGTCTGGCAGGACGCCTGCAGCGCCTTTTTCGAAGGCCTGTTCGATGTTCCGTCGGCCGATCGCAGGTTCGCCGGCGAGGCCTGGCGACAGCCCTATTTCGACGCCATTCGCCGCGCCTACGACGTGAACGCAAAGCTGCTGAGTGCGCTCTCGAGTCGGACGGACCTGGGCGACGCCAAGGCGAACCGCCGGCTGCAGTTCCTGACCAAGCTGCTGACCGATCTCTTTTCGCCCTCGAACTTCCTGGCCTCAAACCCCGACGCTCTTGCCGAGGCGCTCCGCACGCGCGGTGAAAGCCTGGTGCGCGGCATGGAGAACTTCGCGGCGGACCTGAAGCGCGGCGGCGGAGAACTGGCGATCAGCCAGACCGACATGTCGAAGTTCGCGATCGGCGAGAACCTGGCGACGACGCCCGGCAAGGTGGTCTTTCAAAACGAGCTGTTGCAGCTGATCCAGTACGCGCCGGCGACCGACCAGGTCCGCGAGATTCCGCTGCTGATCGTGACCGCGCTGATCAACAAGTACTACATCCTCGACCTGCAGCCCGGGAATTCGCTCGTGCGCTGGCTGACCGAGCAGGGGTTCACGGTCTTCATCACCTCCTGGGCCAATCCGGACGTCCAGCACGCCTCGAAGACATTCGAGGACTACATGGCGGCCGGGCTACTGACGGCCATGGACAAGGTGATCGATCAGTGCGGCGTCGAGCACATCAATGTGCTCGGCTACTGCATCTCCGGGACGCTGCTCGGCTGCACGCTCGCCTACCTGGCGGCCAAGAAGATCGAATCGCCGGTCAGTTCCGCGACCTTCCTGGCGGCGCAGCACGACTTCAGCGACGCCGGCGATCTTGGCCTGTTCATTGACGACGGCATTCTCCACGAAGCCGAGCGGCGCATGGACAAGGCGGGCGGCGTCCTGCCGGGGCAGTCGATGAGCGAGGCGTTCAACCTGCTTCGCGCCAACGACCTGATCTTCTCGTTCCTGGTGAACAACTATCTGCTTGGAAAGACCCCGAAGGCTTTCGACCTGCTCTACTGGAATGCAGATCAGACGCGGATCCCGAAGGCGCTGGGGCTCTGGTACCTGCGCGCCTTCTATCAGGAAAACAGGCTCGCCAACGGATCCCTGGAGCTGGCCGGCGCGCGGCTCGATCTTTCGGCGGTCACAACCCCGGTGTTCGTTCAGTCGGCCGTGGACGATCACATCGCGCCGCCGGAAAGTGTCTACCGGGGGGCGCGGCTGTTTGGCGGCCCGGTCACCTTCGTGCTGGCCGGCTCAGGGCATATCGCCGGCGTCGTGAACCCGCCGTCGGCGCAGAAGTACCAGCATTGGACCAACCGGCAGTTTCCCGAGACCCTGCGCGACTGGAAGGCGGGTGCGCAGGAGGCGAAGGGGTCGTGGTGGCCTGCCTGGGCGGAATGGCTGCACGAGCGCTCCGGCCGCACGATCGCGGCGCGAGATCCTTCCGCGGGACCGCTGCCGCCGATCGAGGACGCCCCTGGCGCCTACGTCAAGGTCAGGTCGTCTTCCTAACCTACCGTAGTTCGAGCTCCCGCGAACGATCGGTCGATCTGATCGCCTTCAACCTCCGCTATGGGGCCATCGGAGAGTCGTGACGGTGATCGCGATGGGAGCCGTTGTCGGCGTGGTCCAGCTTGATGCGGTCACAATAAATGCCAGCGCCGTTGATGAACCGATCGTCCGATCGTATCCGGCCCCGCACTTCGGCTGCAGAAACAGCGGGCGCCCTTCACCGGGCTGGGCGTTCTCGCCCAGACGCCTGCTGCACCAACAGTTCGAAAATGTCTTCGTTGTCCTTCCTAAGGATGCAGACCTGAATGCGATGCGGTCCCGCACGAGGCCGCATTGACGCAGTTGCTCGCCCTCCTGGTGGGCGTCGCCCCAAACATAGCCGTCAAGGATCTTGGCTCGACTAGGGTCCCGCTCCAGCAACTCGTCGCTATGCAGATCACTCACGTCCGACCGTAGATAAGCGGCTACACGGCAGTCGTTTGGCTTGGGACGGACCCAGACCAGCGAAGACGGGGTATCGGTGTGACGTGCTGCATCCGACCGCCTATCAAAAGATCATGTTGGACGCGTGATGTGCAGGACAAGCCTCTGCGCGGAAGCCCCAGACATGGAGGCCGTCCGGCTGTACTGCGACCCGACATGGAAGCCGGACTCGGGTTGCCGGCGGGGTCGCTGCAAGCCACCATGGCCACCAACCTGCGCCGCCGTCGCCGAAGGCCGGTGGCATCTGGATGAGATGGTGACCTGCCCACGGCCAAGGCAATGGAGAGACAGTTGGAGATCTCAGGCGACGTCGTTCTGATCACCGGGGCTGCAGGCAATCTCGGCTGCGCGCTCTCCCGCGTCTTCGCCCGCGCGGGATGCAAAGTCGCCGGGCTGGACATTTCCGCCCCGCGGCTCGAGCGGTTCAGCGCGGCTGTCGCCGAGGTCGGCGGCGAAAGCCTGGCGCTGGCCTGCGACCTGCGCGACTGGGAGGCCAGCCGACGCGCCGTCGACGAGGCCGCCCACGTGTTCGGCGGCGTCGACATCCTCGTCAACAATGCGACCGCGCGCACCAACCCCGTGCTCAAACCGCTGCACGAGTGCACCGCAGAAGAGATGACCTTGGTCGCCGAGGTCGGCCCGCATGCCGCGTTGGGCATGATGCGCGCGGCCCTGCCCTATCTAAAAAAGCGCCCCGGCACGGTGATCAACCTCGGCTCCGGCGCCGGGCTTGAGCCGACCGGCGGGATGGCCCCCTACGCTATGAGCAAAGGGGCCATGCACACCCTCACCCGCGCCGCCGCGCGCGAGTGGGGCCAGCACGGAATCACCGTCAACGCCGTGCTGCCGATCGTCATGACCGAACAACTTGCGCGGACGATCCAGGACAATCCGGAGAAGATCCCCATGCCGCCGATCGGCCGCTACGGCGATCCGGAACGCGACCTTGGTCCCGTCGTGCAGTTCCTCGCCAGCCGCGCAGCGAGCTACGTTACAGGCCAATGCCTACCGGTGGACGGGGGCATGGACATGATGCGATGAGCGGTCGATTGCGGACCATCGAACCTATAGCTCGCCCTCGGCGCGCGAGCGGAGCTGAACGACCCGACGGGTCTACTGATCGGTACACAGGCCGCGGACTTGAGGTGGTTCGACGCGGTTAGGCAATGACGCCAAATCAATTTGGCCCGCCACCGGCGATGTGCTCGGCCGCGGCCAGACCGGTGACGGTCGCCTTCACCAAGCCGCCCGCATAGCCGACGTCCTCGCCGCCATCGAAGCCGGCGGAGGCGCTGCCAACCGCGTAGAGGCCGGGGATGGGCCGTCCGGCGCGATGCAGCACGCGGGCATGCGCGTCGATCCGCGGCCCGCCCATGGTGAAGGTGATCCCCGGAACTGTCGGAATGGCCATGAACGGCGCCTTGACGAGCCCGGCGGGCGCGTTGTCGCCGGCGTAGATCGTCTTGCGCGGCGGCGAACGGCGCACCGGGAGGTTCTCGAGCCCGCCTTGGGCGCTGGCCTGGTTGAACGCCGCGACAGTCTCCATCAAAGCCGCAGGCGGCAGGCCCGCCGCCACGGCCAGCGCCTCGATCGTGTCGGCCCGAAACACCGCCCCGCCCTGCGTCTCCAGATGCGGATTGGGCGGCGGCGGCATCCGCGAGCTTGAGCCCTGCTCCCAGACCGCCGCGTCGCAGATGATTACCGCGTAGGGGTCGTCGCGCCGCGCCAGCTTGTTGGCGGAATCGACGCCGCCCAGGCCCTCGTCGCAGAACCGCCGTCCGTGGCGGTCGACCAGGATGCCGGTGTTGGCCAGAAGGTCGAGCAGCGGATAGGGCCAGAGGTCGTCGTTGTGGAGGGCGTCCGCGCTCAACAGGTGGCCATAGAAGCTGTCGAGGTGGATCAGCTCGGCGCCGGCCGCCTCACACACCTGAAGCGTGATCCCCGAGCCGGTGCCCGCGCCGCGCTGCACCACGCCCTCGGGCTTGGGCGCGATATGCCGCCGGACCAGCTCGCGATTTCCCTGAAAGCCGCCGTCGGCCAGCACCACCGCGTCCGCATCGATCTGCTGTTCGTGGTCGTTTTCTGCAAGGGCCACCCTGACGCCGCGCACCACCTCGCCCTCCCGCACCAGGTCGACGACGCGGCAGCCCAGCCTGATCTCGCCCCCCAGCGCAACGATCCGCGCGTCCATCGCCTGAAGCAGCAGGT
>Ga0068863_100000315_pt1 | contig 49095 bp, 37 predicted proteins | sample KBSSwiS62_FD_66596 | JGI IMG/M metagenome (GOLD analysis project Ga0068863, IMG submission 66596) | Switchgrass rhizosphere microbial communities from Kellogg Biological Station, Michigan, USA - KBS Switchgrass S6-2 | ecosystem: Host-associated > Plants > Roots > Rhizosphere > Soil ... | reverse complement strand
CGACGTCCTGTGGGCACTGCTGCGCGACGGCCGAACGTTCACGCCGACCGCGCCACAACCCGCTACCGCAGCGGCTTGACACGGTCATTCAGATTCTGACAGCGCAGTGCCGCACATGACGAGGCCGGGCACCCGCTGGGTGCCCGGCCTCGCCCGTGCTGAAGATCGTTCTTCGGGAGGGGCCGGGCGCCGGCGCCCGACGGCCCGCCTCCCGGCTGAGACCCGGTCACCTTGCCGCAGCGGGGTCTTGCGGGAGACCAGGTCCCGTGTGAGGTGGGGCGTTCGTCCGACGGCGCGGGCTCCGGGTGAGGCCGGCCCACGTCGGGAGGCCGGCCTCGGTGCCGGCGGGTCAGGCGCCGATCACTGGTCGGTGCCGGTGGGTGGCTGCGCGGCCTTGCGGCGCATGGTCGCGGCGGCGCGGTCACGCTGGCCTGAGCCGCGGCCGGCGGAGCCGCGGGCCGACGGCGGCGGGACCATGGGTCCGATGTCACCGTCCGGGGCGGTGTCCAGGTCGACGATCACCGGGGCGTGGTCGGACGTGCCCGTGCCCTTGCGGGCGGCCCGGTCGACGTAGACGGCGGCGACCCGCTTCGCGACGTCCGCGTTCGCGAGCGTCAGGTCGATGCGCATGCCCATGTTCTTGGGGAAGCACAGCGCCCGGTAGTCCCAGTAGGTGTAGACGGTCTGCTCCGGCCAGCGGGCGCGCAGCACGTCGACGAGGCCGGCGTCGGCCAGCTCCCGCAGCGCGGCGCGCTCGGGCTCGGTGACGTGGGTGGCCCCCACGAAGTCGGCCGGGTCCCAGACGTCGGCGTCCGTCGGGGCTATGTTGAAGTCGCCGAGCGCCATCACCGGCTGGCGTGGGGCGACCTCGGCGATCGTGTCCCGCAGGGCGGCCAGCCAGCGCAGCTTGTAGGCGTAGTGCGGGTCGTCGGGTGTCCGGCCGTTTGGCACGTACAGCGACCAGACGCGGATGCCGTCACAGGTCGCCGCGATCGCCCGCGGCTCCGGGGTGGGAAAGCCCGGGTCGCCCGGGAGCCCGCGCGTGACGTCGTCGAGGCCGGCGCGGGACAGCAGCGCCACCCCGTTCCAGCGGCCGTCGCCGTGATGCGCGTAGCGGTAGCCGCGACGGAAGAGGTCCTCGTCGAAGGCGGCGGCGAACGCGTCGTCGTCGAGCTTGGTCTCCTGAAGGCAGACCACGTCCGGCTGGGCGCGGTCGAGCCATTCGATCAGCCGCGCCTGTCGCGCCTTCGCCGAGTTGATGTTCCACGTCGCGATCCGCACATTGTGAACGTTAGTCCTCCGCTCCGACAGCGTCGGCGGCGTCCACCGTTGCGATGGTGGCCGCGACCTCGGCACGGCGGGCCGCCAGGCCGGCGGCCTCGGCCGCGCGCTCGCGATCGAGGTCCTCGGCGATCTTCTCGTCGGAGGCCATCAACGCGGCCAGGTCGACGTTCGCGAGCTCCAGCACGCCGAGCTTCGCGTAGGCGTCCCGGATCGTCGGGCCCCACAGGCCGATGTCCTTCATGCAGGGGACGATCCGGGTGAACAGCATCGTCTGGAACGTCCACATGAACTCGGACTTCCGCACCAGCTCGGTGCTCTCGGCCGGGTTGAGACCGAGGTTCTCCCACACCTCTGAGCCATTGAGCCGCTCGTGCATCAGATAGCAGCCCTCGGCGGCGAACTCCTCGCGCTCAGCCCGCTCGGCGTCGGTGAGCTGACGGTAGTAGTCGCGCAGCGCGAGACGGCCGAATGCGACGTGCCGGGCCTCGTCCTGCATCACGTAGGCGAGGACCTGCTTGGGCAGCGGCTCGGGCGTCAGGTCGCGCAGCACACCGAACGCGGCGAGCGCCAGGCCCTCGATGAGCACCTGCATGCCGAGGTAGGGGATGTCCCAGCGGCCGTCGGACAGCGTCTGGTCGAGCAACGTCCGCAGGTGCTGGTTGACCGGGTAGACCAGGCCGACCTTCTCGTGCAGGAACCGCGCGTACGTCTCGACGTGCCGGGCCTCGTCGATGGTCTGCGTGCTGGCGTAGAACTTCGCGTCCAGATCGGGGACGGACTCGACGATGCGGGCACTGCAGATCATCGCGCCCTGCTCGCCGTGCATGAACTGGCTGAACTGCCAGCTCGCCAGGTGACGGCGCACCTCGTCGCGCTCCCGCTCGTTCATCTTGGCCCAGGCCGGCGTGTCGTGGATGGCGATCGCCTCGTCGGGCAACCCCAGCGGCCGGCCGTACGGGACCTCCAGCGACCAGTCGATCCGGGCACCCGCGTCCCACTGCTTGTCCTTGCCCCGCTGGTAGAGGGCGAGCAGATGCTCGCGCCCCTCGTCGTACTTCCAGCTGAACCGGGCGGACCCGGCCGCGGGCACGTCCCAGGCCTGGGGTGCGACGGGCGTGCTGTACCGCGGGTAGGTGGACACGAGGCCCCCTCTCTCGGCCCGTCGAGGTGGCGCGGCGGACGGAGCTCGAAGCGGATGCTCGGTGCGCCGGACGGGCACCGGCCGCAGAGGGCCGCCGGCCGCCCGACGCCCGCGACGTGGGGGCCGGCGGCCCGGCGGTGTGCCGGCGGCCTGCGCGGCGCCGGTCGACGGCCTGAGAAGGTCGACCGGACACCGCACTCGATCGTGCCAAAACTGGTGCCGGGACACACCCCCCAGGTGAGGATCGACGCGTGCGCCCGGCCCGGTGGGCCGCGGCATCGCTCGTGCCCGCGGTCGCTGGCCTCGGGCTTCGGACCCATGTCACCCGCCCGTGCCCCGGTGGGTCTGCGGCGATGGTTTTCGCGGCGGTCACCGGTTCGGGCGGGTGAGCGCCCGATGCGCCTGGGCCCGCCGGTGCAGGGCGGTCAGCCCTCGATCTCGATGCGCTTCGGGTGGGAGGCGCGCCGCTTGGCGCAGCGCAGGGTCAGGACGCCGTCGTTCAGTGAGGCTCTGACCGACTCCGGGTCGACCTCGCCGGGTAGCACGATCCGGTGCTCGAAAGTGCCGAAGCGCCGAGACTGGCGGCGCAGCTTCCCGGCGCGCTCGCGCTCCCTGATTTCGCCGCTGACGATCAGCTCGTTGTCGCGCAGGTCGATCGTGACGTCGTCGCGGGACACCCCGGGCAGGTCGAGGTCGACGATGAACTCCTCGTCGGTCTCCTCGATGTCCACGGGTGTGATCATGCTGGCGAGCGTGCCGAAGGTGCGGCCCTCCGGGGCACCGCCGGTGACCACGTCCCCCAGCAGGCTGCCCATCTTGGTCCAGGCGTCCTCGATTTCCCGGAACGGGTCCCACCTGCCGAGCGTTGGCCGGGCGTCGCCGGTGCGCATGGGAAGAGCCATTGGTTCCGCCTCCTCGGGGCGTCGCATCCTCCCGGGGTCGCGTGCCCGAATGTGCCGGCCGCGGCGGGTGGCGCTCGCACGGGCCACGGCCACCGGGAGGATTCGCGGTGCAATGGTCAGGATTGTCGGTTTTTCTGGCCTGCCAGTTGCTGCGCAGGCGCTCTGAAGGCGTACCCGGCAGGCGTCGACGCCTATGCATCCCGGCGGTCGGTCGGTTCCGCCGCGGCGACCGGCCAGGTACAACGGGCACCGGGCGTCGCAAACGAGACAGCCCCGCAGGGGACCATGCGTTCCGTGCGTTGGGCGGGCCCACTAGCGTGCTTGCGAAAGGCTGGGATTTTTCGGGGGACTCGAAGGGGGACAGGAGTGGGCGGCGCCGCGCTTCGAGTGACGACGGCTTCGGGCGAGGTGCGGTTGGACGGCCCCGAACCCGCGGCCATCGGCCGGTCTCGCGACTCGGCCGTTCAGGTCAGGGACGGCCGAGTGTCCCGCCAGCACGTGCTGCTCTCGCCGTCGGCCGCCGGCTGGCGCGTCGTCGACAACAGCGCCAACGGGATCTGGCGGGACGGCAGGCGCGTCTCGGAGCTGGAGCTCGGGGCCGGCGAGGAGGCCCGCCTGCGCCTCGGCGGCGTCGACGGCCCGGAGGTCGTGCTCGTCGTGGTCGCCGCGGGCGCGACGGCGTCCCCGGCCAGCCCGGCCGCGCCGCGCGCGCCGGCCGCTCAGCCGCCCGCTCGAACGCCGGCCGCACGACCATTAGCCGCCCCCGCCGGTCAGCCGCCGGTCGGGCCCGCAGCCCAGCCGTCTGTCGCCCCGGCGGGCGGCCCGGCAGCGGGCGCCGCCGCCGGTCTAACGCCGTCCGCGGGGCGTGGCGTGTCGGCAGGCGGGCCCCTCCCGCTGGGGCAGCCTGGCGCGGGGGCCGGCCTGCCCGGGCAGCCCGGCCCGGGCAGCCCGCCGAGCGGTGGGATCGAGATGCCCACCGGGGCGAACCCGGCCGTGCCGGCCCCGCGCACGGTCCACCCGATCTCCGGCGGCCGGATCCGGCTCGGTCGGTCCCGCGACAACGACGTGACCGTCCCGGACCTGCTCGCCTCCCGCCACCACGCCGAGGTCTACCTGCGCCCCGACGGGTCGGCGGAGGTCGTCGACCTCGGCACCGCGAACGGCACGTTCGTCAACGGCCAGCGGGTGCAGAACGCGGCCGTGAGCCAGCGCGACGTCATCGCCGTCGGGCACCATCTCTTCCAGCTCGACGGGGCCGCGCTCGTCGAGTACCACGACTCCGGCGACGTCGCGTTCGAGGCACAGAGCCTCAACGTCTGGGCCGGCACGAAGCAGCTCATGCACGACATGACCTTCCGGCTACCGGCGCGGTCGCTGCTCGGGGTGGTCGGGCCGTCCGGCGCGGGCAAGTCGACGCTGCTCAACGCGCTCACCGGCTTTCGGCCGGCCGACGCCGGCACCGTCCGGTACGCGGGGCGCGACCTCTACGACGAGTACGACGAGCTGCGCCGCCGGATCGGCTACGTGCCGCAGGCCGACCCGCTGCACGCTCAGCTGACGGTACGGCAGGCACTGGAGTACGGCGCGGAGCTGCGGTTCCCCGCCGACACCACCGCCGACGAGCGGCGCGCCCGGGTCACGGAGGTCATCGGCGAGCTGGGCCTCACGCAGCACGCGGACACGCCGGTCTCCCGGCTCTCCGGCGGGCAGAAGAAGCGCACCAGCGTCGCGCTGGAGCTGCTGACCAGGCCCTCGCTGCTGTTCCTCGACGAGCCGACCTCCGGCCTCGACCCGGCCAACGACAAGGCCGTCATGGACACGCTGCGCGCCCTGGCGAAGGGCGGCGGCGCGGGCTCGGCCGACGAGCAGGGCCGCACCGTCATCGTGGTCACGCACAGCGTGCTGTTCCTGGACCGCTGCGACTACGTGCTGGTGCTCTCGCCTGGTGGCTACATCGCCTACTTCGGTCCTCCGGACGGCGCGCTGACCTACTTCCACCGGACGGACTTCAAGGACTTCGTCGACACCTTCCGCGAGCTGGAGACGACCTCCGGTGAGCAGATGTCCGCCCGGTTCCGGCAGTCGGAGTACTACGTGCCGTCGGCGATGGTCGCGCCGCTGGTCCGCACGGCCCCGCCCGCCCTGCCGAACGTCCGCCAGCAGCCCGTGGCGGCGCAGCTGTCGACGCTGACCCGCCGCTACCTGAAGGTCATCCTGGCGGACCGGTCCTACCTGCGGCTGATCGCGTTGTTCCCGATCCTGCTCGGCGTCATCCCGCGAGTGATCCCGGCCCCGCACGGACTCGGCTCGATCGTCAACGCGGCCAACCAGCCCCGCCCGAACGGCGACGCGCCCAAGGTGCTGGTCGTGCTCATGCTGTGCGCGTGCTTCATGGGAATGGCCAACTCGGTTCGCGAGATCGTCAAGGAACGGGACATCTACCGCCGAGAACGGACGATCGGCCTGTCCAGGACGGCATACCTCGGCTCGAAGGTCGTCGTGCTGACCGGCATCACCACGCTGCAGTGCCTCGTCTTCACGCTGATCGGCCTGCTCGGCCGCACACCTGACGAGGCGGCGGCGCTCGGCTCGCCGCTGCTGGAGTGCCTGATCGCCGTCATCGTGGCCGCGCTGGCGTCGATGATGATCGGCCTGTTCGTCTCGACGCTGGTCGACAACGCCGACAAGACGATGCCGTTCCTGGTGCTGGTCACCATGGCGCAGCTCGTCCTGTCCGGCGGCCTGATCACCGTCAGCACGTCGATCGGGCTTGCGCAGCTGAGCTGGCTCGCTCCGGCCCGTTGGGGCTTCGCGGCACTGGCCGCCACGGACGGCCTGAACACGGCGGAGCTGCTCGGCAGGATCCCGGACAGCGACCCGCCCGACACGCTGTGGCGGCACAGTGGCGGGATCTGGCTGCTGGACATCGTGATGTGCGTCGTTCTCGGCGTCCTGATGCTCTGGCTGACCTCGGTGATGCTGCGCCGGATCGAGCCCAAGGTCGGCCGCCCGGCGGCCGCCGGGGTCGTCGCCGGGGCGGTCGCCGCCTACCTCCCGGCCGGATCGCCGCCTCCCGCGACCGGCGCGCTGCCGGTGCCGGGTGCTCCCGCCGCGGGCCAGCCAGGCGCCTACGGCACGCCGCACGGCTACCCGGCGGCGCCGGCGCCCTACCCGCCGGTCGTCGGACCGCCGTCGGCCGGTACCGCGTGGCCCCCGAATCCGGGCCCGGGGCAGTCCGGCCCGCGGGGCCGCTGACGGGAGTGGACCGGCGGTCACCGCCCGGCGCGCCCCCGACCTCAGCGGACCCGCCGCCGGAGGTTTCGATTCCTGGACGGTGACCGTCTCCGGCCCGGCCTCTGCCGGGTCGGCCACGGGTGCCTCCGTCAGCTCACGTCGTGCACGATGACGCCACGGATGTTGCGGCCGGCCAGCGTGTCCCCATATCCGGTGTTGATCTCGTCGAGCGGGTAGCGGTTGGTGATCAGCTCGTCGAGTTTCAGCTGGCCCGACCGGTACAGGCGGAACAGCGTCGGTAGGTCGGAGCGCGCGTTGCAGGCGCCGAACAGGCTGCCGCGCAGCTCCTTCTGGAAGATCGTCAAGTCGAACAACGAGAGTTTGACGTCCGAGTCGAAGATCGGTGTGACGCCGGTGAGGACGGCCCGGCCGCCCTTCGAGACCAGCGCCATCGTCGGCGCGAGGTGCTCGTCGGCCCTGACCACGCCGATGGTGACGATGGCCGCGTCCGCCATCACGCCGTGGGTCAGGTCGCGGACGAGCGCGGTCGCCTCGTCGAAGTCGGCCGCCGTGTGGGTCGCGCCGAACAGCTCCGCGGCGTCCCGCTTGCCGGCGATCGGATCGATGGCGATGATCTGTTCCGCGCCCGCGATCCGGGCGCCCTGAATGGCGTTCATGCCGACGCCGCCGGCGCCGACGACGACCACCGTCTCGCCGGGCACGACCTTCGCCGTGTTGACGGCCGAGCCGTAGCCGGTCGGCACACCGCAGGACATCAGCGCCGCGACGTCGAACGGGATGTCGTCGTCGATCTTCACGACGCTGCGCTCGTGCAGCACGGCGTACTCGCTGAACGAGCCGAGGAAACAGATCGCCGAGAGATCCTGGCCGCGGGCGTGGAACCGGGCCGTGCCGTCGACGCCGTAGCCCATCATGAGGTTCGCGCCCAGGTCGCAGAGGTTGGAGCGGCCGCTCGCGCACCAGCGGCAGTGCCCGCAGCTGGGCATGAACGTGCAGATCACGTGATCGCCCTCGGCGACGCTGGTGACTCCGGCCCCGACGGCCTCGACGACCCCGGAGCCCTCGTGGCCGCCGACGATCGGCGTGCCGGCGCCCATGTCGCCGGTGCGCAGGTGGTCGTCCGAGTGACACATGCCGGCGAAGTGCCAGCGGACCAGCACCTCACCCGCCTTCGGCGGGTCAAGCTCGATCTCCTCGACCGTCCAGGGCTGGTTCAGCTCCCACACCACGGCAGCCTTGGTCTGCATCGGCCTGCGGCCTCCCTCTCTGCTCGTTGGCTGCCGGAGATCGAGTCTTCTCCACCGTCGCCGTCGGCCACGGCTGGACCGGCCGAGATCTCGGTGAGACGGAAAAGGCTCACTGGAAGGAAGATCCTCTTCCTGCTTCGCGCGGCTGCCGCACATACTCGCAGCGGTGGTACTGAGCCCACGCCGACGCCCTCCCGGCCGCCGTGGGGCAAGGTGGTCGGCGCACGGTCACCTGCGGCGACGGAGAAGCGAAACCCCGCCTGATGCGTGAACAATGAACGAACTGACGGTTGCTTTCTGTGTCAACATCGCGACATGAGAACGCTCGGCGACGTCCTGGTCGCGATGGTCACCTGCGGCGACCGTTGGCCGTCCATCCACGCCGAGCTGGTGCACCGCCACGACCCCGGCACCGCGGCCGACGCCCGGCGTGCCCTGCTTGCGCGCGAGGGTGACCGCCTGGCCGACCAGCCAAGGCCGACGGATCCGGGTGCCGAGACCGGCACCGGAATCGCGGATGGCGCCGGGACGGCGGACGGCGGGGGAGCGGCGGGGCCGCTCGTGGCCGCCGTCGCCTTCGTGCCGGCGCCGGCCGCCCCGGTCTCCGGGGAGGAGGCGACCGACCCGGTGGTGCGCCGCGGCCGGCTGCTCGCCGCCGCCGGCCTGCTGCGCGTCGAATGGCCGGACGAGGACGAGGTCACCGTCGTCAACGGGGAGCACTGGCGCCGTCGTCGTGGCGAGGCGGTCAGCGGCACGGGGACCGTAGGCGCCGCGCCGCCCGGGACGGGCCCGGACGGGGTGGCGGGCTTGGCGCGGGCTGGGCGCCGCCTCGGAGTGGTCGCCCGGGAGCAGATCCTGGTCCAGCCGTGGCTGCTGCTGTCCTGGGCGCGGCTGCGTCTCGTCGCGCCGATCGAGGCCGGCGGCCGGCCCTCCACCCGGCTGACCGCCGTGCCGCGCCCCGGCCCGCGCCCGCCCGCGTGGACCGGGCTCACCGAAGGCGCGCAGCGCTTCGAGGTGGTCATGGACGACGAGACCGGCGTCGTCGTCGAGCTGGCCGCCTTCTTTCGGGGTCGTCTCGTCGAACGCATGGCGCTGCGTCACCTCACCCTCGGCGACGTGGCCGACCCGCGGCTGTTCGACCTGGCCGCCCTCGAGCTCGGCGTCGCCCGCGACGGGCCGCCGCCGCTCGCGCCTGGGGAGCCGCCGCGAGCCCCCGGCGCGGTCGCGACGCGGCCCGCCGCGCCGGCCGGGACCGGCGCCGTGTCCCTGCCCCCCGGAGCCAAGCCGCTCGGCGCTCCCGAGCCGGTGGGCAGCGCGCGCCCGCGCCCGCTCATCGAGCTGGCGGGCGAAGTCGACTTCACGCTGTGCGTGCCCGTCGGGCGGGCGTTCGTCGGGCGAATCGAGCGCCGTCCGGAGGGCGTCGTCGTGGTCGCGTTCCCGGCCGCCAACAACGGCGAGCTGCTCACCGTCAGCCAGTCGGCGGGCGCCGGCATCGCCGACACGGCCGGCTGGGAGCGTATCCGCCTGCCGGACGGCACGTCGGCCAGCTGGTGGCCGCCGGACGGCGACCTGCTGCAGGGCCACCTCGTCTTCGATCGCGCCGGCACCCGCGTCTGGGTCCGCGGCGTCGACCGCCACGCGATGACCGCCCTGGCGCTCTCGCTGCACCCTGCCCGCTGAGACGCTGCCTGCTGGGAGCCCGCCTGCTGGGAGCCCGCCTGCTGGCGCCGCGCGGGCCGGCGGGTCAGCTGTAGACGCCGGGCTCGGGCGGCTCGCCGGTCAGGAGGTACTGGCCCAGCTCGGCATGCTTCCAGTCGACCGGGTCGTGTAGGGAGAGGGTGCGCGCGTCGCGCCAGTACCGGTCGAAGCCGCGGGCCGCGGCCGTGGAGCGAGTGCCCATCAGCGCGTAGATCTCGCTCGTGGCCCGTACCGCGGCGCGGGAGGCGGCGGCCTTGGCCGCGTAGATCGGGAGGGCGAGCGCCGTCCGGTCGAGCTCGCCGCGCTCGAACGCGTCCAGGAGGTCGCCGGTCGCCAGGGTCAGCGCGTAGGCGGCCGCGAGGTCGGCGGCCAGCTCGCCGGTGAGGCGGCGGACCATCGGGTCGTCGGCGGCGCGGTCGACTCCCGCCGTCACCCAGGGCCTGGCAGCGTCGGCGACGAAGCCGCTCGCGGCCCGCAGCGCGCCGAACCCGATGCCCAGCAGCGTCGCGGCGAAGCCGGCCTGGTAGCGGACCGAGTTCTGCGGCAGCGGGGCGCGCCCGGGGACGTTCGCGGCCAGGGCCGCGTCGACGCCGACCTGCTCGAAGGTGATCGTGCCGCTGTCCGTGGCCCGCTGGCCGAGCGCGTCCCAGTCCCGGTGGATGGTCACGCCCGGGGTGCCGGCCGGTACGAGGGTCAGGGCGAAGCCCAGCAACGGGTTCTCGGCGCCGGCGACCGGGTCGAACGCCCAGGTGGCGATGTAGTCGGCCTCGGCGGCACCGGTGGTGTAGATCTTCGTGCCGTTGATGACCCGGCGGCCGCCGTCGCCGGCCGTGACGACGGTCTTCCACGGGTCGGCGGCGGTCCTGCCGGTCTCGGCGACGGCGAGGCCGAGCAGCTTCCCCGCTAGCAGCTCGCCGGCCAGCCAGCGGCGCAGCCCGTCCGGGCAGTAGACGAGGATCTCCCGCGTCAGCTCGTCATGCACCTTCCAGATCTGCGCGACCGCGCTGTCGACGGCCGCCAGCCGGACCAGTGCCTCCAGGAAGAACCGGTGCGAGACGCCAGGCCCGCCGAGCGCCGCCGGGACGCTGACGGCGGTCAGGCCGGCTGCGCGCAGTGCCGCGATGCTCGCCGTCGGGTAGCGCCCGGCGGCGTCGCTGGCCGCGGCCCGCGGCGCCAGCTCCGTCTCGGCCACCCGCGCGAGCCGGGCAAGCAGCACGGCCTCCGCCGCGGTCCACCGCTGGGCGGGCAGCAGCGCACCGAGCAACGGCGGCACGGATTCCGCGGCGGGCCTCCCAGGGACGCCGGGCGCACCCACCGGGCCTGCCGCCGAGGCTGGGTCCGCCGCTGGGGCTGTGCCGGCCGGGAAAGCGGGGCTGGCCGGTGAGGCCGCGCTGGTCAGGAAGGGGGTGCTGGCCGGTGCCTCGGCCGCTCCCGAGGTCGGCGCGCTGGTCGGGAGCGTGACCGCCGGTACATCCGTCATGACCGGCATTCTGAGCCGGACACCGCGGTGGCGCGTAGACGGGAGTCGGGGCATTTCGGGAGCCGGCCCGGCCGATTGCTGAACTGTTACCGAAAGTGGTGCCGCCGGCTGCCCAGATGACCATTGCGTAACGTCTGGCCGCGCGCGTTGACAGGTCGAGGGGCGCCTTACCAAGGTTCACGGTCGTGACCCCCGCAAGCGCCGCACCTGCCGCCCCGGCCGTCGACGAGACCCTGTTCAGGGCCTTGCCGAAGGCGGAGGCGCACGTTCGTCTGGAGGGCTGCGCTGGACGCGTCGCCGAACGGTCGCAGGCCGAGCCGACGGCCGCGGCGTGAGCGGGCAACCGCGCCCGGAGCTGCTGCCGAGCGTCGACGAGCTGATGCGGGCCCGCCGGGTCGCGTCTGGCACGCAGCCCGCCGACCTGATCGTGCGCGGCGGCCGGGTGCTCGCCGTGCACACCGGTGAGCTGCTCGAGCGCGACGTCGTCGTCTCCGGGCGTCACCTCGCCGCCGTGACGCCCGTCGGGCGCATGCCGACCGGCTCCGCCACCATCGAGATCGACGCCACCGGCCTGCACGTCGTCCCGACCTTCGTTGACGCGCACCTGCACATCGAGTACACGATGCTCACCCCTGGTGAGCTGGCCCGGCTGACCGTGCCGCGCGGGACGGTGTCGGTACTGACGGACCCGGACTGCATGGCCAACGTCGCCGGCCTCGCCGGCATGGACGTGATGCGCTCCACCGGCACCCCGTTACGGATCTTCGAGCAGGTCTCGCCGACGACGCCGATCAACCCGGCGCTGGAGCGTGGCGGCGCGGTCATCCCCGAGGAGGCCGTGCTGGCCCGGCTGGCCGAGCCGACGTCGGTGACGCTCGGCGAGTCCAGCCCGCTTGACGACGGCCGAATCGCCGCCGAGCGCTACCTGACGGCGCTGCGCCACGGCCGGCGGATCACCGGGCACACCGCGCGACTGTCCGGCGAGCCGCTGTGGTCCTACCTGGCCGCGGGGGTCGGCGACGACCACAACGCGGCGACGGCGGACGAGGCGCTCGAACGGATCCGGCTCGGCGCGATGCTCACGCTGATGGCCGGCTCGATGAACGACAACACCGCCGCCGTCTTCGCCGACCTGGACCGCATTCGGCCGGCCTTCGGGCACATCTGCTTCTGCGCCGACGACAAGCACGTTCTGGACCTGGCGACCGAGGGCCACATCGACCACCACGTCCGGTCCGCCATCGCCGCCGGGGTGCCGGTCGCCGACGCCTACCGGATGGCCAGCCACAACGCGGCCCTGTACTACCGGATCGACCAGCTCGTCGGCGCGCTGATCCCGTCCCGGCTGGCCGACCTCGCGATCATCGGCGACCTGGCCGGGGTGCGCCCCGAGCTGGTGATCGTCGGCGGGCAGGTGGTCGCCGCCAACGGGCGGGCGATGTTCGCCAACACCGACGAGATCCCCGCCTGGACCCGGGAGACGATGCGCATCGCCGCGGACTTCGGCCCGGCGCGCCTCGCGGTCCCGGCGCGGGAGCTGCCAGAACGACCACGCGAACACGCCCCGGCTGCCCCGAGGGACGCGTCGGCCTCGGGGACGGCCTGGGTCCAGGCGATGGAGATGTACGACGGCTACTTCAAGCGAGCGTTCCACGTCGAGCTGCCCGTCGTCGATGGCCTCGTCCAGTCGGACCCGGCACGCGACGTCCTCAAGATCGCGGTGGTGGACCGGCATCACGGTGACGGGCTGACGGGCATCGGCTTCGTCCGTGGCTTCACGCTGCGGTCCGGCGCGCTGGGGATCTCGACGAACTGCGCGAACGCCAACGTCGTCGTGGTCGGCACGAACGACGACGATCTCGTCGCGGCGGTCCGGGCGCTGCGCGAGATGGGCGGCGGTTTCGTCGCCGTCGACGCGGGCGAGGTGCTCGCGAAGGTCGTGCTGCCGGTCGGCGGCCTGATGAGCGACGAGCCGTTCGAACGGACCCGGGACGCGCTCGCCGCCGCGCAGGCCGCCGCCGCCGGGCTCGGCTGCCGGGTGCGCTCGCCCTACCTGGTGCTGTCCTTCGTCGGCCTGTCCGTCGTCCCCGATCTCGGCCTGACCGAGCTGGGCCTCGTCGACGCGACCGCCGGGCGGTTCGCCAGCGTCGTCCTCGACATCCGCGAGACCGGCGTGACCTGTCGCTGCCCGAGCCACGCCTACCCGGTACACGCCCTCATGGACCCCATGACCGCGACCCGCTGAACCGCGGCCAAGACCCGGCCCGAACACCTTTCGGCGGCATCCCTGCGCGGGACCGGCCTGCCGGACCTGCGAGATCAGCCACCGTAGGCCCCGACACCCAGCCAGATCGCGAGGCCCAGGGCGGCGATGGCGACGAGGAGACGGACGGCCGCCGCCGGCAGGGTTCGGACGATCGCGGGCCCCGCGTACCCGCCGGCGAACTGGCCGGCGGCGAGCGCCCCGGCGACGGCCCAGTGGATCGGGCCCGAGACCGCGAAGACGGCGGTCGCGAACAGGTTCGCGAACCCGCCGGAGACCGTCTTCACCGCGTTCACCCTGGGCAGCGGCTCCGGCAGCGTGAGGCCCAGCAGCGCGAGCAGCGCCACCCCGCCGCCCGCCCCGAAATAGCCTAGGTACATGCCGACGCCGAGCACTGCCAGGCGTACCGGCAGACCGTGCTCGTCGAGGGCACTGCCGTCCTGGCGCACCAGCCGGGGCTGTGCCGCCAGCAGGACCGCCGCGGCCGCGATCAGCCAGGGCACCACCAGCCTGAACGCGTCCGCCGGCGTGGTCAGCAGCAGCACGGCGCCGGCCACCGCGCCGATCAGGGTCAGCAGGCCGAACCGCAGCACCCGCCGGGTCTGGCCCGCCAGCTCCGGCCGCGAGCCGACGAGCGCGCCGAGGGCGATGCAACCGAGTGAGACGGTGTTCGTCACCGCCGCGTCCACCGGCGCCAGCCCGACCGCCAGCAGCGCCGGATAGGACACCAGCGACGCGAGCCCGACCGTCCCCGTGATGCCGGACAGCACCCCGGCGACGACCAGCAGCACCGCCTCCCCGCCGCCGCTCACCGCGCAGTGACCGGCGCGGCGCTGGCCAAGGCCCACCGAGCGACGGACATCGGGACCGATAGCACCAGGTCACGCTATCCAGCCATCACTTCGCGAAGACCGCCCATGTGGCGGAAGTGGCCTGAGCCTCGGCACGGACAGCCCAGCAGCGCGCCCGCCCAGATTGGTACTGGGCGGGGTGCAGGATTGGCACTCGTCCGAGTGTGAGGTTGGTAATCATCCGTTAGCGCATTGCTTCGCGAGGCCGAGCCGCGTGCTCTGAGCTGGGATTTTCTGCCTGCGGCGGTTCGGACTGACAGCTGACGGGTTGGTGCTGTCGGGGTGGTGCGTGGCCGTGGCGGCTCGGGTTGAACCGCACGACTGTGGTGACGCGCCCGTCCCGGGGGCTCAGGTGGGCCGCTCCGCCCGGTCGTCGTCCGGGGAGGTCTGGCGGTCCTCGGGGTAGCGGACGCCGAGGGCGGCGCGGATCGCGTCGAGGGTCTCGGCGATGCGCACGCTTTCGGCGGGTGAGACGACGTCGCTGGCGACGTGGCCGGCGCGCAGCCGGTCGTGGACATGGCGGACCTGGTAGTGCAGGCCGGTGCCGACGAGTGGCGTCTCGATCCGGCGTTCGGGCGGGCGGACGTCGGCCGCTGCGCCGATGCGGGTCGGTAAGACGGGGAGACGCACGATCAGGGTCTCCGGAGCCCACATCGAGCTGGGGACCTCGATCGATCCAAGAGTGCCGGTGATGCGTGCCGTGCCGGCCAGGTCCGCCCGCAGGGACGACTTCGCGACGGCCAGGGCTCCGCCGGCGTGGCGCAGCACGGCGACGACGTGCTCGTCGACGCCGGTCGTGCCCACGATGCCGCTCGCGGTCACCGCCTCCGGCGGGCCGAGGATCAGGTGTGCCAGCTGCACGGGATAGATGCCGATGTCGAGCACGCTGCCGCCGGCCAGTGCGGGGTTGAACAGCCGGTGCAGCGGGTCGAAGGGGGCCCGGAAGCCGAACTCGGCCTCGACGAGCAGCACGTCGCCGATCTCGCCCGCGTCGAGCACGGATCGCATCGCCTGGTAGCCGGGGGTGAACCGGCTCCAGACCGCCTCCATCAGGAGCCGGTCCGCGCTAGCCGCGGCAGCGGTCATCGCACGGGCCTGCGCGGCGTTCACCGCCAGCGGCTTCTCGCACAGGACGTGCTTGCCGGCGGCGAGGAAGAGCAGCGTGTGCTCCAGGTGACCGGTGTGCGGCGAGGCCACGTAGACGATGTCGACGCCGGGGTCCGCGGCCAGGGCCGCGTAGGAGCCGTGCCGGCGTTCGACGCCGAACTCGGCGCCGAACGCCTCGGCGCTCGTCCCGGCGCGGGAGCCCACGGCGACCAGCTCCGCGTCCTCGACAAAGGCCAGGTCGTGGGCGAAGACCCGCGCGATCATCCCCGTGCCAGCTATGCCCCAGCGAATCCGTTCTGCCACGTCCGTCATCTTGCTCCGCCCGTGTCCGGACGCATAGGCCCGTGGTCCCGCGGCTCCGATGACGCTGCAGGGCGTGGTCTGGGCCGAGGCCGCCCTCCGGTTCACCCGGGCGGGGACGCCGAGCTCAACGGCTTCCCGGTCGGGCAGATCGTCGGGCGGATGAACACCCGCCGGCCTGCCGCCGAGGTCATGCACGGCCTGGTCGAGGAGTGGATCACCACCCAACGCCTGTCCGCGCTGACCGAGGTGTGAGCCCTTTCCGTCGTCGCCGCTGACCAAGGCCCGGCCAGCTCAGACTTCGGTGAGATGGAAAAGACTAAGTGACCGACGCCCGCGCGGGTGATGCCTGGTGCTCGGTCGGGTCCGCGCGCTCGACGCGCCCGCCGCGCGCTGCCACTCCTCTTCTGCCAGGACGGCTACGCCGCTTCTCGGCCACGTCCTGACCGGCGCGCCCCGGGTCAGCCGATCGGGCCGGCCTGCGCGTTCCGGTGCGGGCGGTCGACGCGCAGCAGGAAAATCGCCGTCGCGACGAGCAGCAGCGGGCCGCAGACCAGCAGGCCGGCCTTCGGGCCGACGAGAGTCCACAGCCCGCCGGCCGTGACGGTCGCCAGCACTCGGCCTCCGCTCTGGATACCGGCGAGCACGCCGAACGCGGCCCGCCTGCTGTCCGGACCGGCCAGCCGGGCCACGCCGGTGTACTCGGCGGTGTCGACAGCGCCGGCCGCCGCGCCCGCGAGCAGGAAGCACACGGCGACGGTGACGTCGGCGTTCGCCGTCGCATAGGCGAGGCCGAGGTAGGCGGCCAGCAGGCTTACCCCGCCGGCCGCCAGCACGAGGCCGGTGCCGGCCCGGTCGACGACCCGCCCCACCCAGGCCGCGCAGGCGGCGGCGCTTAGCTGGTAGATCCCGTAGCACAACGCGACCCGCTGCGCGGCTGCCAACGACCCGCTGGAGCTGACGACCTTGGACGCCCGCAACAGCAGCAGCACCACCGCGATGTTGGACGCCTCGTAGCAGGCGACCCCGACGAGCAGGGTGCCCAGCGGGCGGCCGCGCAGCGCGGTGATCCGGACCTGCGCCGGCACCTGGACCGCCGGCGGCGCGTCGTTGCGGCCCCGCACCACGGTCACCACGCTGACCACCACCGCGAGCGCGACCGGAACCAGGGCGAAGCCGATGACACCGCGCGGCCCGGTGACTGCGAGGAGGGCCACCGTCAGCAGTGCGCCCAGGGCGCCGCCGAGCGCGCCGACCGAGCGCTCGAAACCCAGCCGGCGCCCTAGCCGGCCCGCGCCGGCCGCCGCGCTCGCGCCTTCTTCCAGCGCTGGTGTGCCGAGCCCGCGCGCGGCCCACGACCCCGCCCGGCAGGCGCCGGCCTGCCACAGCGCGCCGCTGGCCGCGAAGAACCCGGTGGCCAACGTGAGTCCCACGCCCGCCGCCAGGTCCAGGACACCGCGCAGACCAGGGCGCCGGTCGGCGAGCTGGTTGCGGCCGAACCGGGCGGCCGCCCCGCCGGCGCGGCCGGCCGCCTCAACGCCCGCGAGCGCGAACGGCGCGGCCCGCAGCGTGCGGGCGAAGAACGGCGCCGTCACCGCTGTCATGCACTCCAGCCCGACCGTCGACAACAGGTAGGGCAGCCGGGCCGGATCACGATGACGAACCTGGCCGGCCGTGGTGTCCGGGCCGGGTGCCGGCAGAGCCGCGACCGCTGGACCGACCTCGGCACTGCCCCGCGCATCGGCGGATGGGGCTGACATGGCGCGATCGTAAGGGGCGTCTTCGCCAACCGGGACAGAAGCCGCCAGCGAGGGCCTTATGGTGTGGCAACCCCACTGGGGGACGGCCGCGTCATGGCGTGGCAACCGCGCGTCCACGCGGGGCGGCCTCCTCGAGCGCCCGATAGGCGTCGGCGACCTGGCCGGCTGGCTCCGAGTAATTCGGCGTGGGCCGGCGGCCGGCCGGGGCCTGGCGGCCGCTTCTGGCGAGGTCAGCCTCTGGTAACGGCGGCCGTCTCGGTTTCGGCGGGTTCAGCCGACGAGGGCGCCACCCGTGCGCGACCCGTCGCTGGCGCGCACGGCCTCTGCCAGCAGCGCGACCGCGGTCGGGATGTCCCGCTCGCCGATGCCCGCGACACACATCCGCAGGTGGCACGACTCCTGCTCGCCGATGACGAAGTACCGCCCGGGCACCACCGAGACCCCCAGCCGGGCCGCGCGGGTGGCGACCGTGAGATCGTCGGTGTTGCGCGGCAGCCGCAGCCACAGGCTGATCCCGCCGCGTGGGTTCTCGAATGCGCATTCCGGCAGCTCGGTCGCGAGCGCGGCCGTGAGCGCGGCCATCCGGACCCGCAGCGCCGCCGAGACGGTCCGCACCTGCGCGGCCCACCCGGGCCCGGTGACCATCTCGATGGCGGTGTGCTGCAGCGGCGTCGGCACGAAGAAGTCGTCGACCTGGCGCATCGCGGCCAGCCGGCTCATCACCGGCCCGCGGGCCACGATCGCGCCGACCCGCAGGCTCGGCGCGAGGATCTTCGTCAGTGAGCAGATGGTGATGACGCGGCCCGCGTCGTCGTCGCGCCACAGCGGTGGCGGCGCGAGCTGGCCGTAGCCGAGCCACCGGGCGAAGTCGTCCTCGACGACGAAGGCTCCGGCGCGCTCGCAGATGTCGAGCACGGCCTGGCGCCGGTCGTGCGCGAGCACCGCGCCCGTCGGGTTGGCGTACGTCGGCTGCAGGAACAGCAGCCGGGCGGAGGTCGCCGCGAACGCCCGCTCCAGCAGCTCCGGGCGCACCCCGTCCGCGTCGGTGGGCACCGGGACGGGCACCAGGCCCGCGTTGCGGGCGACGGCCAGCGCGCCGTGGTAGGTCGGCACGGCGAACAGCAGCGGGCTGCCGGCCGGCAGGAGCGCCCGGAAGGCGGCTGACAGCGCCCCCTGGGCAGCCGGGGTCACGAGCACCTCCTCCGGGTCGGCGCCGACCTGCCGGCCGAACCAGCTGCGCAGCTCGGCGACGCCCATCGCCGGGGGAGCGGCCCAGGCGTCCGGCCGCCGGGCCGCGCGGGTCGCCGCGGCCGCGAGCCTGGTGTCGGCACGCAGCGAGGCGTCCAGGTAGCCGGCACCGAGCTCGAAGCCGGGGGAGCCGGCGCGGCTCAGCACCAGCTCGACGCCCCCGGCGCCGGTGACCGGGCTCGCGCCGAGCGCCACCTGCTGCCAGTCGGTGTCCCCGACGCGGGCGGTGCGCCGCGCCGCGACGAAGGTGCCGGCGCCGGGCCTGGTGACCAGCACCCCTTCTGTCACCAGGCGGGCCAGCGCCCGCTGGACGGTGACCGGCCCGACGCCGAGGCGCTGCTGCAGCTCCCGGGTGCTCGGCAGCCGGGCGCCGACCGCACGCGTGTCCGCCAACGCCCGCAGCTCGTCGGCGACCTTCTCGACGCTGCCGAGGTCGCCTCGAACGGCCCGCCCACTGCTACCATTTGACATGAGTAGAGAAGATAGCGCTATCAGTCCCTCATCGTCAGCTGTGTTTCCCGTCCCGGCCGCACGGTCGTCGGTGGACCGTCCGGGGGGCGCCGAATGATCGGCCTGGTGATCGTCGGGCTGCTGACGGTGGCCGGCGTGATTGCCTGGTTCGTCGGCCCTGACACACGGGACCCGGACTTCGGGCTGCACCGGCGGGACCCGTCGGCGCCCCGGCCCGATCGGGGGGCGGCGCGCTTCCCGTGACGGGCCGCGGCACGCGATTCGGAACCGACACGATGAAGGGTCGGAAGCAATAGCGCTTCCGACCCTTCTCGATCCTTTGTCGAGGAGCGCTATCCAGCGGCTGCGGCGCGCTCGCCCCGTCGGGCGTCGCCTACTGACGGCCGGCGAAGTAGTCCGTTGACGGGTCCTCGGCGGCGAACGCCTTCGGGCGCTGCGGCGTCCGGGTCGAAGGCCCCTGCGCCGCCGCGTGCCGGCCGTTACGGTCCTGCCCGCGGCGCTGGTGGGCCGCATTGTGCTGGCTCTCGTTGAGCGAGTTGAACGCCGCGAAGATCACCATGCTCAGCACCGTGAAGGCGATCACGCACACCGCGAAGGTGAGCGAGATCGGGTCGGCCCCGGGGACGTCGGCAGGGTGGTCGGTGGCCGCTACCCTGGTCGCGGCCATACCGGTGTAGTGCATGCCGCAGACGGCGACGGCCATGACGACACTCGCGCCGACGATGTGCCACATGGTTCGCACCCGGTAGGCGATCCAGAACGCGGCGAGCGCCGCCATCACGGCGATCGCCAGTGACGCGGCGACGAGCTCGGGCTGGTAGGTGACCTTGCTGCCGACCCGCATCGCCGCCATGCCCGTGTAGTGCATCGCGCCGACCCCGAGCCCGGTGAGCAGGCCGCTGAAGACCAGACGCGCCCTGTTCCGGGGGTTGGTCCCGACGACGGCGAGCCCGACCCCGGAGGCGACGATGGCGATTACCAGCGACAGCGCGGTCAGCGGCAGGTTGTAGACGATCTGGCGATCGCCGACGTGGTAGCCGAGCATCCCGATGAAGTGCATCGACCAGATGGCACCGCCGCCGAGCGAGATCGCGGCCGCTGTGATCCAGCGGAATCGCGCTGCGCCGTCTGCCGACGGGATGCGCACCGCACTGACGAGTGCCGCGAACGAGCCGATCAGTGCGAAGGCGATCGAGGTGGCGACATACACGGCGTCGTGAGTTCCGTGCACGTGTGCCGGAGCGGCAAGATTCATTTTTCCCCCACTTGTGCACTGAAGCTCCGTTGCTAACACACTTCAGGCGAAAAGGGTAATTGTTCTTGCAACTTCTGCCGGTGCGCGCGCAGGCGACCCCCCGGCGGACGGCCTCGTCGGTCAGCAGGTTCCGCGTGCCCCGCTCGTCGTCCGCTCCCCACCGGCCCCAGTTGTTGACCGTTCGTGCTCCCCAGGTGTCCGCCCTGTCGTCACCCGGCGGCGGGAGAGCGCGGACAGGACGAGCGGGGTGTCGGTCGCCGCACGCAGCCGGCGCGGCTCCGGAGTGTCGAGGGCGAGGATCGCGCCGGCGCCGAACCGCGCGCGGGTGCCGTCGTGACATTCGACGTCGAGCTCGCCGAGCTCTACTACGACAAGCGTGTCGATCCAGTCGGCCCGGCGGACCTCCAGCGCCTCGCCGGGCGACACGACGACCGTACGCCGACGCACGTTCGGCGGGCAGCCGCGGCCGAGGAAGGAGACGACCTCGCCATCGTTCACCGCGCCGTCCTGTGCCGCGTTCTTCCGCACGGCGCCGTCGTCCGGCAGTGAAAGGTCCACGAGAGTAAGACAGCGCCGTCCTGCCTTACTCATCGGCGCCGTTCGGTGGTCCCGTGTCCGTGGCCTGGGCGGTGGCGTGCGCTACCGGGCGGCGCCTCGGCGCGCGGCGAGGTCCAGCCAGAGCGCGTCGACCTGGGCGTGCAGGTCGGCCAGCGTTCCGGAGTTGTCGAGCAGGACGTCCGCGACGGCGCGGCGGTCGGCGTCGGAGGCCTGGGTGGCCATCCGGGCCTCGGCCTGGTCGCGGGGCAGGCCGCGGCCCTCCAGCCGGTCCAGCCGCAGCTCGCGGGGTGCCTCCACCACGACGACGATGTCGTAGCCGCCGGTCAGCCCGGCCTCGACCAGCAGCGGGACGTCGTGGACGACGACCGATCCAGGCGGCGGGGCGCTGAACCGGCGCGCGGTCTCCTCGCGGATCAGCGGATGCGTGATGCTCTCCAGCCGGCTGCGGGCCGCCGGGTCGGCGAACACGATCGTGCCGAGCTTTTCGCGGTCAAGGCTCCCGTCCGGACGCAGCACCCCGGGCCCGAACGCCTCGGCGACGGCGGCGAGCCCTTTCGTGCCGGGCGCGACGACGTCCCTGGCCAACTTGTCCGCGTCGATCACGATGGCGCCGTGCTCGGCCAACCGGCTCGACACGGCGCTCTTCCCGGATCCGATCCCACCAGTAAGTCCTACCCTCACCACGCGGTGAGAGTCTGCCCTACTCGCCGCCTCGGCGCCGCCCGCGGGGTTATCCGTCCTTCGCCCGGTGCGTGCCACTCAGAGTCGACCGCCCGGCGTCCTGGCCGGCCGGGGATACGGGCTCGCCGGGCCGTGCCCGCGGCCAGGCATGCTGAACGAGTGCGAGGTGCGGCGGGACCGGTCGACAGACCGGGGGAGGCCCCGGTGGACGCGGCCGTCCTGGCGGCGCCGCTGGCGACGACGCGAGGGGACGCGAGCCCGGTCGATGGGACGCCGGTCGCGACAGCGGAGCGAGGCCCGAACTCGGCCGGGGACGGGGAGGCCACGGAGGCCACCATGGAACGGTCCGCGGTGGGCGGCGTGGCCGGGGAACCGACGGCTGGCTGGTCGCGGTGGGCGGCTCGCGGCTGGCCGGTGCTGCTGCTGGCCGTGCTGTACGGAGCCGGCGCCGTCGGACTGGCTCTGCTCACCCGGCTGGCGCACGGTGCCCCGCTGCTGCTCGTCGCGCTGCGGCCGACCTGGTCGGTGATGCTGCTCGTCGGCGGGTCAGTGCCGTTCGTCCCGGCGCTGCTGATCGCGGTTCCGCTGCGCGCGCTGGTCCGGGTCGGCTACTTCGGCGTCGCCCGCAACGACCTGCGTTCGGTGCTCACGCTGCGCCCCGGCGGCCGCCGCCTCGTCGACGCGCTCTCGCGCCGGTCCACCGAACGGGCCCTGCTGTACGCCTGCCTGATCAACGCCAACCCGGCGGTCGACGCGGCGCTCGGCGGCGGCGGCGTGTCCTGGCGGCGGTTCCTGCGCTTCGTCGTCCCCGGCATGGCGATCCAGACCTCGGCCTACCTGCTCGCCGCTCGGTCCGTGTCCCCGTGGGGTCGCACCCTGGTGAGCTGGCTGGACGGCCATGTGACTGAGGGTCTGCTCCTGCTGTTCGCCGCCGGCGCCCTGCGCTTGACCGCCAAGGCGTTGCTCGCCCGGGCCCGCCGCCGCGGCGCGACGCGGGCCGGCCTGGACCAGGCGCCGGACGGCGGCTGACCCGCCAGCCCGCACGCCGACCAGCGGGGTCAGTCGACGCCGGCGGCGGTCATGCCGCGCAGCTCCTTCTTCAGCTCGGCGATCTCGTCACGCAGCCGGGCGGCCAGCTCGAACTGCAGCTCCTTGGCGGCCTCGTGCATCTGATCGTCAAGCTGACGGATGAGGTTCGCCAGGTCGTGGCGGGGCATGCCGGCGAGCTCGGCGGCGTACCGGCCGACGGCGTCCTGCTTGCCGGCGCGGGACTTCATCCCCGGCACCGGTGCTTTGCCGCGGGACTGGGCCCGGCCGCCGCCGTACAGCTCGCCGTCGGCGTTCTCCCGGACCATGTCGTCGAGGATGTCGACGACCTTCTTGCGCAGCGGCTGCGGGTCGATCCCGTTCTGCTCGTTGTAGGCGATCTGCAGAGCGCGGCGCCGGTTCGTCTCGTCGATCGCGGTCCTCATCGACGGCGTGATGCTGTCCGCGTACATGTGGACCTGGCCGGCGATGTTGCGGGCCGCGCGGCCGATCGTCTGGATCAGCGACCGCTCGGAGCGCAGGAAGCCCTCCTTGTCGGCGTCCAGGATCGACACCAGCGACACCTCGGGCAGGTCGAGGCCCTCCCGCAGCAGGTTGATGCCGACCAGCACGTCGTACTCGCCGCGGCGCAGCTCGGTGAGCAGTTCGACCCGGCGCAGCGTGTCGACCTCGCTGTGCAGGTAGCGCACCCGGATCCCCAGCTCCAGCAGGTAGTCGGTGAGGTCCTCCGCCATCTTCTTGGTCAGCGTGGTGACCAGGATCCGCTCGTCCCGCTCGGCGCGCAGCCGGATCTCGTGGATGAGGTCGTCGATCTGGCCCTTCGTCGGCTTCAGCACGATCTCCGGGTCGATCAGGCCGGTCGGCCGGATGATCTGCTCGACGACGCCGTCCGCCCGGCCCAGCTCATAGGGGCCCGGCGTGGCCGACAGGTACACCGTCTGGCCGACGCGCTCCAGGAACTCCTCCCACCGCAGCGGCCGGTTGTCGGTCGCGGACGGCAGCCGGAAGCCGTGGTCGACGAGGTTGCGCTTGCGGGACATGTCGCCCTCGTACATGCCGCCGATCTGCGGCACGGTGTTGTGCGACTCGTCGATGACCAGCAGGAAGTCGTCCGGGAAGTAGTCCAGCAGGGTGTGCGGCGCGCTGCCGGCGGCGCGGCCGTCGATGTGCCGCGAGTAGTTCTCGATGCCGGAGCAGAAGCCGACCTGGCGCATCATCTCGATGTCGTAGGTGGTCCGCATCCGCAGCCGCTGGGCCTCCAGCAGCTTGCCCTGCGCCTCCAGCTGCTCCAGGCGGGCGGCCAGCTCCTCCTCGATGCCGGCGATCGCCCGCTCCATCCGCTCCGGGCCGGCGACGTAGTGGCTCGCGGGGAAGACGAAGACCCGGTCTACCTCACGGACGATCTCCCCGGTCAGCGGGTGCAGGTAGCTGATCCGCTCGATCTCGTCGCCGAACAGCTCGATCCGGACGGCCAGCTCCTCGTAGACGGGGAACACCTCGACCGTGTCGCCGCGGACCCGGAACGTGCCCCGCTCGAACGCCAGGTCGTTACGGGTGTACTGCACGTCGACCAGCCGGCGCAGCAGCAGGTCCCGGTCGATCTCCTCACCGACCGAGACCCTGACCATCCGGTCGATGTACTCCTGCGGGGTGCCGAGGCCGTAGATGCAGCTCACGCTGGCCACCACGACCACGTCGCGGCGGGTGAGCAGGCTCATCGTCGCCGAGTGCCGCAGCCGTTCGACCTCCTCGTTGATCGAGGAGTCCTTCTCGATGTAGGTGTCCGTCTGCGCGATGTACGCCTCGGGCTGGTAGTAGTCGTAGTACGAGACGAAGTACTCGACGGCGTTGTTCGGCAGCAGGTCGCGGAACTCGTTGGCCAGCTGGGCGGCGAGCGTCTTGTTCGGCGCCATCACCAGCGTCGGGCGCTGCAGTTCCTCGATCAGCCAGGCCGTCGTCGCGGACTTGCCGGTGCCCGTGGCGCCGAGCAGCACGACGTCCTTCTCGCCCGCCCGGACCCGCCGAGCCAGCTCCTCGATGGCCGCCGGCTGGTCACCGGAGGGCTGGTAGTCGGAGACGACCTTGAAGGGCGCGCCGGAGCGCTCCACGTTCAGCTGCGGGCGTTCGAACGTCGTGCTCATACGAACCAGAACACCACACGCCTCCGACAGTTTCCCCGCGGTCGCCCGCCGGCGCTCGGGGCCGGCCGCCCTGCGGCCCGCCGGAGCGCGCCGGAAAAGATCCCGGTTCGGCCGGGAGGCTCACGGGCACGACAGTCGTTGAACGGGTAGCGACGCGCCCGGGCGAGCGCACCCACTGCAGCGAACCCCCTGAAAGGAGCCACGACGACCATGGGCACCCAAGACGCGGACCGGGGCCGGCGGCTGCCCCGCATCCTCGTGCGTCCGGGCCTGGCGGTCTCGGTGGCGATCGTCACCGCCCTGCTCGGCTGGCTCACCCTGCCGGTCACGGTCCCGGACCGGACCGGCTCCGCCTACTTCAGCGCCGGTCTGCTCGGTGCCCTGCTGCTGGTCGGCATCCTGCTCGCCGCGGACCTCGCCCGTTCGACGGCCGCCCGGAGGGCGGGCCTCGACGTCCACGCGATCCAGCTAGGCGTGTTCGGCAGCCGGCTCGTGCTCGGCCGGTCGGCCGGCCAGGGCGGGGCCAGGGCCGGCGGACGTGACGAGATGGTCTGGGGGGTCGGCGCCGCCGGCGCGGACCCCGAGGAACCCTACCCGGACGAACCGTCCGGCGGCGCCGCCCGGCCTGGCGCGCCGGCCCAGCAACAGGCTCAGCCGCAGGGCCAGCCGTGGTCCGGCGGCCTGGACGCGCGGGCCGACGCCGCCATCGCCCGCGCCGGCCTGCTGACGACGCTGCTGCTCGGCACGGCCCTCACGGTCGCGGGCTGGCTCGCGCCGGGCGGTACGACCGCGCTCGCCGCGCAGGTCGCACTCTGGGTCGGCATCTTCACCCTGCTGCTCACCCTCATCGATCTGCTGCCGTCGCCGCGCACCCCGGGCGGACGGGTCCTCGCGGCGTTCGTGCTGCGCCGCGGCGGCGACCCGCGCCGCGCCCAGGCGGTGGTAGCCCGGACCGGAGTGATCGTCGGCTGGATCCTGGTCGCAGCCGGCGTCGTCGCCTGTTTCCTCGTCGGCCTCATCGGGCTGTGGGCGGTCCTGCTGGGCTGGATGGCGCTCGGCTCCTCCCGCCTGGAGCAGGCCCGTCAGCGCGCCGGCACCGCGCTCGAGGGGGTGTTCGTCCGGGACGTGATGCAGCCAGCGCCGCCCAGGCTGCAGTCCTGGCAGACCGTCGGCGAGGCGCTGGCCGCGGTCACCAGGCCCGGGGTCCCCCTGTCGACCGTCTTCACCGTGCATGACTTCGACGAGTCGCTGAACGGGGTGACACTCGCCCGCGCGCTCGCTTCGGTGCCGCTCGACGACCGGGACCTCGCCCGGGTGACCCGGGTGACGATCCCTCTGTCCGCCGTCGCGACCGCCCGTCCCGACGAGCCACTGGCCGTTGTCACCCCGCGGCTGGTCGCCCGGCCGGCGGCCGGCTGCGTGCTGGTCCTTGACGACGACGAGCGCGACACGACCGGCCGGCCCCGCGTCGTCGGGCTGATCAGCCCGGTGGAGATCCAGCGCGCCATCGACACCGCCCCGGCCCGTGGCCGTGCCGTCGTGCCGAGCGTCAGCCGCCCGCGCCAGCACCCCAACCGCTGGTAGGTCGCTGCCCTGCGCGCCTGGCCGCCGCGCCGCCCGCGGTGCCCCGCTCGGTGGCCGCGGCTCAGGAACGCGGGCTGGGCGCGGGGAACAGGGAGAACGCCTCCCGCCGCTGGACGGGAATCGTGGTGGGCTCCGCCCGCCCAATCCGGTCCCAGCGGAACCAGCGGGGCGCGTCCTTGTCGAGACACCAGGTGAGTAGGTACCAGTTGCCGCGGGCGTAGGCGAACGCGTGCGGCTCGACGCGGCGGTGGCTCGGCCGTCCCGCGGCGTCGACGTAGTCCAGCGCGACGGCGAGCCCGTCGTGCATCGCGTCCTCGATCACCGGGGTGGCCGGCGAGCGCGGCAGCCCGGCTGGCCGCGTCCACACCCGGGACGCGACCTCGGTGACCCTGTCCTGCCCGGCGGGCCCGAGTGCCGTGAGCACCTTCCGCAGCGCCGTCACGGCATCGCCGGCCAACGGGCTGTCGGTGAGGGCGACCAGCGCCACCGCGGCAGCAGTCGCCTCGTCCTCGGTGAGCCCGATCGCGTCCAGCGTCGCCGCCGCGTCCGCCGGCTGGCCGTCCGTCGGCGGCCGGCCCGGCGCCGGGCCGGCCGAAGCCTGGGTTCGCGTTCGCGACTCTGGCGGGCACATCCCGTAACTGTGTCACCCCGCCGCCGCTCATTTCGGCGGATCGCGCGGCTTCGCCCCGAGCTGAGCCATACCTGGTGGTCGCCAACTTCGGCTGGTTCGTGACCACCGAGTATGAGCCAACGCCCCACCGACGGGTGTGCCGGTGCCTGGCGGTGGTGGGGTTACCGGCGTTCCGACCGGTTCCACGGCCAGCCTCGTCGGCGCGGCCCGGCGGCCCTACCAGCCGCGGGCGCGCCATTCGGCGAGGTGGGGGCGCTCGCGGCCCAGGGTGGAGTCCTTGCCGTGGCCGGGGTAGATCCAGGTGGTGTCGGGCAGCGGGCCGAAGACCTTGGCCTCCAGACCGTCCATCAGGGAGGTGAAGGCCGCCGCGTCGCCGTGGGTGTTGCCGGGGCCGCCCGGGAACAGGCAGTCGCCGGTGAAGAGGTGCGGGGCGGCCGGGTCGGCGTCGTAGAGCAGGGCGATCGAGCCCGGGGTGTGGCCGACCAGATGAATGGCGCGCAGGGTGACCTGGCCGACCCGGATCTCCTCGCCGTCGCGCAGCGGCGTCGCGGTCGGTACCGGGATCGCGGGGGCGTCGTCCGGGTGCGCGACCGTCGTCGCGCCCGTCGCGGAGACGATGTCCGCCAGCGCCTGGACGTGGTCCGGATGCCGGTGGGTCGTCACGACCGTCGCCAGGCCGCCGTCGCCGACGACCCGCAGCAGGGTGCCGGGCTCGTTGGCCGCGTCGATGAGCAGCTGCTCGCCGGTCGCCGTGCACCGCAGCAGGTAGCAGTTGTTGTCGAACGGGCCGACCGCGACCTTCGTGACCGTCAGTGCCGGCAGCTCTCGGACGTCCGCCGGCCCGCCCACCGTGACGTCGCCCGTGTACCCGCGTGCATTCATCGTTCGCCTCCGGCCAGCCAGGTCGTACCGGTTCTCCTTGGGTCATTCTTCCCGGCGGCCGGGGCTGCTGGCACACGCCGGTGCCCATCCGGACTCGGGCCTACCCGGCGAACCGGCCGCCGGGAGCCGGCGGCGGAGGCCGACGGATATCCAGAGTGGCGATCTGTTGACGAGTCGTCGCCGGAACTGCGCGCCAGCGGGATCGGACGGCTGGTTCCCGGCCGGGGCACGCCAGTTCCAGGACAAGCCCGGCCAGGATCTGTGCGCCGCGGGTGACGTCGGGCCACCGGCGGGTGACGGCCTTCCGGACGATCAGCAGGAGAAGCTGCGCGACGTGCACCAGCAGCCAGCCGCGGCCGATCGAGGCGCGGTGGCGCCGTGCGTAGAGCACCGCCGCCCGGCCAAGCTCGCGCTGGAGTTCCACGGCGCGTCCGGCGGTGGCCCCGCCGGTGTGGCGCACCGGCCAGGCCGGGTCGCACCAGCCGATGCGCCCGCCGGCCGCCAGCAGCCGCGCGAACAGGTCGGTCTCCTCGTAGTACAACCAGAAAGCCGGGTCGAATCCCCCGATCCGGAGAAAGGCCTCGGTGCGGATCGCGAAGAACGCGCCGACCGGATAGCACAACGCCGGCCAGCGCGCCACGGCCGCCGGCTCGCCCCGGACCGCGGTGAATGCGCTGGTGCGCCGACGGGGCAGTACGGCGATCGATCGGCCCGGGCCATCGTCGTGCGAACGCACCGCGAAGCCCAGCGCGTCGACGTCCGCCGACGTCTGCGCGAGAATCTTCGGCAGCATTTCCCTGGTTTCCTCGGGAATGCTCACATCGCTGTTCACCACGAGCAGCCACTCGGGGGGCGCGCCGTTCACCACCCCGTCGCCGAGCCCGCGTCGCACGGCCAGGTTCACCGCGGCACCGTAGCCGATGTTGCCGTGTCCCTCGTGGACCGGCACCCCGGCGGGCACGTTGTCGTGGCGGTAGCCCGGCGCGTTCTCGACCAGCGCGACCTGGCAGCCGGTCAGGCCGGCGAGCGTGCCGAGCAGCTCGTCCAGATGCGGCGAGCCTCCGTGCGAGACGACGACGGCGAGAAGGCTGTGCATGACTTCCGTTCGTCGGGCGCGGTCCGGCCGCGCCTCGTGTTGCGGCGGCTGATGTGCCGCCCGGGTCACGGTAACCAGACGGTCCGGACCCGCGCGGAAAACTGTCGCGGCGCGTCGTCGTGAAACTTGGCACGGTTCGTCAGTGCCGTATCTGTCGATTATTCGTCAGATTTTTCATGTCGTTGGTGTCGAACATGGACAGCGCACTGGCTGGATCCGCGGACGGCTGGAGCGTCGGCAATACCTGGTGCCTGACTGCGCAATACCTGGTGCGTGAGCCCGGCAATACCTGTTGCCGCAGGGCCGCCCACTCGGCGGGTGGGAACGGGCCGACGTCGCGCCCGGTCGGCGGCGGCCTGGGAGTTTCCAGTGGCCGGCGGCTGTTGTATGCGCTGGCGATGGTGGCACGCCCGTGACCCCTGCCGGGCCCGCTCACGGGTGCTCGCTAGTATCGAACGGGCGTTCGGCAGCACCCCGTGCCTCAGGACTGTCACATCGGCTCCGTACGCTGAAGCGGCCCCCGTTCCAGCCGGGACGGGCGCGGTGGAAGAGGCGGATCGGCCCAGGCTCCGGGAGCTCGCCAGGTGGGCGGGGCCGTCCGGGCGGCGTCCCCGGCCGCGGCGGCCCGTCGTGACGGCAGCCCTGCACCGACAGAACGGCAGCACCGACAAGACGTGAGGAAGCCCAGATGACGGACCGGCTCGTCGTAAGGGGTGCACGGGAGCACAACCTGCGGGACGTGGACCTCGACCTGCCGCGCGACGGGCTGGTCGTGTTCACCGGGCTGTCCGGCTCGGGCAAGTCCAGCCTGGCATTCGACACGATCTTCGCCGAGGGGCAGCGCCGCTATGTCGAGTCGCTCTCGGCGTACGCCCGCCAGTTCCTCGGCCAGATGGACAAGCCCGACGTCGACTTCATCGAGGGCCTGTCCCCCGCGGTCTCCATCGACCAGAAGTCGACGTCCCGCAACCCCCGCTCGACCGTCGGGACCATCACCGAGGTCTACGACTACCTGCGGCTGCTGTTCGCCCGCGCCGGGCGCCCGCACTGCCCGAAGTGCGGCCGGCCGATCGCCAGGCAGACGCCACAGCAGATCGTCGACCGGCTGATGGAACTGCCCGAGGGCACCCGTTTCCAGGTTCTCTCCCCGGTGATCCGCGGTCGCAAGGGCGAGTACGCCGACCTGTTCTCCGAGCTACAGGGCTCCGGCTTCTCCCGGGCCCGGGTCGACGGGACGGTCGTCCCGCTCACCGACCCGCCGAAGCTGGAGAAGCAGAAGAAGCACACCATCGAGGTGGTCGTCGACCGGCTGGCGGTGAAGGAGACGGCGAAGCGCCGGCTCACCGACTCGGTGGAGACCGCCCTTCGGCTCGGTGGCGGCCTCGTCCTCATCGACTTCGTCGACCGGGACCCGAAGGACTCCGACCGGGAGCGGATGTACTCCGAGCACCTCGCCTGCATGTTCGACGACCTGTCGTTCGAGGAGCTGGAGCCGCGCTCGTTCTCCTTCAACACCCCCTACGGGGCCTGCCCCGAGTGCACCGGCCTCGGCACCCGCAAGGAGGTCGACGCGGAGCTCGTCATCACTGACCCGACACTCTCGCTCGCCGACGGCGCGATCGGCCCGTGGTCCGGCGGCCACAACAAGGAGTACTTCGAGCGGTTGCTGACCGCCCTCGCCGAGGACCTGCACTTCAGGATGGACACCCCGTGGGAGGCGCTTCCCGAGCGGGCCCGCAAGGCGGTGCTGCACGGCAGCGGCGCGACGGAGATCCACGTCGGCTACACCAACCGCTACGGCCGCAAGCGCTCGTACTACACGAGCTTTGAGGGCGTGATCCCGTTTCTGGAGCGCCGGCTGCGGGAGGCGGAGTCCGACACCAGCCGGGAGCGCCTCGAGGGCTACATGCGGGACGTGCCCTGCCCGGCGTGCCGGGGCGCCCGGCTGAAGCCGGAGACGCTGGCCGTCACCGTAGGCGGGCACTCGATCGCCGAGGTCGCCGCGCTGTCCATCCGCGAGTGCGCCGACTTCCTGGCGACGCTGGAGCTGACGGAGCGGGAGGCCTCGATCGCCGGCCGGGTGCTCAAGGAGATCGACGCCCGCCTGGCGTTCCTGCTCGACGTCGGCCTGGACTACCTGTCGCTGGACCGTGCCGCGGGGACGCTGGCCGGCGGCGAGGCGCAGCGGATCCGGCTCGCGACCCAGATCGGCTCCGGCCTGGTTGGCGTGCTCTACGTGCTCGACGAGCCGTCGATCGGGCTGCACCAGCGGGACAACCGCCGGCTCATCAAGACGCTGCTGCGGCTGCGCGACCTGGGCAACACGCTGATCGTCGTCGAGCACGACGAGGACACGATCCTCGCCTCCGACTGGGTCGTCGACATCGGGCCGGGCGCCGGCGAGCACGGCGGCCGGGTCGTCGTGTCCGGCCCGGTCGCCGAGCTGCTGTCCAGCGAGGAGTCGCTGACTGGCGCCTACCTGTCCGGTCGGCGCTCGATCGCCGTCCCGGCGGTGCGCCGGCCGCCGACGAAGGGCCGGATGCTCACCGTCCACGCCGCCCGGGAGCACAACCTGCGGGACGTGACGGTCTCCTTCCCGCTGGGCTGCCTGGTCGCGGTCACCGGCGTCTCCGGGTCCGGCAAGTCGACGCTGGTCAACGACATCCTGGCCGCGGTGCTGGCGAACAAGCTCAACGGAGCCCGCGAAATCCCCGGCCGGCACCGCACCGTCTCCGGGCTCGACCACCTCGACAAGGTCGTCCGCGTCGACCAGTCGCCGATCGGCCGGACCCCGCGGTCCAATCCGGCGACCTACACCGGCGTGTTCGACCACATCCGGCGGCTGTTCGCCGAGACCACCGAGGCGAAGGTCCGCGGCTACCTGCCCGGCCGGTTCTCCTTCAACGTCAAGGGCGGCCGCTGCGAGGCCTGCTCCGGTGACGGCACAATCAAGATCGAGATGAACTTCCTCCCGGACGTCTACGTGCCCTGCGAGGTCTGCGACGGCGCCCGCTACAACCGGGAGACCCTCGAGGTCCACTACAAGGGCAAGAGCATCGCCGAGGTCCTCGACATGCCGATCGAGGAGGCCGCCGAGTTCTTCGCCGCCGTCCCCGCGATCGCCCGACACCTGAAGACGCTCGACGAGGTGGGCCTCGGCTACGTCCGACTCGGCCAGTCCGCGCCGACGCTGTCCGGCGGCGAGGCGCAGCGGGTCAAGCTCGCCTCCGAGCTGCAGCGCCGCTCCACCGGCCGGACGGTCTACGTCCTCGACGAGCCGACGACCGGCCTGCACTTCGAGGACATCCGCAAGCTGCTCGGCGTGCTCGGCCGGTTGGTGGACGCGGGCAACACCGTCATCGTGATCGAGCACAACCTCGACGTCATCAAGACCGCGGACTGGATCGTCGACATGGGGCCCGAGGGCGGCAGCGGGGGCGGCCGGGTCGTCGCCGAGGGCACGCCGGAGGCGGTCGCGGCGAACGAGGCCAGCCACACCGGCGTCTTCCTCCGGGAGATCTTCCAGGGCCGCGCCGAGAAGTCCGCCCACGCGGACGCGGCGGCCCTGACCGCCACCATCGGCGCCGCCTGACTACTCCGGCGCCGGCCCGAGGGCCGCGAGCGCGGCGGTGACGTAGTGGCGCATGAGGTCCGGGTGGGTGCCCTGGTAGCGGCCCAGGAAGTCGGCCGGGGCGAGCTCGACCCGGCCGGCTGACTCGTGCCCGTCCGTCCATGGGTGCAGGCGGCGGACCCTGGCCGCGTAGATGAGCATGTACGTCAGGTCGTCCGGCCCGAAGTAGTCGGACTCGACGACCTCGACGAGGATGAGGTCCGCCAGCTCGGCCCGGACCTCCTCCCAGGTCTCGCGGCGGGCGGCCTCCTCGGCGGACGCGTCACCGTGCTGGACGTGCCCGCCGGGCAGGTCGACGCCGCGGTCCAGCTCGGCGAGCAGCAGGGACCCGTCGTCGCGCACGGCGACCACCGCCGCGCTGGTCACTGCGCGGAGCGGCGGCTCGACAGTCGGCCCGAGGCAGGTCAGGCGGCTGCGGGTGCCCCCGCGCCGCGGCGTCGGCCGCCGGTCCTGGCTCCGGCGGTTCTGGTCATGGCCCGCCGCGGTCGTCTCCGTCACCCTGCCCGCCCTCCGTACCCGGCCGGGTCAGGCGCGCAGGAGCTCGTCGAGGACGGCGTCGAGCTCGGCCTCCGGGTGCTCCTGGCCGGCGGGGACGACCCGCTCGGTCCGTTCGAGGAAGGCCCGCAGCGACTTCGCCTCGAGCACGACCGTCGAGTGCCGGCCGCCGTCGGTGAGGTCGAGGGTGACCTCGGAGTTTCCGGGGGCCGGCGTGAAGCGCACGTCGCCATCCCCGGTGGGCGCGTCGAGCCCGGCGCGCAGCGCGTCCCGGGGCGCGATCCAGTTACCCTGCGGCAGCGCCGGGTGGTCCGGCCTGGACACCAGGGCGAAGCTCACGGCCAGCGGGTCGCAGGCACGCCAGGCGACCACGAGAACGGTGACCCGGCCGCTTGTCGACGCGTCGTCGAGGACGAACTCGGTGGTGACGTCCAGACCCTGCACGGGTGGGTCCCTCCCTCGTGTGCCGACCCAGGCCGGCGCGCCGCTGTCTCCCAGCTCCTGAGTTTCCCAGTTACTGAGTCGAGGGTCGCAGTGTCGGGTCCCAGGTGCCAGTTGGGGTGTCATCGAGGTGTCTTCGGGGGCCAAGGACGCCGCGGCTGCCGGCGCTGACTACCGCGGCTGTGCGGTCGCGGAACGGTCGGTGTTCCTGGCGACTGTGTTCCTGGCGGCCAGGGTTCCGGTCGGCCGTGGTTCGTGTCAGCCGTGGTTCGTCGCGGCCGTGCCCCCGCCCGCCGCGCGATGCGCATTCACGCAGGCACGCTGAGTCCAAGATTAGCGGGTGGCGGGCAGCGTCCGGCGCCAGGGTCCGACACCCGACAGAAACCCATGCCCTCCTGAGGCCCGGTGGGGCCAGATGGGACAGGTTCCCGTGGCGGGGAGCCTCTCCCGCGCCACCGGTCGGCTCGGCACCCGCCGGCAGGGGAGACCGCTCCCGGGGCGTCGAGCGCTGATCACGTTCTGGGGACACGTCGAGAACACGGAGCGCGGAGGGCTGAGGGGGACCCCACCCGAGCCGTCAACGCTCTGCGTGATGAAATGGTTACGTGCAGGCGCTGTCTGACCGTGACGCTGGCCGCCGTAGGCTCGACCTATGGCTGATCCGGCGTCCTACCGGCCCGCGCCGGGCTCGATCCCCGAGACCCCGGGCGTGTATCGCTTCCGGGACCCGCATGGCCGGGTGCTCTACGTCGGCAAGGCCAAGAACCTGCGGACCCGCCTCAACAACTACTTCACCGACGTCTACGCCCTGCATCCCAGGACTCGGACGATGGTCACCACGGCCAGCTCCGTCGAGTGGACCGTCGTCTCCACCGAAGTCGAGGCGCTCGCGCTCGAGTACACCTGGATCAAGGAGTACGACCCGCGCTTCAACGTGCGCTACCGCGACGACAAGAGCTATCCGAGTCTCGCCGTGACGCTGCAGGAGGAGTTCCCCAGGCTTCAGGTGATGCGCGGGCCGAAGCGCAAGGGCGTGCGTTACTTCGGGCCGTACGCGCACGCGTGGGCGATCCGGGAGACGCTTGACCTGCTGCTGCGGGTGTTCCCGGCGCGCACCTGCTCGGCCGGCGTCTTCAAGCGAGCCGGGCAGGTCGGCCGGCCCTGCCTGCTCGGCTACATCGACCGCTGCAGCGCGCCGTGCGTCGGCCGGGTGACCGCCGAGGAGCACCGTCAGATCGTCGAGGACTTCTGCGACTTCATGGCCGGCCAGACCGGCCGCTTCCTGCGCCGGCTCGAGGACGAGATGCGCGCCGCGGCCGACGCCCAGGACTACGAGCGGGCGGCCCGGCTGCGCGACGACATCGGCGCGCTGCGCCGGGCGATGGAGAAGCAGGCCGTCGTGCTGCCGGACGGCACCGACGCCGACGTGGTCGCGTTCGCCGAGGACGAGCTGGAGGCGGCCGTCCAGGTCTTCTACGTGCGCGGCGGCCGGGTCCGCGGCCAGCGCGGCTGGGTGGTCGACAAGCTCGCCGACGTGACCACCGCCGACCTCGTCGAGCAGTTCCTCACCCAGGAGTACCTAGGTGACAAGGACCTGGGCGAGGTCGACCCTGGCGGCGCAGCGCCTGAGCGCGCGGCCGCCGAGGCCGCTGCGTCCGGTGCCGAGGACGCCGGTGACGTGATCCGCCGGGGCCGGCCCGCGCGGGCCGCGGCCCCGGACGCCGTCCGAGGCGTGGGCGGCCGGCACGCGGACATCCCCCGCGAGGTGCTCGTCCCCGAGCTGCCCACCGACGAGGCCGCGGTCAGCGAGCTGCTCGCCCGTTACCGCGGCGGCCGGGTGGACGTGCGGGTGCCGCAGCGCGGCGACAAGCGCACCCTGCTGGAGACGGTGGAGCGCAACGCCAAGCAGGCGCTCGTCCTGCACCGCACGAAGCGGGCGAGCGACCTGACCGCCCGCAGCCGGGCGCTCGCCGAGCTGCAGGAGGCGCTCGGCCTGGCCGACGCCCCGCTGCGGATCGAGTGCTTCGACATCTCGCACACACAGGGCAGCGACGTCGTCGCCAGCATGGTCGTCTTCGAGGACGGGGTGGCCCGCAAGTCCGAGTACCGCCGGTTCACGATCCGCGGCGCCGCCCGCCGGGACGGCAACCAGCAGGACGACACGGCCAGCATGTACGAGACGGTCAGCCGCCGGTTCAGCCGGTACCTGGCCGAGCTGTCCCGGACCGGCGAGCTGCCGGGCACCCAGGACGACGCCGAGGCCACCGGGCGGACCTACCCGCCCGGCGGGGTGGCGAGCGGACAGGAGCCGCTGGTCGTCGACGGCCGGTCGCGGAGGTTCGCCTACCCGCCGAACCTGGTGGTCGTCGACGGCGGGCCGCCGCAGGTCGCCGCGGCCTCGCGGGCGCTCGCCGACCTGGGAATGGACACGGGGCCCGGCGGGGTGGCGCTGTGCGGCCTGGCCAAGCGGCTGGAGGAGGTGTGGCTGCCGGACGACCCGGACCCGGTGATCCTGCCGCGCACCAGCGAGGCGCTCTACCTGCTGCAGCGGGTCCGCGACGAGGCCCATCGGTTCGCCATCACCTTCCACCGCCAGAAGCGGTCCGTGTCGATGACCCAGTCGCTGCTCGACGGCGTCCCCGGGCTCGGCGAGACGCGGCGCAAGGCGCTGCTGAAGGCGTTCGGCTCGGTCACGAAGCTGCGGGCGGCGAGCGCCGAGGAGATCGCGGCGACGGTGCCGGGGATCGGCCCGCGCACGGCGGCCGCGGTCGTCGCCGCGCTGGCGGCCAGCGCACCGGGCGCCGCGGCCGCCCCGGCTCCCGCCGTCGATCCGCTGACCGGGGAGATCCTCCCGCCGCCGGACGCGCCGGACGCGCCGGACGCGACACAGGAGCGGCCCGCGGCGCCGTCCGGGCCGGCGCCGACCGGGAAGAGGGCGCCGACCGGGAAGGCGGCTCGCGGGACGGCGGCGCCGTCCGGAAAGGCAACTTCGGCCGGGGGCACCGCGTCGGTTCGGGAGGCGGCCCCGACGGGAGGATCCGGGCCTGGTGCCGGCTCCGGTCCGGGCAGGCTCGCCGGGGCAGCGCATGACCACGCCGTGATGAGGGGGATTACGCCGTGACCACGACCACGACCGCGGGGACACTGGACCTCGCGATCATCACCGGGCTGTCCGGAGCCGGCCGCAGCACCGCGGCCAAGTGCCTGGAGGACCTCGGCTGGTTCGTCGTCGACAACCTGCCGCCCGCGCTGCTGTCGACGATGGCCGAGCTCGGCCGTCGCTCGGGCGGCGGCGTGAGCCGGATCGCCGTCGTCGTCGACGTCCGCGGCCGGGCGTTCTTCGCCGACCTTCGAGCTGCGCTCGACGCGCTCGACGCCGCCGGCCTGCGGCCCCGGGTGCTGTTCCTGGAGGCCAGCGACGATGCGCTGATCCGCCGGTTCGACCACGTCCGACGCCCGCACCCGCTGCAGGGCGCGGACCGGGTGGTCGACGGGATCAGCCGGGAGCGCGCGCAGCTCGCCGAGCTGCGCGGCGAGGCCGACCTGGTGCTGGACACGACGGACCTCAACGTCCACGAGCTGCGCTCGAAGATCGACGCGGCGTTCGGCCAGCCGGGTGGCAACCGGCTCACCGCCACGGTCGTCTCGTTCGGCTACCGCTACGGACTGCCGCTGGACGCGGACCTCGTCGCCGACTGCCGGTTCCTGGCGAACCCGCACTGGGTCGAGGCGCTGCGGCCGTTCACCGGCCGCGACCCACAGGTGCGCGACTATGTCCTCGACCAGCCGGGCGCCAAGGAGTTCATCGACCGGTACGCCGAGCTGCTCCGGCTCGTCGGCGACGGCTATCTGCGGGAGGGCAAGCGGTACCTGACGCTCGCCGTCGGCTGCACCGGCGGCCGGCACCGGAGCGTGGCGGTGGCCGAGGAGCTCGGCGCGCGGCTCGCCGCCGCCGGCGTGGGCGTGCAGGTCGTGCACCGTGACCTGGGCCGGGAGTGACGCCGGTGCCGAATCCCGCAGCCGACGGCCGCTCCGCCCGGGTGGGCGCCGCCCCCGGCCCGTCCGCCGGGCCGGTCTCCTGGGCGCGGCCGGCCCCGGCGGCCCGAGTGCCGCAGCCCGTGGATCCGGGCCAGGTGGGCGAGCCCGGTGCCGCCCGCGGCGGCCCGGCCGTCGTCGCGTTCGGCGGCGGGCACGGCCTGGCGGCCTCGCTCTCGGCGTTGCGCCTGCTGACAGACCGACTGACGGCCGTCGTCACCGTCGGTGACGACGGCGGCTCGTCCGGCCGGCTGCGCGCCGAGCTGGGCGCGCTGCCGCCCGGTGACCTGCGGATGGCGCTCGCGGCGCTCGCCGGCGCCGACCCGTGGTCGCGCTCCTGGGCCGACGTGTTCCAGCTGCGGTTCGGCGGCGCCGGCCCGCTGGCCGGGCACGCGCTCGGCAACCTCGTGCTGGCCGCGCTGGCCGAGCAGGTCGGCTCGCCGGTGGCCGCGCTGGAGCTCGCCGCCGAGCTGCTCGGCGTGCGCGGCCGGGTGTTGCCGCTGTCCGAGGAGTCCATCGACATCGTGGCCGAGGTCGCCGGGCTCGATCGGGCGGACCCGGCCGCGACCCGGCTCGTCCGCGGGCAGGTGGCGGTCGCGACGACCTCGGGCACGGTGTGCGAGGTCCGGGTGGAGCCGGACGACCCGCGCGCCTGCCCGCAGGCCTGCGCGGCGGTCGAGGCGGCCGACTGGCTCGTCCTCGGGCCCGGCTCGCTCTACACCAGCATGCTGCCGCATCTACTTGTCCCCGAGATGCACAAGACGATCAGTGGCTCGCCCGCGCGCCGGCTGGTCGTGCTCAACCTCGTCGCGCAGCCCGGGGAGACGGAAGGCTTCACCCCCGAGGCGCACCTGCGGGTGCTCGCCCGGCACGCGGCCGGGCTGACCGTCGACGTGGTGCTCGCGGATCCGGCCGCCGTCCCCGACCCGGGCGCGCTCGCCACGGCCGCCGCCGAGCTGGGCGCCCGGCTGCACCTGGCCCCCGTCCGCGCGCCCGAGGCGCCCGGCACCCATGATCCCGCGCTGCTCGCCAGCGCCTTCGCGGCCGTCTTCGCGACCTACGGCGCCACCCCGCCCGGGTCGGCCGAGGTCCCGGCGGCTCTCGTGACCCTGACCCGTGCATCATCCTTGGCCACCCGTGGGCCCGGCGCCGAAGCCGGCGCCCCCGACCCGCGGGTCACGGCCCGCGATCTCAAGGAGTGATCCGTGTGGCGGCGATGACGGCCACCGTGAAGGACGAGCTCAGCCGGCTGCGGGTCGCGAAGCCCTGCTGCCGGCGCGCGGAGATGGCGGCGCTGCTGCGCTTCGGCGGCGGGCTGCACATCGTCGGCGGCCGGATCGTCGTGGAGGCCGAGCTGGACACCGGCGCCGCGGCGCGCCGGCTGCGCCGCGAGATCGCCGAGGTCTTCAGCTTCCCCTCGACGATCGCGGTGCTCGCGGCCGGCGGCCTGCGCCGCTCGGTCCGCTACATCGTGCGGGTCGAGCGGGACGGCGAGCAGCTCGCCCGGTCGACCGGCCTGCTCGACCAGCGCGGCCGCCCGGTCCGCGGGCTGCCGCCGCAGGTCGTGACCGGCTCGGCGTGCGACGCGGCGGCCGCCTGGCGCGGCGCGTTCCTCGCCCATGGCTCGCTCACCGAGCCGGGCCGCTCCTGCTCGCTGGAGGTCACCTCGCCGGGCCCGGAGGCGGCGCTCGCGCTGGTCGGCGCGGCCCGTCGCCTCGGCGTGCAGGCCAAGAGCCGCGACGTGCGCGGCGTCGACCGGGTGGTGATCCGCGACGGCGACGCGATCAGCGCGCTGCTGACCAGGATCGGCGCCCACGACAGCCTGCTGGCCTGGGAGGAGCGGCGAATGCGCCGCGAGGTCCGGGCGACCGCCAACCGGCTGGCGAACTTCGACGACGCGAACCTGCGCCGCTCGGCCCGCGCCGCGGTCGCCGCCGGCGCGCGGGTGCAGGCCGCGATGCGGATCCTCGGCGACGACGCCCCGGAGCACCTGCTCGCCGCCGGCCGGCTGCGGCTGCAGCACGCGCAGGCCTCGCTGGAGGAGCTTGGCGCGCTCGCCGACCCGCCGCTGACCAAGGACGCCGTCGCCGGCCGGATCCGCCGCCTGCTCGCCCTCGCCGACAAGCGAGCCAACACCCTCGGAATCCCGAACACGGAGGCGAGCGTTTCGCCCGAGCTACTGGAGAACGCTTAGGGCGGTCGGCCGGAACGGGGCGCGGAGCGCCCTGCGCAGACCTACCAGATCGGCTCCGCCGATCCGGCAGGGACCCCGGCTCCGCCTGTCGGACGCCGAGGCGTCCTCCCTGCGCTGAACGGGGGAGACCATTGAGACCGGGGTCGACGCGGTGCGGGCTCGGGCTCTTGGTCGCGTCGGTTGTGTCGGCGTGCCCATCGGTCCTGATGGATTCGCCCGGTCGTGGTGGCGGGCGATCGTTGCTGGTCGCGGTCCCGGGCCGTCCGGGTTCCGGCAGGTCAGCGGGGTGCGGACAACGGCCTGTGTGTTCGGGGACACGGTGCGGAATCGGTCAGGATGCGAGCCGAAGACCGCCGCGCGGCGCCAAACTCGTTAGGCTCTTGGCCGGCAACGGAACATGACGTCGGCACATGAGGTAGGGAGTCCGCGGACGTGGCTACGCGAGTAGGGGTCAACGGTTTCGGTCGAATCGGCCGGAACTTCTGGCGGGCGCTGGCGGCGAGCAAGCAGGCCGGGCTCGAGGTGGTCGCCGTCAACGACCTCACCGACAACAAGACGCTGGCCCACCTGCTGAAGTACGACACGACCCTCGGCACGCTGCCCGAGCCGGTCAGCGTCGTCGACGAGGGCATCAAGGTCGGCGACACCACGATCAAGGTGCTCGCCGAGCGGGACCCGGCCGCGCTGCCGTGGGGTGACCTGGGCGTCGACATCGTCATCGAGTCGACCGGCCGGTTCACCGACCGCGACTCGGCCGCCAAGCACCTGACCGCCGGCGCCAAGAAGGTCATCATCTCGGCCCCGGCGAAGGGCGAGGACCTGACGGTCGTCATGGGCGTGAACGACGACGTCTACGACCCGGCGACGCAGCACGTGCTGTCGAACGCGTCCTGCACGACGAACTGCGTCGCGCCGCTGGCGAAGGTCCTCGACGAGGCGTTCGGCATCGAGCGCGGCCTGATGACCACGATCCACGCCTACACCAATGACCAGGTGATCCTGGACTTCCCGCACAGCGACCTGCGCCGGGCCCGCGCGGCCGCCCAGAACATCATCCCGACCTCCACCGGCGCCGCGAAGGCCACCTCCCTCGTGCTGCCGCAGCTCAAGGGCAAGCTCGACGGCCTGGCCATGCGCGTCCCGGTGCTCGACGGCTCCGTCACCGACCTCGTCGTCAACCTGGCGAAGCCGGCCAGCAAGGACGAGATCAACGCGGCCTACCGGGCGGCGGCCGAGGGCCCGCTGAAGGGCTACCTGGTCTACACCGAGGACCCGATCGTCTCCTCCGACATCGTCGGCACCCCGGCGTCCTGCACCTTCGACTCGCTGCTCACGATGTCCTGGGGCAGCCAGGTCAAGGTCGTCGGCTGGTACGACAACGAGTGGGGCTACTCCAACCGCCTGGTCGACCTGACCGCCCTGGTGGCGGCCCGCCTCGGCTAGTCCCGGACCCGCCTGACGAGCCGCCCGGTGCCTCTCGGCACCGGGCGGCTCGTGTTCTGCTTCCTTTCCATTTCCCCTCTCCATTCCGCCCCGGCCACGAGGCTTCGCGTAGTTCGTTCGGCCAGCAGGCTGCGAGCGAAGCGAGTGGCCTGACTGGCCGACCGAACGGAGCGAAGCACCGTTCGCGGCGGAGGACGCCGCCCGGAGGTCCCAACCGGAGCGAAGCGAGGATTGGGGCCGCAGGGCGGCGCCCGGACGGCGCGAACAAAGGAGACACAGTGAGAACGATTGACGACCTGCAGGTCGCTGGACACCGGGTGCTGGTCCGCAGCGATCTGAACGTGCCGCTGGACCGGTCCGGCGAGAGCCCGCGGATCACCGACGACGGCCGGGTGGTGGCCAGCGCTCCCACGATCCGGGCGCTGGCCGAGCGCGGCGCCAAGGTGGTGGTCTGCTCGCACCTCGGCCGGCCGAAGGGCGAGTACGACGAGAAGTACTCGCTGGCCCCGGTGGCGGCCCGGCTCGGCGAGGTGCTCGGCCGGCCGGTCGCGTTCACCGGCACCGCCGGTTCGAACGACATCGCGGGCGACGCCGCCGCGGCCGTCGTCGCCGGGCTCGGTGACGGCGAGGTCGCGCTGCTGGACAATCTGCGCTTCCACCCCGGCGAGACCAGCAAGGACGCCGCCGTGCGCGCCGCGTTCGCCGACGAGCTGGCCGCGCTCGCCGAGTTCTACGTCGGCGACGCGTTCGGCGCGGTGCACCGGGCGCACGCCAGCGTCTCCGACGTGCCGAAGCGGCTGCCCCACGCGGCCGGCGGGCTGGTGCTCGCGGAGCTGGACGTGCTGCGCCGGCTGACCGGCGACACCCGGCGGCCGTATGTCGTGGTGCTCGGCGGCTCGAAGGTCTCCGACAAGCTCGGCGTGATCCGCGCACTGCTGCCCAAGGTGGACGCACTGCTCGTCGGCGGCGGCATGTGCTTCACCTTCCTGGCCGCGCAGGGCCACGGTGTCGGGGCCTCGCTGCTGGAGGCCGAGATGATCGACACCTGCAAGGACCTGCTGGCCGAGGGCGGCGACCGGATCGTGCTGCCGACCGACGTGGTGATCGCCGACCGGTTCGCCGCCGACGCCGCCACCGACGTCGTCCCCGCCGCCGGCATCCGGGACGGCTGGCTGGGCCTGGACATCGGCCCCGAGTCGACCGGTCTGTTCGCCAGCAAGCTCGACGGCACCGGGACGATCTTCTGGAACGGTCCGATGGGCGTCTTCGAGCTGGCGCCGTTCGCGGCCGGCACCCGCGGCGTCGCCGAGGCGGTCGCGGCCCAGTCCTCGGCGTTCACGGTGGTCGGCGGCGGCGACTCGGCCGCGGCCGTGCGGACTTTGGGCATCCCCGAGTCGTCGTTCGGCCACATCTCGACCGGCGGCGGTGCGAGCCTGGAGTTCCTGGAGGGCAAGACCCTTCCCGGCATCGCGGCGCTGGAGGTCTGAGGCGATGACACCCGTGCTGGGCCACGGCAAACAGCCGGCCAAGCAGCCGGCGGCGGCGAAGAAGTCCAAGGGCACCGGCCGCCAGACGCTGGTCGCCGGCAACTGGAAGATGAACCTCAACCACCTCGAGGCGATCGCGCTCGTCCAGAAGATCGCATACGACCTCAAGCCGGCCGAGCTGGAGACCGTCGAGACGGTCATCTTCCCGCCGTTCATCGACCTGCGCAGCGTGCAGACCGCGATCGACGGCGACAAGCTGGCGCTCGGCTATGGCGCGCAGGACCTGTCGCCGTTCGACTCGGGCGCGCACACCGGCGACGTCGCCGGCCCGATGCTGGCCAAGCTCGGCTGTACCTACGTCATCGTCGGGCACTCCGAGCGTCGCACCGATCATCACGAGGATGACGCGCTGGTCGCGGCGAAGGTCGCCGCCGCCTACCGCAACGGGCTGACGCCGATCGTCTGCATCGGCGAGCACGAGGACGTCCGGGTGGCTGGCAACCACGTCGAGCACTGCCTGGCCCAGCTGGAGGGCTCGCTGGCCGGGGTGACGCCGGCCCAGGCGGAGACGATCGTCATCGCCTATGAGCCGGTCTGGGCGATCGGCACCGGCCGCACCGCGTCGGCCCAGGACGCGCAGGACATGTGCGCCGCCGTGCGCGGCAAGCTGGCCGACCTGTTCGGCGCGGACCTCGCCGCCGGGATCCGGGTGCTCTACGGCGGCTCGGTCAAGGCGGCGAACGCCGGCGAGCTGTTCACCATGCCGGACGTCGACGGCGGTCTCGTCGGCGGCGCGAGCCTGGTCGCGGAGGAGTTCACCGCCATCGTGCGCAGCGGCCCGCCCGCCTGAGCGTAGGAGGCGACGAGCGGAGGTCCCGTGGGAGCGCAGCGAGCACGGGGCCGTAGCTCGCCGCGGACGGAGCTCAGCAGAGACATCTGAGCGGTACGAGACGAAACCCGGAGGCCCGGGCCGCGTGGGGCGGCCCGGGCCTCCGGCGATTCCGGCCTTTCCAGTCACCCGCATACTCGCAGCCGCGCATCCGGATTCGCCAGGATCTGAGGTTCGCTGAGATCTGAGGTTCGTTGCGTCCGGATTGTTTCTTGGCGCGCGCCGCCTCCCGCTCGGTGAGTGACGGCAGGGGACCTGAGTCCGCTGGTCCCGGTGGCGTCACAGAACCGGTCGATGAGCCAGGCCTGTTAACACGACGGTGCCATTGTTACGGTCTTGGGGCCTTGCCGGTCATGCTCTGTGTCAGAGCGATGGTCGCAAGGCTGCAACACCTGTCACCCTGACGTCACAAAACGGTCATCGTATGGCAAACACGATACGTTTCCTCAGCAGTTCATAACATCCGCTATCCAGCTCCGGGCCCGAACGCTACCGTGCCTCAAGTTTGTTTGCCCGCTTCGGGCGAAACGGTAATTTCGCCTGCCCTGGAGGTGGTTTCGTGGCGGTTCCGTTGCAGGTGGAGCCCACCGAGCGGGCTCCGGAGCCAATGACCGGCAGGCCGACGGCGGGCCGTTCGCTCTGGCGGATCGCGTGGTCGCGGCTGCGCAAGGACAAGGTCGCGCTGGCCAGCCTCGGGTTCGTGGTCCTCGTCGCGTTGGTCGCCGTCTTCGCGCCGGTGATCTGCGCGATCCTCGGCGTGACGCCGAACGACCCGAACTACGGCCTGCTCAACCCCACCACCGCGATGCCGGCCGGCGGCTTCGGCGGCATCAGTATCCATCACCTCTTCGGCGTGGAACCGACCAATGGCCGCGACGTGCTCGCCCGCGTCGTCTACGGCGCCCGGGTCTCGCTGCTCGTCGCCTCGCTCGCGACGCTGCTGTCGGTGGTGCTCGGCACCGCGCTGGGCCTCGTCGCCGGCTACGTCGGCGGCTGGCTTGGCGGCCTGATTGCCCGGCTGATGGACCTGATGCTCGCCTTCCCGGTGCTGCTGTTCGCGATCGCGATCGTCGCCGTGATTCCGGACTCGGCCTTCGGCCTGAGTGGCGAGACGCTGCGGCTCGGCATTCTCGTCTTCATCATCGGCTTCTTCAGCTGGTCCTACATCGGGCGCATCGTGCGCGGCCAGGTGCTGTCGCTGAAGGAGAAGGACTTCATCGCGGCCGCCCGGGGCACCGGGGCCGGCCCGATTCGGATCATGTCGCACGAGCTGCTGCCGAACCTGGTCGCGCCCATTCTCGTCTACGCGACGCTGATGATCCCGACGAACATCCTCTTCGAGGCGGCGCTGTCCTACCTCGGCGTCGGCGTGCGCCCGCCCACGGCCTCCTGGGGCGACATGCTCTCGACGGCTTCGTCCGGCTTCTACGCCGTCGACCCGATGTACATGGTCATTCCCGGCGCCGCGATCTTGCTGACCGTGCTGGCGTTCAACCTGCTCGGCGACGCGCTGCGGGACGCGTTCGACCCCCGCGGCGGCTGAGCCTTCGGTTCGCCGTTCGCGCGCCGTGGCTCAAAAGTCTGCCAGCCCGAAATCCAGCCGAACCATCAAACCTGCCAGGCCACCCGAAGCCCTCAACGACGCGGGCACGGGCTGGGCGCCCAAGAACCATCTTCGGCCCATCCCGGGGCAGCATCGCACTACCAGAGGGGAACCGATGAGAAGACGAACGCTCTGGCTCAGAACGGGCGTGCTAACGGCCGCCGGTGCGCTGATCCTGGCCGCCTGTGGGGGCAGCAGCGGCGGGGGCACCTCGGCGTCCGGCAGCAGCGCCCCCGCCGGGTCGCTGGGTTTGCCGACCACGTCGACCAAGGAGTTCTACCCGTCGGACAAGAAGGGCGGCACGCTGCGCGCGCTCTCCGGCAGCGACTGTGACTACTGGGACCCGCAGCGGACCTATTACGCGACCTGCTGGGACCAGCAGCGCTGGATCTCCCGTCAGCTGCTGACGTACGTGCCGAAGGCCGACTCCGCCGACCTGACCGGTGACCTGGCCACCGCCGTCCCGACCTCTCCGGACGGCGGCCAGACCTGGACCTACAAGCTCAAGAGCGGGATCAAGTTCGAGGACGGGACCCCGATCACGTCCAAGGACATCAAGTACGGCATCGAGCGGGTCTTCGCCACCGACGTCATCAACGGCGGCCCGACCTACGTCATCGACGAACTCGACGACCCGAACAGCCCGTACCCGGGCCCGTACAAGGACACCGACCCGAACAAACTGGGGCTGAAGTCGGTCGAGACGCCGGACGACTCGACGATCATCTTCCACCTGAACAAGAAGTTCCCGGACTGGAACTACATCATGGCGTCGCCGACGGCCACCCCGGTGCCGCAGGCGAAGGACACCGGTGACAAGTACACGTCGCACCCGGTGGCGTCCGGCCCGTACAAGATCGCGGAGTACGTGCCGAACAAGTCGATGAAGCTGGTCCGCAACCCCGAATGGGACCCGTCGACCGACACGGTCAACAAGGCCCTGCCGGACGAGATCGACATCACCATGGGCCTGGACGCGACCGACATCGACAACCGCATCCTGGCCGGCGACGCCGACATCTTCCTCGACCAGACCGGCGTCCAGAGCGCGACCCAGACGAAGGTCCACACCGACTCGTCGATCTTTAAGACGGTTGACCTGTCCGGCTTCCTCCGCTATCTGAGCGTCACCACGACGGTGAAGCCGTTCGACAACATCCACTGCCGCAACGCGGTCGCCTGGGCCGTCAACAAGACGGCACAGTCACTGGCCCGCGGCGGCCCGGACGCGGGCCAGCCGGCGACGACAATGCTCCCGCCGACGCTGAAGTACTACAAGTCGTTCGACCTGTTCCCGACGCCGAGCAACGCCGGTGACATCGCCAAGGCCAAGGCGGAGCTGAAGGCCTGCGGCCAGCCGAACGGCTTCTCGACCATCCTGACGTCCCGTACCCGGCCCGCCGAGGTCGCGCAGGCCGTCGCGATCCAGTCGGACCTGAAGAAGATCGGCATCAACGTCACGATCGACAAGTTCGACGCCTCTCAGTACTTCTCGTCGGTTCTCGGCGTCCCGAAGAACGTGCAGTCCAAGGGCTACGGCCTGGCGCTGACCGGTTGGGGCGCGGACTGGCCGGCTCCGTACGGCTTCTTCAGCTCGATCGTCGACGGCCGCAAGATCCTGCCGCAGGGCAACAGCAACTACGCCTCGCTCAACAGCCCGACGGTCAACCAGGGCATCGACAAGGCCCTCGCCTCGACCACCGACGCCGAGGCCCAGGCCGCGTGGACCCAGGTCGACAAGGGCACCGTCGAGTCCGCTGCCTACGTCCCGCTGCTCTACGACAAGGCCGTGAACATCTACAGCAACCGCGTGACGAACGTCTTCTTCACCCCCGGCTTCAACATGAACAACTTCGCCGCTCTCGGCGTGGTTCGTTGAGGCCTCGGACGTCTCGTCACCGCCGGCACCGCGCAACCGGTGAAGGCGCACTAGCAGAAGAGGTTCGGTAACGCCGAGGCGCACCGAACACCGTTGGCCGCCGGGCGAGCCACGCCCGCCCGGCGGCCTCCTCTCGCCCCGAACCGACCGGCCCGCGGCCGGTGGCCGGATCGCTGACACAGAAGCGGAGAACAACCCGATGGTTGGATTCGTGATCCGCCGGGTGCTCGGCGGGATCGTGATTCTCTGGCTGGTCAGCGTCATCACGTTCCTGCTGTTCTTCCTGGTGCCGAAGGTGTTCGGCTCGAACCCGGCGGTGCTCTTCGCCGGCCGTTCTCCCAGCGCCGAGGCGATCGCCGCCGTGACCAGGAAACTGGGCCTCGACAAGCCGCTCGTCGTGCAGTACTGGGAGTTCCTGAAGGGCATCTTCGTCGGCCGGCACTACAACGCCGGCCCGGACACCACCTACTGCCCGCCGCCGTGTCTGGGCTATTCCTTCCGGAACAGCCAGCCGGTGTGGCAGCAAATCACCCAGGCCTTGCCGGTGACCATCTCGCTGGCGATCGGCGCTGCGGTGATCTTCCTGCTCGGCGGCGTGGCCGTCGGCGTCGTCTCCGCGCTGCGCCGCGGCAAGTTCGTCGACCGCGCCTCGATGACGGTCGCGCTCGCCGGCGTGTCGATGCCGGTGTACTTCACCGGCCTGATCATGCTCTATTTCGTCAGCTACAAGTGGCGCATCATCAAGAACGTCCACTACGCGAACTTCCTCGACAACCCGTTCACCTGGGCGTGGAACCTGCTGCCGGCGTGGATCGTGCTCGCGTTCCTGTATGCGGCGATGTACGCCCGGCTCACCCGGGCGAGCATGCTGGACGTCCTCGGCGAGGACTACATCCGCACCGCCCGCGCCAAGGGTCTGCCCGAACGGGACGTCATAGGGAAGCACGCGCTGCGCGCGGCGCTGACCCCGATCCTCACCATCTTCGGCCTGGACCTGGGCTCACTGCTCGGCGGCGCCGTGCTGACCGAGAGCACGTTCGGGATCCGGGGCCTGGGGAAGATGTCCATCGAGGCCATCAACACTGAGGACCTGCCGACCATCCTCGGCGTCACGATCTTCGCCGCGTTCTTCGTGGTCGTCGCCAACATCATTGTCGATGTCCTCTATGCAGTCCTCGACCCCCGGGTGCGTCCGCAGTGAGACCTGTCCCTGCCGCCGGCTGGGCGCTGGCCCGGCGGCCGCTGGCCCGGCCCGCTCTCGCCCGGTATCGACGAGACGACCACCCTCCGATGGGGGAGCGCAGATGACGACACAGCCGGAAGGCGACGCCGGCGCGGCGGCCGCCGTGGCCGAGCCGGCGCACCTGAGGGTCAACGACCTGCGGGTCACGTTCGGCACCGACGACGGGGAGGTACGGGCCGTCGCCGGGCTATCCTTCGGCGTCCAGCGTGGCCGCACGCTGGGAATCGTCGGGGAGTCCGGCTCCGGCAAGAGCGCCGCGAGTCTGGCGATCATGGGTCTGCAGCGCGGTAAGCGGACCACGGTCTCCGGGGAGATCCTGCTCGCGGGGGAGAACCTGGTCACGGCGAGCGCCGAGCGCGTCCGCCGGATGCGCGGCCAGGAGATGGCGATGATCTTCCAGGACCCGCTGTCCTCGATGCACCCGTACTACACGATCGGCGACCAGATCATCGAGGCCTACCGGGTGCACAACGATGTGTCCCGCAAGGCCGCCAGAGCGCGGGCGATCGAGATGCTCGACCGGGTCGGCATCCCCGACCCGAGTCGGCGGGTCAGCAACTACCCGCACGAGTTCTCCGGCGGCATGCGGCAGCGGGCGATGATCGCGATGGCGCTGTCCTGCGACCCGTCGCTGCTGATCGCCGACGAGCCGACCACCGCGCTCGACGTCACCGTGCAGGCCCAGATCCTCGACCTGCTGCGCGACCTGCAGAAGGAGTTCCACTCCGCGATCATCATCATCACCCACGACCTCGGGGTGGTCGCCGAGATCAGCGACGAGGTCCTGGTGATGTACGCCGGGAACGCCATCGAGCACGGCTCGGTCCAGGAGATCTTCAGCGCGCCGCAGCACCCCTACACCTGGGGCCTGCT
>Ga0068863_100000314_pt1 | contig 49103 bp, 38 predicted proteins | sample KBSSwiS62_FD_66596 | JGI IMG/M metagenome (GOLD analysis project Ga0068863, IMG submission 66596) | Switchgrass rhizosphere microbial communities from Kellogg Biological Station, Michigan, USA - KBS Switchgrass S6-2 | ecosystem: Host-associated > Plants > Roots > Rhizosphere > Soil ... | reverse complement strand
TTTTCGGCGGCGTACTTGCGGACGTCCTCGGTGATTTTCATGGAACAGAAGTGGGGGCCGCACATGGAGCAGAAGTGGGCGGACTTGGCGCCTTCCTGCGGCAGGGTCTCATCGTGGAAGGAACGGGCCTTTTCGGGATCGAGGCCGAGGTTGAACTGGTCTTCCCAGCGGAATTCGAAGCGGGCCTTGCTGAGCGCGTTATCGCGTTCGGACGCGCCGGGGAAGCCCTTCGCGAGATCGGCGGCGTGGGCGGCGATCTTGTAGGCGATGACGCCTTCGCGGACGTCGTCCTTGTTGGGGAGGCCGAGATGTTCCTTGGGCGTGACGTAGCAGAGCATCGCGCAGCCGAACCAGCCGATCATCGCCGCGCCGATGGCGCTGGTGATGTGATCGTAGCCGGGGGCGATGTCGGTCGTCAGCGGCCCGAGTGTGTAGAACGGCGCCTCGGCGCACTGCTTCAACTCGAGCTCCATGTTCTCCTGGATGAGCTGCATGGGCACGTGGCCAGGGCCTTCGATCATGACCTGGCAATAATGCTTCCACGCCTTTTGCGTGAGCTCGCCGAGGGTGGCGAGTTCGGCCAGTTGCGCCTCATCGTTGGCGTCCGCGCCGGCCCCGGGACGGAGACCGTCGCCGAGTGAGAAGGAGACGTCGTAGGCCTTCATGATTTCGCAAATCTCGTCGAAGTGCGTGTAGAGGAAGTTTTCCTGGTGATGCGCGAGGCACCACTTGGCGAGGATCGAGCCGCCGCGGCTGACGATACCGCACATGCGGCGAGCGGTCATCGGCACGTAACGGAGCAGCACGCCGGCGTGGATGGTGAAGTAATCGACGCCCTGTTCGGCCTGCTCGATCAGCGTGTCGCGGTAGAGGTCCCACGTGAGTTCCTCGGCGCGGCCGCCAACTTTTTCGAGCGCCTGGTAGATGGGTACGGTGCCAATCGGGACAGGCGAATTGCGGATGATCCATTCGCGCGTTTCGTGAATATTCTTGCCGGTGGAGAGGTCCATCACGGTGTCGCCGCCCCAGCGGATGGCCCAGGTCATCTTTTCGACTTCCTCTTCAATGGAGGAGGCGACGGCGGAGTTCCCGATGTTGGCGTTGATCTTCACGCGGAAATTGCGCCCGATGATCATCGGTTCGCTTTCGGGATGGTTGACGTTGGCGGGAATGATGGCGCGGCCGCAGGCGACTTCCTCGCGGACGAATTCGGGCGTGATGATCGTGTGCTTATTGAGACGCTGGCCAAAGCCGGTGCCGACGTGTTGATGGCGAAGATCGGTCTGCGCGTAGTTTCCGGCGCTGTTCTGGCGACCGAGCGTTTCGCGCGTGGCGATGTATTCCATCTCCGGTGTGATGATGCCTTTGCGGGCATAGTACATCTGGGTGACGTTGCCCCCCTCGATGGCGCGACGAGGGGCGCGCTTGAGCCCGGGGAAAGGTTGGAGCTGGCCCTTGGTCTCGCGCTGGCTGGCGAACTCGGCGTGACCGGCGGTGAGGTAGCCGTTGTCGCGCGGTTGGACTTCGCGGCCCGCATAGGTCTCGGTGTCGCCACGTTGCTCGATCCATTCGGAGCGGATGGGCTTCAGGCCGGTGCGGAAATCGATTTTGACCTTGGGATCGGTGTAGGGGCCGGAGGTATCATAGACGCGAAGGGGAGGATTCTGCGTGACCTGGCCTTGGAAATCCTTGGTCTGAGCCTGCATGATTTCGCGCATGGCAACGCGGACTTTGCCGCTGGGAGATTCGACATGGACCTTGCTGGAATTCGGAAACGGCTTGGTGACACTCTTGAGGATTTTCGATTTTCCCGGTTTGCGTTTGGGCTTGGTCGTGGCGGCGGTCGGATTGAGGGGCTGAATCATAAGTGGTCTCCAAGGCACCGGATTGGTCGGGGAGTGGTTCACGCGCCGCAACCGCGGTACGACAATTCCTCCGCCGGCATGACCCGGATCAGGTTCATCGGGTCGTTTGTACCGCCTGCGGCAGCAAACCTCTCAGCCCCAGCGGGCTCCCCGTTGTTCCGGTTAGCATAAACCGACTGCGCTCAGGCGCAAGAGGGTTTTAGCTTTTGTTGGACAGCTTGTTCAAAGCCTAACGTATCGGTGGGAGGATAGTAACAGTATCCGTTGTCCCATGAAATTCTGTAGTGATTAAGGCTGCTCAGTGAAGCAGTCATTTCTCTGGCGGGCAACAAAGGCCACAGCCAACCATGAACGATTAGCTCCATTCTCGGAGCTACCGCGATATCTGTTATCTGATTCCACGGAAGAAATTTTGGATATCCCAAAAGCCTTTTAAAGTGGATTCCCTCATCGGTCACAGTTGCGGACCAAACTGAAAAAAATATAAAAATAATAGATATCAAAATGACTGAACCCGAGGCGCACAAGATGGATCCGGTTAAGAGGTAAGTGGCGGCTGCCGGGAGGACAAAAAGAGCTAAACCTTGTAAAACACACACCGGTAGACCAAAGAAAACATCGTCGAAACTTCTAGGTGCAATACGAGGTTTGAAGTTGACGTTCATGCTGTCTCGAACATTAATTAAAGCCGGATGAAGACTTGAGGGATCGAATGCTTTCGCGGACTTCTTCCAAGGTCAGGCCGAGCGACGGATCATTAAGTTCTTCGTCCAAAGCAGCGTGAATGGCTCGCAACTCTTGCGCGGTGACGCCTTCTTCCAAGGCTTGAAGGGATTCTTGCAACTCGGAACGTTGTGCGGGCGACAATGTGACAAGTGCCTCTTTCATTTCGGCAAAACTCATGGGCGTAACTTGCCAGAATTAACCGAATTTTACAAGTCGAGGGCGTGTGAGCTCTCCTCTTAATCCAAGTGATCTCCTCGCGTCGCACTAGTCAACGGTGCGATTTCAGATAATCCTGAGCCAGTTGATAACCTTGCTGCAATCCGCGATATTGGGCCCGCAGGATCCGGTGGTAATTTCCCGGCACGCCTTCGGCCACGCGATAGAAAAACCATTTTAACTCCAACAGCCAGCGGGCTGGCTTGGGCTCTTCCACGGGGAGTCCCCGCATCGCCCGAAAGAGCATGACGGAGATGCTGTCATCTTCGGCATGGCGGACAAAGTAATCGAGGGTGAGGCGGGAAGCGGGGACCAGATGGGTCAAACTCAGGCGAGGGGATTTGCCCGTGCCCAGGCCGATGTCCAGCGCACAAAAGGCAAGGTCGATGTCACCGTAACCGAAGAGGCGCGGGCCATCGCGGTCGAGGGTGAGGGCGCGGGGACTTTCCTCAACCCGCTGCAAATAGCGTTCCGCCACTTTCCGGCGCACACACATGCCGACGCCGATGGGGAAAGTGACCATGGGTTCGCGCAGATAGCTCCACATGTCATAGGCGACTTTATAGACGCTTAGTCTCCATTCCTGGTCGCGGACCCAATCCGGCAAGGGGCGCTCGTATTCAGGGAGCACACTTCCACCCCACACGCCGACAAAGGGCCATTCCTCACCGATCCGCAACGCGGTGACCATGTAGTCGGACGCAAGGACGGCGTCCTGGTCCACAATCAGCAACAATTCTCCCTTCGCCTCGCGCATGCCGCGTTGCCGTGCCGCCGTCACTCCCGGCGTTTTTTCGCTCAGGTGACGGCCATGGGGATGCCAGGAGAGGTCGAAGCGGTCCGCGACCGGCGACGTGGAGTTATTGTCGATGCAGAGCAGTTCCCACTCCTCCATGGACAGCGTTTGTGCCCGGAGGCCCTCCAGCACGCGACGGAGGTATGCCTCCGGCGGATTGTAGGTGGAGAGGATGACAGAAATTTTCAGCACGAGGGCGGCTCTGTTAAGGATGCATTCCGGCGAAAGTACGGGGGGAGTGGAGTAAGGACAATCCAATTGTCGACAAGCACAAAACGGTTGCTCATGATGAAGCGACGTATGGCCAAGACGCTGAAAGAACTCACGCCTCCGGAGATCCTGGCGCTGGCGATCCAGGCGGAAGAGGAGGATGGACGGATTTACGCCGACCTGGCGGAACGGATCGGGAAGGACTATCCGGAGACGGCGAAATCGCTGATGGCGATGCGGGACGAGGAGAACGGGCACCGGCATCGCCTGATCGAGCTGTACCGGAAACAGTTCGGCGAGCATATCCCGCTCATCCGGCGGCAGGACGTGAAGGGCTTCATTACGCGCAAGCCGCTGTGGATCACGGCGAACCTCTCCATCGGGATGATCCGGAACGAGATCGAGACCATGGAGACCGAGTCGCGCAATTTTTACCAGGCAGCGATCGCGCAGACGGCCGATGCGACGGTGCGCCAGTTGCTGGGCGATCTCGCCGCTGAGGAGGAAAAGCACTACGAACTCGCCGAGGAGATGGACGAACAGCAGAAGTCATCCGGTGCGCGCGAGGAGGAGGACAAGTCGCAGCGGAGGCGCTTCGTGCTTCAGGTGGTGCAGCCGGGACTGGCCGGGTTGATGGACGGCTCGGTTTCGACGCTGGCACCGGTCTTTGCAGCGGCCTTTGCGACCCAGCGGAGTTGGGACGCGTTTCTCGTCGGCATGGCGGCATCGCTGGGGGCGGGAATCAGCATGGCTTTTGCGGAGGCGCTTTCGGACGACGGCGTGCTGAGTGGGCGCGGGCATCCGCTTTTGCGCGGTGTCGTTTGTGGCGCGATGACAACGGCGGGCGGGATCGGGCATACGCTGCCGTTTTTGATTGGTGACTTTAAGGTCGCGATGGCGGTGGCCGTGGTGATCGTCGCAGTGGAACTGGCGGTGATCGCGTGGGTACGTCATCGTTACATGGACACGCCCCTGCTCTCGGCGGCATTTCAGGTCGTAGTCGGCGGTGTACTCGTGTTTATCGTCGGAATTTTGATTGGGTCTGCTGGGTGACTTTCCCGGCAAGAAGCGAAAACAAGCGCAAGGAGCAAAAGAGAAATTATGCCTACAGATCAACAACTCGCCCAACTCATGATCCCCATGCTCCAAATGATTTTGGATGATAAAAAGCGGATTTCCGAGATAGCCCGAATCCTGGCTTTAAGGCTGCCCGATCTTCCGGAAGCGGAGAGGGCGCAACTCCTCCAAGGTGCGGATATGTCTTTGGAAACCCTGCAGCAGGTCCAAGGACTCATCGATCTATTAAAGATGCAGGGCTAGTCGTCGCTGCGGCGGTAAAATCTGTTTCACCCCTCGCGCCAAGTTCTGGCCCGACCGTAATTATCGGTTGCAGACATCAGTATTCACGTCGATTATGATGTATTACACCATTTGATGAATATTAAATACATTAATAATTGTTCTTAATAAGTATAGAGTTCAATAGGAAAATGAATTTAGGTCGTTGGGCGAAAACGATCTAACCAGAAAATTCAAAAATGAATTCATATCCGGTTTCAATTGCCAAATGGCATGGTGGATTCTTGGCCATCGTGCTGGGCCTGCTTTCGATCAATTCAGCCAATGCTCAGGTTATATGGTACAACGGTGATTATGATCACCAGAGCGGACTGGTCAGCACGGACAGTCCTTCGGTGCCCACCGATGGAATCGTTTACGATGACTTTAATGTCACCTCCGCTACCGGGTGGAACATAGAGAGTATTTTTGGGACCTTTTTATTTACCGCTGCTGCAACAAGTACCTCCGCTACTTGGGAGATTCGTTCCGGGGTCTCTGTGGGCAATGGAGGCACGATTGTTGCCAGTGGCTTCGGCCCGGCGGTGGTAACGCAGATCGGTACCGATCGTGGATACAATATCGAGCACATCGAGATCAGTGGTCTCCATTTCGCACTTGCACCGGGTACCTATTGGGTTGGGATGGAACCTACGACACCAGCGGGCTACGGTTATCTCGTCACCACCAGTGGCGCCAACGCCATCGGCACTCCGGCGGGCAACGATAGCAACGCATTTTTTACCAGCACCGATTTCGATGTCTTTTTTGTGGATACGGTCCCGTTGGATGGTCATGATTTTTCCCTGGGGCTCACCGGAGTCGCCGCGCCGGAGCCTTCGGTTTGGATGTTGTTGTTGGGCGGCTGCGCGGCGTTGGGGCTGTGGCGCCGGTGGCACCGGCTTTCCTAAGCCAGGTCATGCGAGCGCCAGAGGTACCAACTGGCGACGGAGCGGTAGGGTTGCCAGCGGCGGGCGTGCTTGAGCATGATTTCAGGCGTGGGTGGCTTGCGCTTGCGATAGAGCCGCTGGAAGCCCAGGCGGACAGAGAAGTCGCCGGTGGGCAGGATGTCAGGGCGACCGAGATGAAAGATGAGTAGCATGTGGACGGTCCACGGGCCGATGCCACGGACCTGGGTGAGGCGCTCAATGAGTTCGTCGTCCGTGAGGGCATGGGCTTCCTTGAGCGAGGGGACGATGCCCTCCTGACATTTGCGGGCGAGGTCCTTTAGCGACATCAGCTTGCTGGCGGAGAGGCCGGCCCGGCGCAAAAGGGAGTCTGGCGTCTTGAGCAGGGCCACGGGCGTGGTACCACCGGCTTTGGCCAATTCCGCGATGACCCGGCCATGGATGGCGGCAGCGGCCTTGCCATGGATTTGCTGGTAGATGACCGAGCGCAGCAAAGTCTCGAAGAGATTGCCGACGGGATTGAGTTCTAGGGTGAAGTCACCGACTTGATCAATCAGTCCAGCGAGAATGATGTCGCTGGCGCGTAGATGAGTGAGGGCGGCTGTGGGATCGAAGGCGAAGCGGGGTTGCATGGTACAACTCGATGAAGGGATTCGCTTAAATGTCCCAAACTATCCGACGATGACCTGAGGGCAAGCTCTAGATGACGGATGACCGTAAAGTAACCGCCAAATTACCCTCAGATATGCTCGATCATCGCGCTGGCGGGGAAGCGGACCTTGGCGAGGGATGCGTATTTACAGTCTGCGCTGCGGTACCCGGCGGCACAGCAGACGACGGAAGTGAGGCCCTTGGCGGGCAGGCCGAGAACCTTGTCGTACTCGGCGGGTGAGAACCCTTCCATCGGGCAGGTGTCGACCTGCAGCATCGCAGCGGAGGTCATGAAATTGCCGAGCGCGATGTAGGCCTGGCGGGCGGCCCATTCAGGTGTTCCGTAGCCGCCGTGGATGAGGGTGCCGGTAAGCATCTTGCGGAAGCCCGCGAGCGATTCAGTGGTGACGCCGCGCACTTCCGCGGTGCGGGCGAGGTTTGCGTCAATGTAGGCTTCGTCGATCTTGGTGATCGCGGCAAACACGACGTAGTGCGAACAATGCGTGACCTGCGTCTGGCCCCACGAATGAGGCAGAAGCTTGGCGCGCACTTCCTTGTCGGTGATGACGAGGAATTTCCAGGGCTGGAGACCGAAAGAGGAAGGGGAGAGAATGAGGGCTTCTTCGAGCGCCTTCCAAGTCTCGGCGGGAATGGTCTTGTTGGCGTCAAAAACCTTGGCGGCGTAGCGCCAGTTGAGATTGTCGACGAGAGTGGATGGGGAAACAGCGGAAGGTGTGGCCATAAAGTTAACGGAACGTAGCACGAACTTTTTAATGCGCAGCTTTTTCCTCTGGCCTACTCCATGCTTTCCCGCCCTATAATATGTCCATGCCGACTTCACCCTCGTTGACCCTCACCGCCGAAGCCAAGACGAAGCTGTTGCCCACGACACAGCAAAATATCCAGCGCGTTTACGGCGATCCTGCCGCGACGGACCGCGACCGGGCGAGCATCGACGAGTTGCTGGCCGCGCAGGCCTGGACGGAATTGGACGACCGGTTCTTCCGCGACATCGCCTTCGGCACCGGAGGGATGCGGGGGCGTACCATCGGCAAGATCGTCACGAAGTCGGAAGCGGGCAAGCCGGAGCCGTTGAAGCGGCCTGAATTGCCTGGCACCGGAACGAATATGCTCAACTACGGGAATGTGCACCGGGCGGTCTCGGCGCTGGGCGCGTATTTACTCGAAGGTTATCCCGGCGAAAAGCTGAGTGTGGTCATCGCGCACGACACGCGGTTCTTCTCGGAAGAATTTTCGCAGGCGGCGGCGAAGTCGCTCAATGCGCTGGGGATTGATGCGTTTCTTTTCCCGGAGGATCGATCGACGCCGCAGCTTTCCTTTACGACACGCATGACCGGGGCGCACGCGGGGATCATGATCACCGCGAGTCACAATCCGCCGCACGACAACGGAATGAAGTTTTACTCGAAGGACGGCGGGCAGATGGTCGAGCCACATGCCTCGGGCGTGACGAAGCATTTTGCGAAGATCTCCGCCGATCCCGCCGTGCTGCCCGCGTTGCTGGCCACGATCAAGGAGCAGGGGAAGACGACGGTGCTCGATTCGGAAATGGACGTCATCTACCGCGATGCGGTGGGCAGCCTGGTACTGGAACAGGAAGCGATCCTTGAGGTGCGCGACAAGATCAAGTTTGTCTACACGCCGCTGCATGGCACGGGCATCCGGGCGATTCCGGCGTTGCTCGATCAGTATGGATTCCGTTATTCGGTGGTGCCGGACCAGAGCACGGGTGATGGGCGTTTCCCGACGGTGAAATCGCCAAATCCCGAAAATGCCGAGGCGCTGGAGATGGCAATCAAGCGGGCGGAAGCCGAGAGGGCCGATGTCGTGCTCGCGACCGATCCCGATGCGGACCGCATGGGCGTGGCGGTACGCGATGCGGCGGGGAAAATGATCTTGCTGACGGGAAACATGATCGGATCGATCCTGGCCTACTACCGCACCTCGCGGATGATTGCGCAGGGGATCATCACCGAAGGCAACAAGGCGAAGGCGGTCATCATCAAGACGTTTGTCACGACCGACCTGCAGAAGAAGATCGCTGAGCATTTTGGCATCGGCTGCATCAACACGCTGACGGGTTTCAAGTACATCGGCGAGAAGATGCACGACTATGAGCTGGCGCATGGCAATCCCACTTTTGGAAAATTGGCCCCGGGGGAACAGCGCGCCGCCCATCTGACGAAGAGCCGGTTTGTGGTCTTCGCAGGTGAGGAAAGTTATGGCTACACCGGCGGCGATTATGTTCGCGACAAGGACGCGAATGCCGCAGTGCTGATGTTCGCGGAGGTGGCGGCCTGGGCAAAGTCGAAGGGGAAGACGCTGGCCGAGTACCTGGATGACATCTATCGCGAGATGGGATTTTACACGGAGCGGCTCGGGACCCTCACTTTCGAGGGTGCGCAGGGTGCAGCGCAGATCGCGAAGCTGCTGGCCTCGTTCCGCGGCGAGCCGCCTGCGAAATACCAGGGCAAGGCGGTCGTGAAGATTGAGGACTTCGGCTTGCAGGACTTCACCGACGTCGATGGGAAAAAAATTCCAAAAGAGACAATGCTGCTTTTCCATCTCGATGACGGCAGCCGGATGGCGGTGCGCGGCAGCGGCACGGAACCGAAGATCAAATTCTATTTCTTCACCCGCGCCGATGCGACGGGCAATCTCGCCGCGATCAAGACGGAGCGGAAGGCGTTCCTCGAAGCGTGGTGGAACGAGGTGCAAGAGGATGTGAAGAAGAGGGTGGGATAGAGCAGGAGCGGTTTTAAGACAGCAATGACTTTTTAAAGGACTAAGGACTTGATCGTGCAGGGCTATCAAAAAGCTTCCTTTTGGTTTTCGTTGCTTCTCATGGTTCTTGGAGGGTTCCTGATGTGCGATTGTTACCAGCTGTTTCTGCTGGGAGCGGCTTTCGCTCTGCCTGGTTTAGCGATCAAGAATTGGTCCTACAAAATTACGGCGCTAGTCGTGGTCTGCTTCGCGTTGGCAGCGGCCTATAGCCAATATAGATATGGCAAGTAAGCTCAGGATGACGGACAGAGAGAGAGTTGGGAGTTTGCGAGCAGTTCTCCTTGTCAGGCTGAGGCGGAGGATTCACAATCACCGGCTCACATGGCCAAAGCAGCTTTAGGAAAAGGACTCAGTGCGCTAATGGGTGGCGGGGCGAGCAATCTCGCGACCCCTGAACCCATTGCAGAAAAGGGCGAATCGATCCGCCAGGTCGCGCGCACGGAGATCGTGCCGAGTCCGCTCCAACCGCGAAAAGTGTTTCGTCCCGAAGAGTTGAACGAGCTCGTCGACTCGATCAAGGAGAAGGGCGTCATTCAGCCGCTGATCGTGCGGAAGGTGAACGGCAAATACGAGTTGATCGCGGGCGAGCGCCGCTGGCGGGCCTCCGGTGAAGCCGGTCTGGAGAAACTGCCGGTGATCGTGCGCGAGGCGAGCAATCGCGATGTGCTCGAGCTCGCGCTCATTGAAAATTTACAACGGGCCGACCTGAGTCCCATTGAGGAAGCCGAAGCCTATGCGCGGCTGATGAAGGAATTTTCCCTGACGCAGGAACAGGTCGCGAAGCAGGTCGGGAAGGGGAGGGTGGCTGTGGCGAATGCGGTGCGCCTGCTCGACCTTCCTCCACAAATCCAGGCATGGATTACGACCCGTGATCTCAGTGTCGGACATGCCAAGGTGTTGCTGGGATTGGGAAGCATCGACGAACAATTGCTCGCCGCCGAGCGGGTGCGGAAAGAAAATCTGACCGTGCGCGCCACGGAGCGGCTCGTGGAATCGATGCGAGCCGGCACGAAGCCTGCGACCAAGCGCAAGGCAGCGGCTGTTTCCACGGAAGCAATATTCGCCGACTTGGAAAAACGGTTGCAGCGCCACATCGGCACACGCGTCCGGATCATCGGAAAGGCGACTGAAGGGAAAGTTGAGATCGAATATTTTTCACGGGAAGATCTCGACCGTATCCTGCAGCTGTTGCGCCTGCCTTCGGGATGATCTAGCTTGGGTCTTCGCAGGAAAAACCATCTATGCTGACATCGTGGCGCCTAGTTATTCTCGCAGCGGCCATATTATTCTTTTTGCCCGCGAGGCCGGCCTTGGCGAGCAAGGTCGAAATGATTGTCCCTCCGGGAAATTACCAGCACCATATCGGGTCGGGCAAAATCGCCGATCCCTCCGGCAGGTCGCATACGAAAGACGAGATTGCCGGTCAGGTGGTGGTGGCGATCTTTAGCGCGCCGAATATGAGCCAAGGTGACCGTCAGCAAAAGTGGGCCGATCTTCTGGCCACCGATCCGGCCTCCATGGTCAGCAGCAAGGTGAACCTGATCCTGGTCGAAGACATGTCACAGGCCGGAATGTTCAAAGACATGGCGCGATCGAGCATGAAGAAGGACTTCACCCCGGATTCGCGTCCATTTCTCGTCGTGGATGAGACGGGAGATGTACTGAAACGCTTTGGTGTGCCGAAAGGCAGGACCGAAATCCTGATTTATGACAAGAAAGGCACCTTACGCGATGTCGAGACCAACCTCGATGACGAAAAGACGACCGTTCACCGGATCAAAGAGATCACGGCCAGATTATTGGTTGAATAGAGTGCCTAAGTAAAATGAGGCATTTCCATCATTTTTGGATCGAAAGACCGCTTCAAGTCCATAAATACGTTACGATTGCGAATTTCGCCATTGAACTTTTTCCGAAATAACTATAAAAAGAGAAAATTATGGCCGATACCCCGACTCCTGGGTCAGATCCGAATGCACCAAAGCGCGAAACTTTGCGGATAAGTTTGCCTCCCCGTCCGCTCAAACCAGCTTCGACCAAGATTGCGCCGGCCGCCCGCCCGAATATCTCCGCGGCGACGACTTTGCCTCTGAACACCTCGAGCTCGCTCGAACCCGCGCCCGCGACGGGAGCGGCCCCCAGTTGGTCGACTGCCGTGACCAAGCCGATGCCGAGCGTCACGCGTCCGCCTTCCCAGTCGATTCCGCCGAAGCCTTCCGCGCCTCCCATGACAGGTGCCCCGGCGGGTGCCAAAACGACTCCGCTCTTCCCGCAAAAATCACCTTCGGATTCCGGAACCACGGCCTCCTCGCTGGGTGTTTCGGACGAGACGGGAGAGGTACCCAAGGTTGCGGCCACAAAGCCGGCAGCTCCTCCGCTGCCGGAACCGCCAACCTCACAGTCGGGCAGGATGGGCGTTCAGCCGCCGCGCGTCACTGTGCCGAGCACGCATGCCAAGGTTTTTGTGAAGAGCGAAAAAACTGAATCGCCTTCAACACTTGAGCCGGTTTCCTTCCAGTCCAAGGCGCCTGCGCTGGCCTCAACCCAGGCCATTTCGATCGTCAAGAAGACCGAGCCGCTCCATCCCCCGGGACCTACGCCGCCCTCGCTGCCCGGCGCGGCTCCTTCGATGAGCCATTTATCGCCTCCGTCAACGACGGCCCGGGTCCCTTCCGCCATGCCCCCGCAGCCCCCCCTAGCGCAGCCCAGCACACCCACGCCCACGAACACCGGCGTTGTCGCTGCCCCGGGACGTCCCCTGCAAGCGGACGGCACGCCTGCCCCTGTCCGCGTGAAGCGACCGACAGCCTCGCTCCGTCTGGTTGATCTTCCCACCGCCCAAGGTGCCCAAGCCGCGGTGACGCAGCCGTTGGAAGTCAAACAGGCCCTGCCTCCTTCTCTTCCCATGCCTCTGGCGCGCTCAGCCCCCATGACGGCCCCGGCGAAATCATCACCACCCCCACCGCCGCCCGAATTGGTCGCATCGACAACGGGTAAGATAATGCCACCTCCGGCTCTTCCGACATCGACCGCCGCGAAGCCGCCCACTCCGGCGATGCCTCCTCCGCTCGCGTCTGCACCGCCGAAGCCCCCGGTTCCGGTTACGCCTCCTCCGCTGACGGCAGCGCCCCCGAGCCTTCCTCCTTCCGTGAGTGCCGCGCCCATGCCAAAGATGCAGAACCCCATGACGACCGCCCCGCTGGGCAGCAAGCGTCCGACGGGGCCTGTGCCCCCCACGCCTGCCGCACCTCCGATGAATCGCCCAGTCAGCGCCGCACCTCCCCTCGTGGACAGTTCGACGGCTTCGACCATTCCTTTGCCGGGCAAGCGCCCCACCGGCTCGGTACCGCCCCTGACGCCGAACGATGGCACGACAATGCCGCTGCCAGGCGCGCGTCCGACGGGTATGGTTCCACCTCTCACCGCTTCCGCCTCGGCGCCGACTACGCAAATTCCGCTGCCGACCAAGCCAGCTCTTGGGGCAATTCCGGTTGCAGCGTCGGCCCCGGCTCCCGCAGTAACGCCGGAGGCTCCGAAACCAGTTTCCACTCCTCCTTCTGTTCCGACTCCGGCTCCAACAGCGCCGAAGCCTGTTGCCGCTGTGCCAGCAGCTCCGACCCCGGTTTCCGCCGCACCGAAACCTGTCGCCACTCCTCCAGTAGTTTCAACTCCGGCACCTGAAGCGCCAAAGCCCGTTGCCGCAGTGCCCGCGCCTGTCGCTGAGACTCCGGCGGTGCCCAAGCCTGCAGTTGCGACGGCTGCGCCGTCTTCGTCTCCCCAAACCAAAACAGCCGCCGTGCCGCCGCCGCCAGCGCCCAGCACCCGGAAGTTCGAAGTCAACCCACCCTTACCCCCCACTCCTGCCATGGTGACACCTGCAACTCCCCCTCCAACGGTGTCCACTCCCGCTGCTGCCTCGAAGACCACACCTGTTGACCCCAGTGCAGCCAAGAAACAAACGAGCGCCGTGGTGCCTCCGCCCAGGGTTTCTCCCGCAGCCACGACGAGCATGAGCGCTCCCCCGGCGAAGCCTGTCGCGGCCATTACACCTGCGCAGCCGATCCTGCCTCCCCCGCGCCGGACGCAGCCAATGGATGCCGCCGTACCTGCGCCAGCCACTCCAGCGGCGAAACCGGTCATGCCTGCTCCCGTTACTCCCAGTGCAGCCGCAGTCAAACCAGTGGCGACCCCACCAGCCCCTGTTTTTCCGGGAACCAAGCCCCCTCAAGGCACATTGACGCCAACACCCGTCAAGCCGGCGGCACCTGCAGGCATTACTCCGGTGAGTCCGGGGGGTGTCAAGCCGGTGACGGCCAGTGGCGCCACGACGGTCGCAGTTGTTCCCATGCCCGGCGCTCCGGTGCCCATGAAGCCGACGGTAGCCGCTTCCGGAGCGGTTCCGGAAGGCAACAAAAAATCGGGCACGACCATCGTCAAGAGCGCACCTCCGAAGGAGACCGCGCGAATCACCGTCAAGCCGAGCCTTCCGAACGCGACGGTCAAGCCTGCCGGCGCTACTCCGGTGGTGAAGGCTGCCGCTGCAGCGCCAGCGCCCGGTGCAACCCCGGCCGCTGCTACCACTCCCGTCAACGTCCCCGGCAAGCCCGCAGTCGCCAAGACCGCGGTTGTCCAAGGTGCTCCGGTGGCCAAGGCTCCTGCAGCCGGTGCCGCCGTCAAAGCCGCTCCGGTGGCCGCCGTACCTGTCGCGGCCTTTGCGGAAGAATCGAGCGGATCGACCACGTTGACCACTTCCCTGGCCGGAGCACTTGCCGCGCTCTCCTGTATCACCGCAGGGTATTTGTGGGCATGCGTTTACGGAATGGCTCCGTTTTGATGACTAGCCATTACGGAGATATCTGATACGTTAGGGACAATGAGTACGAATCTGTCCCCTGTCACGGAGAACGACTTCGAGAAGGAAGTCGTTCAGGCCGATAAACTGGTTATTGTCGATTTTTGGGCTGAATGGTGCGGTCCCTGCAAAATGATTGCACCGCTTCTGGATGAAGTGGCCCGCGATCTGCCTGACAAGGTCAAGATCGTCAAGGTCAACGTTGACGAGGAACAGCAACTGGCCCAGAAGTACGGGATCTATAACATCCCGACGCTGCTTTTCTTCAAAGGCGGAAACGTGATCGAACAGGTCGTTGGTACAACGGCCAAGAAGGTCCTGGTCGAGAAGATCAATTCCCACTCCTAAAGCGGCAGGGCCGCTGCGCGGGCCGCAAGAGATTTCGCGAGTATGGCGTAATGGTAGCGCGTGTCCTTCCCAAGGATGAGGCTGGAGTTCGATTCTCCATACTCGCACTCTCTCCTGCCTAGGTTGCGGCTATTCGGTAAAAGAGGCCGTAAGGGGCAGTTCGCGTGATGAAGGTCCGACTTGTGCGGAATAGGTACCGGAAGTGATCGTCCACTTTTTTGTGCCAGGATCCCAGTAGGCCAGGTCACTTTTTTTGATGGAGACCGTCACCGACTTGGTTTCGCCCGGCTGCAGTGAGACACGGGTGAAGCCTTTCAATTCACGCACCGGACGGGGAACCGGGCATGATGGAGGTGTAACGTAAACCTGCGCCACCTCGTCTCCGGCGATCTTGCCGGTATTTTGCACGGAAAATGCGGCGATGAGATCGCCATTGGTAGTTGGAGTGATCTGGAGATTCGAGTAAGCGAACGTCGTGTAGCTTAGCCCAAAACCGAAAGGGAAAAGGGGAGCGATATTTTTGGAGTCATAGCCGCGGTAGCCGACGAAGACGCCTTCGGAGTAAGCGTTTTTATAGCCGTTCTCCTTGGTCGGATAGGTGTCATGTGTGGGGGAGTCCTCCCATTTCTTTTCCCACGAAAAGACGAGTTTTCCGGAGGGATTTGTTTTGCCGAAGAGAATTTCCGCGAGAGCGGTTCCGCCGGCTTGTCCCGGATAGAAGGTATCGAGCAGCGCCGGAACCTGGTCGATCCAAGGAGCGGTTTCAACGCTGCCACCTGAGTTCAGAATGACGATGGTATGGGGATTGAGCTTGGCCACTGCCTGGATCACGGCGGCTTGACCGGGAGGAAGTTCATACGTGCGCTCGACAGATTCGCCCTCAATGTCAGGCCGGGAATGGGTGGTATTCCAGTAATTGCGGGAATTGTTATTGAAGCCGACACAAACGATGGCGACATCGGCGGTTTTGATTGGCTCAAGATAATCAGGGGGAAGGGGAGGATTGTCCTTCGCGCCATAGGCGGTCCAAGCGTAAGCCTCGGAAAACTTGTGCTGTGGGTTGTCGAAATCGGTCGTGTCGGGCAGCGTCGACCAGGGAACCCGGACAATTTCGACTCCGGGACCGGCGACATCCCTGAGTCCCTGCAGCACGCTGACGGTATGGCGGTAATCGACGTGGGCACTTCCTCCGCCCACAGGTACAGCGGGATCGGCATTGTGTCCGAGGACCACGATTCTTTTGACCTTGGCGGGATCGAGAGGCAGGAGATGACCTTCGTTCTTGAGCAGGACGATGCCTTCGCGGGCACCTTGCCGCGCGACGACATTGTCTTGGGGATCATCCTGCGGAATGGAGGTATCGCTTTGTGGACGGTCGAGAAAACCGAGCGAGATCATCACACGCAGGATGCGGCGGACTTTGTCATCCAAGGTCGCCTGCGTTACCGCGCCACTGGCGAGGAGGGGAAGGAGTTTCCCGGAATTGAAGTACTTGGGATGCCCCGGCATTTCGAGATCGAGGCCGCCATTGGCCGATTCCTGCGCGTTGTCGCAGGCCCACCAGTCGGACATGACGAAGCCCTTGAAGCCCCATTCGTCCTTGAGGACTTTGTTGTTGAGCCAGTCATTGTTGGTGGCGTGGACGCCGTTGATCGGATTGTAAGAGTCCATGACGCACCAGGGACTGCTTTCACGAAGGGCAATTTCAAAGGGCTTCAGGTAAATTTCGCGCAGGGTGCGTTCGTCCACATCGGAACTGAGGTGGTTGCGGTCATGCTCCTGGTCGTTCGCGACGAAATGTTTGACCGTGGCTGCGACGCCTTGGGACTGGACGCCCTGGACATAGGCGGCAGCGAGGTAGCCGGTGAGGATCGGGTCTTCGCCGAAATACTCGAAATTGCGGCCACAGTAAGGAGCGCGGTACATATCCATGCCGGGGCCGAGAAGGATGTGGATGCCGCGGGCGCGGGCGTCGCGACCCAAGGCTGTGCCGACTTGTTTGGCCATCTCGACATCCCATGATGAGGCGAGAGCCATCCCGCCTGCAAAGATGGTACTGGGATTGCCGTGGCGTTCGTCATCGCCCATGTCGTGGACGCCGATGGGGCCGTCGCTCAGCCGCAGGGGAGGGATACCCAGCCGTTCGATGCCGTGGGTATGAAAGAGGGAAGCTCCGCCAAGCAGCTTGATCTTCTCCTCCTGGGTAAGGCGACCGAGCAGATCGTCCAGCCGCTTTTCCACGGGCGCATGGGAATCCTTGTAGATATCTTGCGCTGAGGTGAGGAGAGTGCCCGCCATCCAACCGGTGAAAAGAAGGAGGCAAAATGGCCGAAGTGAGAGGGAAATTCGATAAAAAAAGCCAATGCACATAAACGCACGCTAGACGATTTACCGGGCGACGTCACTCCTTGCGGGGAAAGAATGGTAATTTTGACCAAAGTGACCTAGGCTTGCCCTCTTTCACCCATGAACCGACCTTCACCCGAGGTGCCCGTCTCCCGATCGCGCAACCTACTGGGAGTGCTGTCGTTCCTGAAGCGTTATTCGGCTGGGGCCACCCTGTCGTTCTGCCTGCTGTTGGTAACCATCGGTCTGGAAATGACCCTACCGCGGGTTTCAGGCACGGCGATTAACCAGCTGAAAAGTGCGATTGGGCCATACCACGAAAATGGGCATCAACCTTGGGTCAACGTTCATCCGGATGATTCAAGCATCTATAATCCCTGGACACTGGCCGAGCTCTTTATCGGGCTGGCGCTCTTGCGGGCAATCGTGGGATTTGGACTGGGACGGCTGCGCAACCGGCTGATCCACGCGACGTTGAAGGACATCCGGGCGGCCTATTTCGATGCGGTGCAGCGGCTGTCGTTTGCTTTTCATGACAAGACGAACACGGGTGAATTGATCTCGCGTGGCACGTCCGACATCACACGGTTGCAGGAATTCCTGATGGCCTGTCTTTTTCTGGGAGTCGACATTACCGTGGCGATGCTGGCGACGATCATCTTGATCACATGGATCAGCCCCGTCTGCGGATTGATCACGGTCCTGACCATGGTGCCGACGGTGGGCCTGATCGTCTACTACGCGCGGCAGCTCCAGCCGCAATGGCGCAAAACGCACGATTTGCACGCGGAGATGACCACGGCGATCCAGGAGAACATCGCAGGGGTGCGGGTGGTGAAGGCCTTTGCGCGTGAGCCGAACGAGATTACGAAGTTCAAAGTGCGGCGCGATGAGTTTGTCACGACGTTCCTGGCGACGGTGAATTACTGGGCGGGTCGGGTGCCGATGGCTCAGTTCATTTTCGGATTGAGCATGCCCCTCATTCTGTGGGTGGGCGGACGGCACGTGATTGCCCACGAATTGCCGATCGGCAACCTGGCGATGATCGTCTTTTACCTGATGGGCATTGGCAACCGGATGGGGGCTGTGGGCCAGTTCGTCAACATCATCCAGAACGCCAGCGCCAGCGCCGAGCGGGTGATGGAAGTGCTGGAAGACCCGTTGAAAATCCAAAGCGGCATGTTGCGGATGACGAAACAGGGCGGGGCCAAGGTGACTTTCGAGAATGTCTCCTTCAACTATGTCAATGGAACGGGCACAGCCTTGCAGGACATCTCCTTTGAGGCGCAGGCCGGCCAGACGGTGGCCATCGTCGGTGCGACGGGCGCAGGCAAGAGCACACTGGTTCACTTGATTCCACGATTTTACGATCCGGTGGCAGGCGTGGTGCGGATGGACGGCACGGACATCCGGGATTTCGACCTCGGCGAATTACGCCGCTCGGTGGGGATGATCTTTCAGGAGACAGTCCTTTTTAGTGCGAGTGTCTCGGATAACATCGCCTATGGCCGTCCGGATGCGACCCAGGCGCAGATCGTGGCGGCGGCCAAGGCGGCCCATGCACACGAGTTCATCACCCTGCTCGACAAGGGTTACGAGACGGTGATCGGCGAACGGGGTGTGTCGTTGAGTGGAGGCCAGAAGCAGCGGCTGGCCATTGCGCGGGCCTTCCTGCTGGATCCGCGCATCCTGATTCTCGATGACGCGACCTCCAGCCTTGATGCAAAGACGGAGCGGCTCATCCAGGAGGACATGCGGCGGGTGTGTCTCGGAAGAACGGCCTTTGTCATCGCGCACAGGTTGACCACGCTGCAGCACGCGGAGCATGTGGTGGTGCTCAAGGAAGGCCGGGTTGTCGAGCAGGGATCTCCGGCCCACCTGATGGAGCACGGCAGCTTCTTCAAGGAATTGTTCCGTGAGCAATGGGGCGACCGGTCCGAAGAAAAAAACAGCGACGGAGCGAAAACATGAGCATGGATGTTTTCCAGGAAGAAGAATTGGTCAAGAAGGCGCTGACGTTCGGTTTGATCCGTCGTCTGATGGTCTGCGCCCGGCCTTATCGCCGGATCATTCTTTTCAACCTGGTCGGTACGATTCTCGCGGTGATCTCGCAGATTTTCGGGCCGAAGCTGATCCAGCTCGGAATCGATCATTATTTGTCTCATGTCACGACCGCCGCCGCGGCGGCCCACGGCATTTTGATCATCAGTGCGGCTTATCTGGGTAATCTGCTGCTGGGCTGGGGACTGACGGTGGCGCAGGTAAGGTCGGCGATCCGGGTCGGGCAGGGTATGATGAATGATTTGCGCTTGGAGGTCTTCGAGCACATCCAGCGGCTGTCGTTGAACTATTTCGACAAGACACACCAGGGACGGATCATCAACCGGGCGGATGGCGATATCGCGGCCCTGGACCAGGTCCTGACGTGGGGAGTGAACCAGCTACTGGGAAGCGCCCTGACGCTGGTCGGCGTACTCGTGATGATGTTGCGCGCGGACTGGCGGTTATGCCTGGTCGTGAGCACGGTGCTGCCTCCCCTGGCGGTGGCGACGTATCTGTTCCAGAAGCACATCATGGAGGCGCACCGGAGCGTGCGGCAGCAGTCATCGCGGTTGACGGCGAGCCTGGCGGAGAATATTTCCGGCGTGCGCGTAGTGCAGGCGATGGGGCGCGAGGAGGAAAACCTCGAGAACTTCCAGGACCTAGGGCAAACCTACACAGCCAAGGCCTATTCCGTGGCACGGATTTTCCATACCTACATGCCGACGCTGGGATTGGTGTCAGGGGTCGGTATTGCCATTGTGCTCGGCTATGGCGGCTCGCTGGTCATGCGCCATGAGATGACGGTCGGCGATCTCGCCCTCTTTATTCTCTACGTGAACATGTTCTTTGGCCCGGTGCAGACGATGGGCGATCTCTACAACGGCATGCTCTCCGCAGGCGCCAGTGCGGAGCGGATTTTTCAACTGCTGGACACGGCCCCCACGGTGGTCGACCGGCCCGGTTCGGGTACGCTCGCCCCGATCAAGGGCCAGGTACATTTTGAAAAAGTCAGCTTCCGTTACGAGACGACACCGGAGGACCGGTGGATCTTGAACGAGGTCGAGTTCCAGGCCGAGGCTGGGCAGACGGTCGCGCTCGTCGGGCACACGGGCTCGGGCAAGACGAGCATCATCAGCTTGCTCGCACGCTTCTATGAACCGCAACTGGGGCGGGTGCTGGTCGATGGACAGGACATCTCGCGCTTCACGATCGAGTCGTTGCACCGGCAACTCGGGATCGTGACGCAGGAGAATTTTCTCTTCACCGGGACGATCATGGACAACCTGCGGTTTGGGCGTCCGGAGGCAACGGACAAGGAAGTGCGCGCCGCGGCCACGGCAGTGGGCACGGACGAGATCATCTCACAGATGAAGGACGGCTATGGAACAAAAGTGGGCGAACGCGGGGGGAACCTGAGCGCCGGGGAGAGGCAACTGCTCTGCATTACCAGGGCCTTGGTGGCGCGACCGCGGATCTTGATCCTGGATGAGGCGACCAGCGCGGTGGACACGAAAAGCGAGGCCCTGATCCAGACGGCCCTTGATATCTTGCTGGCGGGACGGACGACGTTTGTCATCGCCCACCGGCTTTCGACGATCCGGAAGGCGTCACTCATCCTGGTCCTGCACGAGGGCCGGATCGTGGAGCGGGGGACACACGAATCGCTGCTCGCGGGGCGCGGGGTTTACGCCGGGCTCCACGAGGAGTTTTCGCGCCAGCATTAGGACGGCAATTCCGTCTTTTAGAGGAACATCTTGATGAAGGCCTTGGCGCGCAGGCTGTCGAGCCACTGTTGCTGACGAAGCTGGCTCTGCTCGCTGATGACCGTCTGCTCGATCTGCGCACGCACGTCCTCGAGCGGGGTCATGCTCGATTTCTTTTTGTCCTCCACCAGCACGATGTAGTAATAGCCGTCGGAGGTCGCGATGACGTCGGTGTGCTGTCCGGGTTGCAGCTTGGAGATCGGGTCCCACAGGTCGGGACGGATGGCGGTCTTGCCGGTTTGCGTCACCCAGCCGAGTTCGCCGCCCTCGTCCTTGTTGGTCGATTCGGAGAAGCGCTTGGCGAGTTCGCCGAAGTCGGTGCCGGTGTCGAGCTTGGTGAGGACTTCTTCGGCGAGTTCCTGCTGCGGATCGTAGGTGATTTGCTTTCCATCGGGGCCGGTTTTCTGGGAAGGGAACAGCGCCTTGTGCAGGACAATCGTGGCCACCTTGATCTGCTCATCCTGCTGGAAGAGGCGCAGGTTCTGCTGGTAGTACTGTTCGATCTGGTAGGGCGAAACCAGCACGGTCTGCACGACGTTCTTGTTGCGCATATAGCCGACAATGGCGGTGTCCTTGATTTCGTCGCGATACTTTTGCAGGGTCACGCCGCGCGCATACATCGTCTTAATGAAGGCGATGCGGTCGCCGCCATATTCGGTGCGGATGACGTCGTTGATACGCTCATTAACGTAGGTGTCGGGGATGAAGCCGCCCATGGTCTTGAAGTCCTGGATGATCAGCTCGCGTTCGATCAAGGCGCGCAAGACGTTGAGCTTGGCCTCCTTCACTTTCTGGAAGAGTTCCTCGCCCTGGTAATTCTGGCGGAGCAGCTTTTCCGTTTCCCCCACCTGCTGGTTGATCTGGACGTAGGTGATGACCTTGTCGTTGACCACGGCGGCGATACCGTCGGCCAGCATTTGAGCGTGGCTGGTCGTCGCGGACAGAAAGTATGCGCCCACCCACGCAAATATATGGGCAGCGGCAAGTAACGAAAGATGGCGAGGTCGCCGGACTAAGACGGCCTTTTCAAGGAAACAACCCATGAAATGATTTCTTTTAGCTTAGAAATTGCATCGCGGGTGGTCAAGCGGGGAAACTTGCCACTTACCATGATGTAATCCTGTCCTTGTTGAAGCATGAGTTTGTCTTCCTGTGTTTCGACCATTCGAATCCGCGCCTCGGAGGCGGCGATCTTGATTTCGGTTGCCAAAAGCAGCCGTTCGACAGGGAGCGGCCAGGGGCCGTGGCGGTCGCGCCATTCGAGTCGCAGTTTTTCCAGGTCGGCTTCATTGGCCGCCTCGGCGATGCGTCGATAGCCTTCGAGCCGCCAGCGCGCTTCCGGCAGGTAGGAGCGAGGCAGGAACGCGCCGGATTTCCCGGCCTTTTCATCCACTTCGTTTTCCTGCCAGACGAGGAAATCGAGCTGCAGCTTGGTTTCGACCAGGCGCGTGGGCTTTTCGCCCTTGAGTCGCGCTACGGCGGTTTTGAGCAACTGGCAGTAGAGATCGAAGCCAACGGCGGTGATATGCCCGCTTTGCGCCGTGCCGAGCAGATTCCCCGCGCCGCGGATTTCCAGGTCGCGCATGGCAATCTTGAAGCCCGCACCGAGCTGCGAATATTGCTTGATGGCGGAGACCCGCTTCTTGGCGTCGCCGGTGGTCATCAAGTGGCGGGGGAGGAAAAGATAGGCATAGGCCTTGTGCTGCGCGCGGCCCACGCGGCCCCGTAATTGATAAAGATCAGCGAGACCGAAGCGGTCGGCGCGGTCGATGATGATCGTGTTCGCGTTCGGGATATCGAGGCCGCTTTCGATGATTGTGGTGGAAAGGAGGATGTCTGTTTCGCCCGAAACGAAACGGGCCATGACGTCTTCAAGTTCCTCGGGATCCATCTGGCCATGACCGACAGCGATTTTTGCTTTCGGTACGAGCATTTGCAATTGCTGGGCAACTTCATGGATCGAATGAATCCGGTTGTGGAGAAAATAGACCTGGCCATTACGCGCCAGCTCACGCTGGATGGCATCGCGGATCACGCGCTCATCGTAAGGTGCGACAACGGTCTCGACGGGGTGCCGGTTGGGCGGAGCCGTTTCGATGGTGCTCATGTCGCGCGCGCCGGTGAGAGAGAGATAGAGCGTCCGCGGGATCGGTGTCGCGGAGAGGGTGAGTACGTCGACGAGCTTGAAGAGCTGCTTGAATTTCTCTTTCTGCTTCACGCCGAAGCGTTGCTCCTCGTCGACGACGACGAGACCGAGATCCTTGAACTTGACGTCCTTGGAGAGGATGCGGTGCGTGCCGATGACGACGTCGACCGAGCCATCGGCGAGTCCCTTGACCGTCGCACGCTGGCCCTTCGCGGTTTGCAGCCGGCTGAGGCAATCGACGCGCACGGGATAGGCGGCGTAACGCTCGCGCAGGTTTTTCCAGTGCTGCTCGGCGAGAATGGTTGTCGGCACGAGAAACGCGACCTGCTTGCCTTCCTGCACGGCCTTGAAGACGGCACGGATGGCCACTTCGGTCTTGCCGAAGCCGACGTCGCCGCAGATGAGTCGGTCCATGGGGCGCGTGCTTTCCATGTCCTTTTTTGTCTCGAGAATGGAACGGGCCTGATCCTCGGTCTCCTCATAGACAAATGCCTCCTCGAATTCGCGCTGCCAGGCGGTGTCGGGTGGATAGGCGTGACCGGGCAGGGAATCGCGCGCGGCCTGCACACTGAGCAGTTGCGCGGCGTAATCCATCACCGCTTTTTGCGCGGAAATCTTCGCCCGCTCCCAACGCGAGCCGCCCATCGTGTCCAATGGCGGATTGCGCCGTCCCACCCCAACATATTTGGTGACGAGATATGATTGCTCGACGGGAACGTAGAGCTTGCTCTGTTCCGCGAACTCGAGGACGAGGACTTCCGCTCCCGTCGTCGTACCCGCCTCGGCGGGGAGGGTGGTCACTCCCTTGTAGAGCGCAATTCCGTGATGCAGGTGCACGACATAGTCGCCGTCGGCAATCTCGGTGAAATCGAGCGCCTGGTGCTGGCTGCGCAGGCTGACGAGGCGCTCCTGCTGGCGCAAGGCGCGCATCGTCTGGTAGCGGCCAAAGATTTCCGCATCGCTCAGGACGGCCAGCTTTCCCTCCGGCCAGACAAAGCCACGCAGCAGGGGCCGGATTACGAACGCGATTGTATCGGCCGGAATCTGGGCTTCGTTAAGAATTTCCTCGAGCCGCTTGTGTTCGCCCTCGTTGTTGCAAAAAATCGCAACCTCCCAGCCCTCGGCGAGCCAGTCGCGCAGGTGCTCGAGAAAAAGATCGCGCCGGTTTTCCTGGAGGATGAAGTCGCCGCGCGGGGCATGGAGGAAATCGTGGGCGAAGAAAGTCAGGGCATCGCCGGGCCGGGGCTCGGGCGCGGTTTCTTCATCGTCGTCAATGACGGCTTCTCCCAGGTCGACAGTGACATGGTCCTTGGGCAGGTAATCGAGCAGCGTGGCCTCGGAGGGGTTATCTCCGCCTAGTCCGGGACCGGCCAAGCTTAACTCCGCGGTCTTGAGCGTTTGCACGGACCGTTGCGCGTCGACGTCGAACTCGCGAAGGGAAATCAGCTCCTCGTCCTCCCATTCCGTCCGCAGGGGACGCATCGCATCCCACGAAAAAATATCGACGACAGCACCCCGGACGCTGAACTGGCCGCGTTCCTGCACCTGCGCCTCGCGGGTGTAACCCGCCTCCTGCAATTGCTGAAGAATGGCGTCGCGGTTGAGGTGTGTGTTCTTGACCAGTTTGAGACGGCTTTCCTCGAGCGCCTTGGGATCGGGCACGGTCTGGTCAGAGGCCTTGTCCGTCGTGAGTACGACGCCCTTGAATCCGTTGGAAAGTTTGGTCAACGCAGAGAGCCGTTCCGCCGAGGCTTCGGGATCGGGCAGTGAGCCGGCGACTGGCGCATCCACCTGCGGGAAGAAGAGGTTCGTTGCGGCCCATGCGTCCAAGTCGTTGGCCAGTTCCTCCTGCTTTTTCACACTAGGGGCAAGCGCGAGGAACGTTTTTTCCGGCGCAAGGCGCGTCAGTCCCGCCAGGACGAACGCCTGGGCGGCAGCGGGCAAATGGCCCAACGAGATGGTTCCGAGACTCTGACTCAGCGCCTTCAGCTCGCGCGGACTCATCCAGCGCTGAAACGTCGTCTCGTGTTTCTCAACGCGCGACATGAAGGGTCTAACACCTTGCCAGAGGTGCAGGGAGAAGCAAGGAAGCTTATTAATGCAGCGATGATCCAGGACCATCGCTGAGCGATGCTAACCCCTAAACCCCTGCGCAATCGGCACCCGCCGTCCCATTCCAAATGCTCGCGGCGAAACCTTCAGCCCCGGCGCAGCCTGGCGGCGCTTGTATTCACTGAAGGTGATCTTGTTGAGCACATCTTTCACAATCTCCGGCGCGATGCCTTCGGTGATGAGCATTTTCGGGTCGGCGTCGTCGACGACATAGTGGCGAAGGATGCGATCGAGCACCTCGTAGGGCGGCAAGCTGTCTTGGTCGGTCTGGTCGGGTCGCAACTCCGCACTGGGCGGTTTCTCGATCGTGCTCCACGGAATAATTTCCTCATTGCGATTGATCCAGCGGGACAGCGCGTAAATCTCGGTCTTGAGAATATCCGCGATCACCGCCAGCGCGCCGCACATGTCGCCGTAGAGCGTACAATAACCGACGGCCAATTCTGACTTGTTGCCAGTCGTGAGGACCAGCGGCCCGAATTTGTTCGAAAGCGCCATGAGCAACAGCCCGCGCATGCGTGACTGGATGTTCTCCTCGGTCGAGTCGAGAGGCTTGCCCTCAAAAATACCGGCGAGAGTTTTCTCCACATCTATCACCGGTTCGCCGATGGGGAGGACGTCATAGCGGATACCGAGTTTCTTCGCGAGATGCTCCGCATCGCTGAGACTGCCTTCACTGGAATAGCGGGACGGAAGCGACACGCCCCAGACTTTCTCCGCGCCGAGCGCCTCCGCGGCAAGCACGGCAACGAGTGCCGAATCGATCCCGCCCGAAAGCCCGAGCACGACCGACTTGAAACCGCATTTCTCCACGTAATCACGCACGCCGAGCACCAGCGCCTTGTAGAGTTGCTCCTCGGGATTCGCTGGCAGCGTCAGTTCCGGGGACGGGGAGGGGGCCTCGGTGTCGATTACGAGCACCTCCTCGGCGAAACTCGCCCCCAGGGCCAGCACGTTCCCCCGGGCGTTGAGCGCCACGCTGTGTCCGTCAAAGATCAGTTCATCATTCGCGCCGACCACATTCACCTGCACCAACGGTACGCGTTCGTCCCGGGCCACGCGCTGTAGCATCTCCAGACGCTTCGCCTCCTTGCCGCGCTGCCAGGGCGAGGCGGAGATATTGACGATCAGCTTCGCGCCGGCATCGACCAGTTCGCGCACCGGGTCGCAGCGATAACGGCGCTCGGGCCAAAAATCGGCATCGTTCCAGATGTCTTCGCAAATCGTCAGGGCGATTTTTTGTCCGTCGATTTGAATCGGGAAAACTTTCTCCGCCGGTTCGAAATAGCGGTCCTCATCAAAGACGTCGTAAGTCGGCAGGAGCGATTTCATCACGCAATAGAGGACCTTGCCGTTCTGGATGACGGCGGCGGCATTGCGCAGCGGACGCCCGGGCCGCATCGCATTGCGGTCCACGTAACCGACGATGAGCGGGACCGGGCCGACGGACTTGGTCAACGCCTTGAGGCAATCGAGTCCACGATCAATGAAATCATCCCGCAGGAGCAAATCGCGGGGAGGATACCCGCACAAAAAGAGCTCCGGGGCGAGGACCAGTTCCGCGCCCTTGGCCACCGCTTCCTGGTAAGCTTCCTCCAGCCGTGCGCGATTCTTGTTGAACGCGCCGATGGTGGCATTGAGTTGGAGGAGCCCGATGCGCATGGATTATAATTGCTTCTTGATCGCTTGATAAACCTGGTCGAGGTCATTTGGATGCACGCGCGTCTCGGCCGTCGTGGTCATGAAGTTGGCATCGTTGCGCCAGCGGGGAACGAGATGCATATGGAGATGCTGTTCGATGCCTGCTCCGGCGGCTGCGCCGAGGTTGATCCCGACGTTGAAACCGTGCGGCTGAAACGCCGTTGTCAGGGCCGCCTTCAGTTTCTTTAACATCGTCATCATCTCCAGTGTTTCGTCATCGCTCAGGTCTTCCAGCGCGCCGGTCTCGCGATAGGGGATAATCATGAGGTGACCACTATTATAGGGATAGACGTTGAGCACCGCGAAGCAGCTCTTGCCCCGAAGGAGCACATGATTGGCCTCATCATCGGTGCTGGCAGCAATCCGGGCGAAGATGTTCCCGGAAATTTTCTGCGGGTCCTGCACGTAAAGATTGCGCCAAGGCGCCCAGAGATGTTCCATTGGAGCAGCGTAAAGTAATCGTCCCGTCACCGCAATATGAGTTCCACCACTACCAAGGCTGTTCCGATCCATTTCCTGGCCGGCTCCGACGAAGACGCCGTCAAGAAGGCCGCCGCCGAGTTGTCACAAAAGCTGGCCCCGGAAGACCCGATGAATTTCGAGACCGTCGATGGCCGCGCCGATTCGGTCGATGACGCGATCAAGTCGATTGCCAAGGTGCGTGAGGCGATCATGACACTGCCCTTCTTCGGTGGCGGCAAGCTGGTCTGGTGGAAAGCAGTCAACTTCTTCGACGAAACTGGCGTTGGCCGCCACGCCTCAGTCAAGGAAGCGCTCGAGACGCTCTTGCCCGATCTCCAGCAAGTCGACGGGACATCCGTCACGCTGATGATTAGCGCGCTCGGCATCCATCGCGGCCGGACCTTCAGCAAAGGCCTGCTCAAGCTCGCCCAAGCGCGGGCCTTCGACTTGCCTGATTTGCGCAAGACGAGCGAAGACCAGATCATTCACCAGATCGAAAGCCGCATGCGGGCCGCCGGACTCAGGCCCGGTCCCGGCGCGGCAGAACGTTTCTTCCAGGCGACCGGCATCGACACCGCTTTTTGGGCGCAGGAGATGGAGAAGCTCGCCTGCTTTGCCGGGGAGGGGAAAGCGGACCTCACAGCGGACGACGTCAACAAAGTCATCAGCGGCAGCCGTGAAGTCCTCATCTGGGATTTTTGTTCCGCCGTCCTTGGCGGTGAAGCCAAAGTGGCCCTGGCCCAGCTTTCCGCCTTGCTGGCTCAGGACGAATCCGAGGTAGGCATCCTCATCCTGCTGGCCGGTCAGGTTCGGCTCGCGGCGCTCGCCGCCGTCCTGCGCGAAAATAAAATGTTACAAGTCAGCCGCGGTTCTTTCACCTCGGCCCAAGTCACGGACGCCGGTCAAGCATATCTACCTCGGAAAAAAAGCGGCGAGCCGATCAGTACCTACGCCCTCGGCCAGGCGGCGCAACGCAGTCAACGGCGTCCGGCTAAATTCTGGTTTTCGGCCCTGGCCCTGGTTTATCAGGCGCAGAGGGAGATGTTGACGGGCGAAAGCGATAAGCGGCGAACGCTGGAATTGGTTGTTTTGGAGATTGTCGCGGGTTAACGTCGAAGCTATGCTCAGGCGTGCTCATCGATAAGATTTGCACAGATTCAACGTAAAATGTTTGACCTATGATGGTCATTGTAACTAGATACAAACATGTCATTTCGCGCAACGACACTTAGGCGGCATCATTTGGTTGTAATACTGGCGGGTTTGATTTCGGTGCCCGCCTTCGCGCAGGTCGCCAATTCGCCAGTGATCTTTGCCAATACTGACGGTGTCACCACGTCGTTTGTGCAGGCGCAGAACATGGGCGGAAGCAGCGGCGGATCGGCCCGGGGGGACAACCAGTGGATGAAAGTTGAATTTCATTACGCGGTGACTCCTGCGGTCGGAGACTATCTCGATGCGGTCACGTTCAAGGTCTGGATCGAAGGACGGGACCTGCTCGATCCCCAGGGCCAGCCTGGCAAAGGCATTGCGGTGGCAATTACCGGATCGGTCAGTTATGTCAATGTCCCGAAGGGCAAGGACCTTTACGGCGTCGTCTACATCCATCCCTCGACCCTGGGTCGTTATAATGCGGGCGGCGGCAGCAGCGACTTTGATCGCAAGTTCAACATCCATGTGGAAGCGGACGTTGACGGCAAGCCCGTGGACAACATCGACAAGAGAAAAGAGCAGGACCTCGTCTGGTTCCAGCCGCTCAAACCCGTCCCGGGCCTGGTCTTCCTCCAAAACCAATGTCCTTTCATCTCATCGGATCCGGATCGTTATCCTGCGCTCAAGCTTCCTGCTGCGCAAAATTAGCCTGACCCGATAGTTCGTACCTTTCATTGCACAGGAAAATCCCCCACATGGCCGCCGCACCCAAAGTCATCACCGTCGATCTCGGAACCAGCACCCTCAAGGTCGCTGAGTTTGGCATCAGCAAGGGAGGTGCATTGACTTTGCTTCGCTTTGGTGTGGCCGACATGGGACTGGATCCGAACAAGGAAGAGGACCGGGCCAAGTTCATCACGCCCACGCTGGCCAAGCTTTTCAAGGACCACGGAATCAAGGGCAAGGAAGTGCTGCTTTCGATTTCAGGACAGAGTGTCTTCATGCGTTTCGTCAAGCTGCCCCCGGTTGACGCCGCACAGGTCGAGCAGGTTGTCGCCTTCGAGGCGCAACAGAACGTCCCGTTCCCGATCAACGAAGTCACCTGGGACTACCAGATGATGCCCAACCGCGGCTCCGGTACCGAGGCCGAGGCAGTCATTGTCGCGATCAAGAAGGAAGTGCTCGAGGCCGAGGTTGCCGCCGTCGAGGAAATCGGCTTCAAGATCAAGCAGGTCGACATCGCGCCCTTCGCCCTCCTCAATGCCTTCCGCTACAGCGAACCGCAGACCGACGAGTGCTCCCTCATCATCGACATGGGCGCGCGTTCGACCAATCTCGTCTTCGTTGAGAAGTCGTCCTTCTGGATCCGCAACGTCCCTATCGCCGGCAACCAGATTTCGCAGAGTATCTGCAACGAAATGCAGGAGCCGTTCATGGCGGCGGAAACGCTGAAAAAAGGAAAAGGCTTCGTTTCCCTCGGCGGCGTTTATGCCGATCCGGAGGACGTCGACGCCGCCCGCATTTCGAAGCTGATCCGCTCGACAATGACCCGGCTGCACGTCGATATCAACCGCTCGATCGCCTATTACCGCACGACGCTCAGTGGCGCGGCGCCAAGGCGTGTGTTCCTGACCGGTGGCAGCTCGCAGTTGCCCTATCTCGACCTGTTCATCGCCGACAAGCTCAGCCTGCCGGTCGCCTACTTCAACCCGCTGCGCAACGTCACCCTGGGCAAGACCCTGAATACTTCCCAGCTTCAGCAAAACCATTGTTATACCGCCGAACTGGTCGGCCTGGCCCTGCGGGAGACCGGAAGCTGTCCCGCCGAAGTCGTCCTCGATGCGCCCAGCCTCGTGGCGCGCGCCGACAAGCGCCGCAAGCAGCCCTATTTTTACGCTGCGCTCGTGGCCTGGGCCCTTCTCTTTGTCTGCTACGCGCTGAATCAATACGAGCAAATCCTTCTGGCCAATGACACCACCGAGAAGCTGAAGGAAAAATCAGCGACCCTTCCGGCCCTGTCTTCCACCATCTCCACCCTCGCGAAACAGGAGGATGGTCTCCTGGGAACGTTCGATCTCGCCGCGCGCCTCGGCGTTCAGCGCGACACCTGGCAGAAAATTCTCAATGCCCTCAACGACAAGATTCCGGAAGGCATCTGGATTGCTGAACTCACTCCCCAGCTTGGAACGGCCCAAGGCCAGCCAGGTCCCGGCGGCGTTCGCCCTGGTAATCGTGGCGGTCCCGGAGGGCAACCTGGGCCGGCGGGACAGGCAGGGGGGAACCAGATAGTCGGTTTGGCGATAACGGGATTCTTTCACTCCAATTCCCGGACAATGATGGTCACTCCGGACAAGTTGCGCGATTTTGTCAATGCCCTGGCTGATCTGCCCTATTTCGATATTGATAAGAACAAGTTCAGCGACGTGGTGCCGAACTTCGGTGGCGACAATGGTTTTGCCCAGAAGTTCACCATGCGCCTCAAGCTGAAGGAACCGATCAGCATCAAACTCTGATCTCCGCGCCATGAAAAAACTCCCCATTTCCAAGTTTGACCTGGCCATGATCATCGCATTTGTCGTGATCGGCCTGCTCGGCGGCGGTGCAATCTATTATCTCGGTGGCATGCTGACCGAGGCCCAGCAGGCCGCGACGCAGGCCAAGGCCGATTTTGACCACTACTCGGTCATTCACGCCAGCAAGCAGGACATCCTCGTGAGCTCCCGCAACCAAGGCGTGCTCAAGAACAATATCGATATCTACAAGGGACAACTTGTGCCCCTGATCGAGACCAAGCTGCAGGCCAAGGACAACAAGCTCAATTCCATCGAGAAGAAGGATCCTGTGGTCTGGAAGCACGATCTCGTCGAAAAGGTGAACAGCCTGACCGCCGCCGCCGGTGTCCACAGCGTCACGCTCCCGCCCAATTTTTACTTCGCCTTTTCCAACTACATTTCCACCAATCCGGCGGACGCCCAGACCCAGGTCCTGAGCAAACAATTATTCGTCATCGAACAAATCACCAACATTCTGATCAACGCGCCCGTCCGGAGCATCCTGGACATTCAGCGGACGTATGAGGAAAATTCGCCTTCCAGCAGCACCACGCAACCCTCGGGCGGTGGGCCGGGCGGACAATTGCCGGGCTCTTCCTACATGGAAGGAGATGCCTACCGGGTCTACCCGTTCCAGTTCGAATTCGAGACCAGCGCGAACAATTTTCGCAAGATCATGAACGATCTTCTGCAAAGCCCCTACGTTTTCGTGGTTCGCTCCGTTACCGTGGCGAATTCGCAGACCGTCTCCCCGTCCCCGGCGGACCTCGACCGGATTGCCGGGACGACGGACAACACGATTACCGACAAGGATCCGGGTGGACAGGCCGCGAATGTTTCCACGAAGGGCCCCCAGTATCTTTTCGGCAACCAAACTCTTCACGTCAAGGCCCGCATCGACTTGATCGACTGGTCAACGCCCGCCCCGAATTGAGATGAATCTTAAATCACCCGAACCCATTATCCTGGCAGTCGCTCTCCTGTTGCTTGCCCTCGGCGTCGGCTATCTCGCCTACGCTTTTCCCACGCGCGCCGCCATTGTGGGTTTCAGCACCATGGAGGCGAACGGCAAGCCGACCAAGCCCATCAAGATCGAGGACCTTTCCGTCAAGTTGGAGGCATGGAATTCCCCCATCCTGTGGAAGGAACCGGCCACCAAACGCCAGCTTTTCGATTCCGACGAATATCTCTTCTATCCGTCCGCCTATCCAGGCGGCGACTACATCAAGAAGAACGATCCCACGGCACGCTCGCCTTCCGGTATCCTGCTCAGTTGGTACCGTGAGAATCAGCTCAATTTCCAGGATTCCACGGTCGACCGCGCCGATCCGGACGGTGACGGTTTCTCCAACCTCACGGAATACAAGAATGAACCAGTCGGTGCGCGTTACAAGGCCAGCGACTGCGACGGCACCAAGTCGACCAATCCCCACGATCCCAAGAGTCATCCCGATTATCTGGCCCGGCTTCGGTTACAGAAATACGACAGCAAGCCTTTCCGCATCCAGTTCAAGGGCATTGAAACGATCAATGGTGTGAACATGTATCAGCTCTACTTCTTGGACAGTCCAAGTGAAAAGCAGCCGCCGTTGAAGAAGGAAGGGGACTCGCTTCCGGGGGGGTACGTAGTTGGGCCTTATGTCCACAATGTGGTTACGGAAACAAATCCCTCTACTCACACCCAAGTGCAGGTTGATAAATCCACGCTTGAACTCGACCGGCCCGATATCGATGCCAAAGTCATCGTGCCGTATCGTGGCCAAAAGGACTCACCTGAATCGACCGCCAGTTTTGTGATTCTCATGCCGGGGGAGGCCGAGAAGGTCATCCAAGTATCCCAAGGTAAAATTATCACGCTCCATTATATGCCCGACAAGCATTACATGCTCCTGGAAGCCAATGATGCCGGTGCCAAGATCCGCGACACGCAGAGCAAGCAGGAATACCAGATTCTCAAACTGGATCCTAACGAATGGAACGAAGTTCCCGTTGTACCGAGTAAGTAGAAAAATCTCGGAAAAATGCAGCTAAAACGCTTAAGTCGCTTGACTCTCACTGCGTTTTTACATAAAAACCTTTAAGTTGAGGCCTTACGAATGAAACTTACTCAAGCCTGTTGTGTGCTGACGGCCACGCTTTTGCCATTGTCTACACTCTGGCTGCGCGCGGCGGATGCTTCCTCTGCCGATCAGCCCATGACTGCGACCCAAGCAGCGCAGGCTGAATCGGTTAAACGCCAACAATTGATTGTCAGCGCGAATCAAGCCATTGCCGACGGCCAGCGTTTTCTGGGCAATGGCAAATATGACGATGCGGCGTCGAGATTTCAATATGCGGTTGATGCGGTGACGCCCGGTGGGATTTCCGCGACAGTTTATCGCCGTGCCGCCGTCGGTCTGGCTGCGGCCAAGGCTGGACAAGCCGGAGAACTCGCCAAGCAGGCCAAGTTCGCCATGGCCGCGCAAAAATTGCAGGAAGCCATTGATCTCGATCCCACGAATCCCGCTTATCCCAAGGACCTGCAGGACCTCAAGAAGCAGCAGATTGCGTACGAGCGCCAGGTCGACGATCCCGAGGGGACGATCAACAACCCCGCCGTGACCGATGAGTTCAAGGACCGGGTAGCCGCGGTGCAAAAGCTTCTATTTCAGGGTGACGCCTATTTTCGGACCGGCCAGTACGACAAGTCCGAGGAAACCTACTCCAAGATTCTCCTGCTCGATCCTTACAATAAGGCTGCTCGTGAAAAGATGCAGCATATCGAGAAATACAAGGAACGCGCCGCCGTGTTCCGCCGCGATGAATACGCCCAAGAGCAAATGGAGCACGTCAACCAGCAGTGGTCCCAGGCCATTTCGCCTGATATCGTCGTGAAGCCGGTTCAGGTTGATGACAAGCACGCGTCCAACAGCAACCGTGTGAACATCACGCGCAAGCTCCAGTCGATCATCATCGACAAGGTCAATTTTGATAAGCTCGATATCAACACGGTGGTCCAGTTCCTTGCGGCCAAGAGCAAGGAGCTCGATGTGCCGAGCCATGAAGGGGTCAATTTCGTCCTGCGGCTTTCTTCCAATACGCCGGTTGAGGCAGCGCCTGCGCCGGGGGCTGCTCCGGCTCCCGCGCCTGCTCCGGGAGGGGCTGCTCCCGCTGCTCCGGCTCCGCCCATTCATCGTGAGGTGAGTATCACCCTGGATAATGTGCCGTTGATCGAGTTGCTCAATTACATCACGGAACAGACCAATCTCCAGTTCTCGGTGGAAGATTATGCCGTCTATCTGCGCCCCTCGATTGACGAAGGTGAAACGCTCTCGGTTCGTACGTACCTGGTGCCGCCGAATTTCTTCAGCGGCACGTCGCTTCGGGTGACCCAGCCTGCAACCTCGGATCCCTCATCCACCACGGTTACGGGGGTGTCGGCGAACGTAACGAACGAGCTCGCCAGCCGCGGTATTCGGTTCCCGAATGGCGCCACGGCGACATTCCTTCCCGGCTCCAGCAAGCTTGTGGTTCGCAATACGCCCGAGCAATTGGACCTGATCGCCAACCTGATCGAAAATCTCAGCAAGGAAACGCCTCAGATTCAGATCGAGGCCAAGATTGCCGAATTCAGTCAGGATGCCATCAAGGCCTTGAGTTTTAACTATCAATTTGGAACGCCGCAAGTCGGGCCGTTCCAGGCGGGCGGCGCGGCCACGGCCCTGCGGACGTCGGCCTTCACGTCTCAAAGCCCGATCGGCGGTATCACTCCCAACAGCATTGCCACCCTGATCGCGCAAAATCCCGGTTCCACGACCAAGCCTGTGTTTCCCAATACGGGCAATACCGTTACGCCGAACAGCTCCAATATCCTGACGGTGGGTGCCATCGTGGACAATACGGGCATGATTGCGGTCATCGATGCCATCAATAATACGGTGGGAGCTTCGCTGCTCGCCGCCCCGAGTGTCACCACCCAGAGCGGACAAAAGGCGAGCATTGATCTCGTGCGTGAATTCATTTATCCCAACAGCTTTGAAAAGCCGAAATTGAGCACCACCCAGGTGGCCTACTCGCAAAACAGTCCGTTTGCCGCGCCCAACCAGGGCGTGCCCCTGCAGTTGGCCATTCCGCCCACGCCGCGCGATTTCGTCGAGCAGGACATCGGTGTGAACCTTGAAGTAAAGCCGACAACTTATCCTGACCAGCGAATCGACTTGGACATCACCAAGGCAGACGTGATCGACTTTGACGGCTTTATCGACTACGGCGTTCCGATCACTGCGCTCCTCAGTCAGCCGGCGCCGGGTTCGACCACTCCGACAATCCTGACGCAGGGCACCATCAATATGCCGGTCTTTAATCTCCGCTCGGTTGTCACCAATCTTCAGGTGTTGGACGGCCAGACGGCGATCCTGGGTGGACTTATCCGCGAAGATACGCAGGAAATCAATGACAAGGTCCCCGGCCTTGGCGATCTGCCTTTGATTGGACGCTTGTTCCAGAGCAAAGTCTCCCAGCGCACCAAGTATAACCTCCTGTTCTTTATTACTGCCCGGTTGATCCGCTCGAACGGAAAACCGCTCTATATCAAGACTCTTGAGGCGGAGCCGCAGGAAGAGAAACTCTCCGAACCTGACGTGATGAGCAACTCGGGTGTGACTCTGCCGCCATTGCCGGAAGGGACGCCTAACTCATGAGCTCTCGCAACGTCAAGCCCTGTACACTTTCCATGAATCGTACTTTTCTCTCTGTTGCCATCCTGCTGGTCGCGAGCCAGGCGCGCATTTTAGCCCAGGCCCCTCCGGCGCTTGAGCCCGCCACGCCGGCCGCAGCTCCGGCTATTGCTCCGGCCAATGGCGGTCGCTTAACGCCGCCTCCGGACAATGCTCCGGCTCCCACCCCGGCTCCGGTGCCTGCTGCTGCGACCACTACCACCACAACAACTACTACCACTACGACAACGGCGCCCGCGCCGAAGGACGATGGTACCGGCACGACGACGAAAAAGACCACCACTTCGACTCCGATGTCGAAGGCTGAGATTGCGCGCTTGCAGCAGCAGGAAATCATTCGCCGGCAGGAAATGCTCTTTAACGCAAACCAGTCGCTTGCCGCCGGCAAGAAGGCCGAGCTGGGTGGTAATTATCCATTGGCCCGGACGAAGTATCTCTACGCCGCTGAAGCCTACGGCTCGGTCTCGCGCTCGACAGCCACTTACGCCCAATCGGCAGAGGGCCTGACCCGCGTTGACCTGCAGCTCTATGATGATGCCTTGAAAAACGCGGACACGGCCCGTGCGAAGCAATTGATCGATGAGATCCTGAAGTACAATCCTAATAACAAGCTCGCCCAGGAAAAAGAGGTTGCGATCAATCGGGCCCTCGCCAATCCCAACGATACGTCCCTGTTTGGCGACCCTGCGGTCACTCCTGGCTTTGTCAAAAAAGTCAACGAAGTCCAGCAGCTCTTCATTGAAGCGGAACAATACCGCCGCACCGGCCAGTGGGATTTGGCCGAGGCCAAGCTCAAAAGGATCCTGGGCATCGACAAGTACAATATCGCCGCGACCGAGCAGTTGAAGCGGATCATTGCCGAGAAAAATGAGTACGATGAAAAGGCCCGCTACGAGACCCGCAACGAGCGCCTGCGGCAGGTCGAGGAAAAATGGTACGAGCCGATCAACAACAAGGATGAGAAGGCCAAGCATGACGAAGAGCAACCGACTTTGATCCGCACGAGCAACTTTGACATCAATCAGCGGCTGAAGAACATCTTCCTGTCGCTCGATTTCAATAATGCCACGATCGAGGAAGCGACCAATTATCTCAGCAGCAAAAGCAAGGAGCTCGATGAGCAGGGACATAAGGGTGTCAATTTCATCATTCAGCCGGAAGCGGCCTCAACGGCGAAGCCGATCACCCTGACCTTGAACAATGTCCCGTTGGAAGATGCCCTGCGGTACATCTGCCAGATTGCCAATGTCAAATACAAGGTCCAGGACTACGCCATCTCGATTATCCCCTTCAATGGCAACACGGAAGACCTGATCAGCCGCACCTTTAATGTTCAGCCCAATTTCGTTGCGCCGCCTTCCACGAGCACCACCGTAACCAGCATCGTGAACAACCTGCAGCGCCCAGTTGCGGGAGCTGCCGCCGCGGCCCCGATCGATACCACTCCAAGCGACCCGGTCGTGGAGGCTCTTAAGGCCAAGGGCGTTAAGTTTCCGCCGGGAGCCAGTGCCGTTTACACTCCCAATACCGGTCAGCTCACGGTGGTCAATACCGCCGATCAGATGGAGTTGATCGAGGAATTGGTCAACGCTGGTCAGGCTCCGACCTTGATGGTCCGCATCGCGACCAAATTCGTCGAAATCAACCAGAAGGACTTGAATGACCTGACGGTTAACTGGAGTTTTGCCTATTCCAATCCCGGCACGCCTCCTCCTGGAACCCGGTGGTTCCTCAACACGGCCACTTTTAACACACAATTGCCAGGTTCTTCCGGTTTTGCTCCCAATAGCATCGATCAATTGATTCAACCGGCCGTGCAGAACTTCAACGGCGTCGCCGTACAGGGTGTGCTCGGTAACACGGCATACAACGTCATCCTGACTGCGCTTTCCCAGAAGAAGAGCTTCGATCTCCTCTCGGATCCCTTCGATATCGTCAAGAGCGGTGAACAGGGTGTGGTCGAGTCAGTCCGGGTGTTCCCTTATCCCATCGCCTTCGACCCGCCGCAATTGGTCACGCCTCCCACGAATAACGTCGGCAACAATAATGTTGCGGTCATCAATCCTCCCGTGGTCATCGCGACGACGCCGACCGACTTCAAGCGTCGCAATGTCGGCGTGCGCCTCGTGGTTCGCCCGCAGGTCACAGCGGACGATCGGAATATCGACTTGAATCTCGTTCCTGAAGTCACCGACTTCCAGGGCTTTATCAATTACGGCAGCCCGATTTTCGTCGGTAACCCTGATGGATCGCAGTCATTGCTCTCCTCCAACGCCATCAATCAGCCGGTCTTCCAGACCCGCCGCGTGACCACCAAGGTGATTATTCGCGACGGCTCGACGGTGGTCCTCGGCGGTTTGATTCGTGAAGATCTGCAGAAGATCGATGACAAGGTCCCGGGGCTTGGTGACATCCCGCTGCTTGGACGTTTATTCCAGTCCAAGGCGACGCAATCGACCAAGCGCAACCTGATCATCTTCGTTACAGCCAACATCTATCGTAATGACGGTGAGCTCTTCAATCAGCCGGACGTGGTCAACGCCGCCGACGTGCTGACAGGGCATGCCACCGGTTTCTCGCCCACCGGAGCACAGTAACCGTAGTTACCGGTTGCTTTACCTTTCAGCCGGTAGCGGCGGTCTATGACCGCCGCTGTACTTATGAGTGCAGGCGAAGGCTTGCGATTGCAGCCCTCCGCTACACACATGGCGTGCGCACTTGCGATTACGCATTTTGAAGGAGTATAATCTGGGTGTGGACGACCTTACGCCTTCCCAGACTCCGACAGGCGGGCGCTTGCCGATGCCAGCCTACGATTCAATTCGCTGGGCCATTCGGATCACCGGCATTCTTCTCATGGTGGGAGGAACGATCTACCTAGGCGTGCTGGCCTCCGACCTTCTGACGGACAAGAAGACTGGTAGCGGCTTGTTTGTGGTGGTCGTCTCCGTGGGCATGCTGGGGCTCGGTATTTATGTGCTCCGGATCGGATTGAATATGCTCCGTTCCATTGACGCCCACACCATAGGCAGCTTTTCCTTCGTTTTTGCCTTGGTCTACACTTGGATTCTTGCGCACGTTCTGCCTCCCTGGAAGCTTCTCAATGACTGGCCGGTCGTCGGCTATGCCTTGATGTTCCTTTATTTCGGGCTCTCGTATTGGATTCTCAAACGTATCCTGCTGCACCTTTTGTTGCCTCCGGAAGGAAGGTAACTTTCAAGTTCACTTTGACATTCCGCTGCGATGCGTGATTCTTTAAGGACTATGGCTTCCGTGGGGAGTTTAAAAGTCGAGGACTTGGCGGCGCTCGCCATCCTCGTGGCCGTGGCGATCGGAGCGGCCCTGGCAGGGTTTGTCGCCGCTCTTTACTGGTTCCGCCGGAATGACCGCCGGGAATTCTTTAAGGCAAGCTCTCCCACCGGTCGCGAATCCGAAGGCATTTTCCTGACCGGCAGCGATGCGGCGGTTCATGGCGAACTGATCGCGCAATTCAAGGTGAACCAGGGCAAGCAGGTCGTTTCGATTCTCGAGTCAGACGGCAAACGTTTCATCCATGTCGATGGTGAGCTCTCCGCCAAGGAGAGGGCCAAGATGATCCACTATCTCAAGTCCGAAGGCTTCGTCTCGTGACGGAGCGGTTTGCGAATTTGTAACTCTCCTACCCCTTGCGGCGGTGGGGTGTCGACATATATTGAGACACTTAAAGGACTATTATGTTTCTCGATCCATTATATTGGTTGGTGATTGGCCTGACGGCCCTGATCTCGTTCGGGGCCATGGCTTATCTGAAGAGTGTTTACGCCCAAGCTTCCCAAGTGCCAGTTGCCTCAGGCATGACCGGGGCCCAGGCTGCTGACCGTATCCTGCAATGGGCTGGAATCACCGATGTTCAGATCGTGCAGGGCGATAGCTTTCTCGGCGACCATTATGATCCCACGGAGAAGCGTCTCGTGCTTTCTCCGGAGAATTTTGTGGGCAGTTCCGCCGCCAATGTGGGCGTTGCGGCGCACGAATGCGGCCATGCGCTGCAGCATCAAAAGCGTTACGCTCCCTTGGAGCTGCGCATGAAGACCGTCTATGCGACCAACATCGCCAGCAACGCTGTCTTCTACGTCATCATGGCCTCCCTGATGTTTGGCGTCATTGGCACCCATGTGGCCTTGTGGGTGGCGGCCCTCTGCTTCGGCATCATGATTTTCTTCCAGCTCATCACGCTGCCTGTCGAGTTCGACGCCAGCGCGCGGGCCAAGGTCGTGTTGCAACAGCTCGGCATTGTGCGGGCGGGTCCCGAGGCGGAAGCGGTCAATTCCACGCTGAACGCCGCAGGCCTGACCTATGTGGCGGCCCTGGTCGGAACCATTCTGACGGCGGCCTACTGGATCATGCTGCTGCTGGGACGTTCGCGTAACTAAGGCGAGTCCTTTTAGAGCAGGATAAGACTCTCCGGAGCGACCTGAAAGCGAATCGTCTCTCCCGGTGCGACGATCTTTCGCGTCCAGAGCTTGAGCAATTCCCCGGTCGCGGTCTCGACGTTTAATTCCGTCTTGCTACCCAAATAGGTAACGTGTTTGACGACGGCGGAGACGCCGTCTCCGCTTAGTAGCGCCGACTCGGGACGGAAACCGAACTTGCGTCCCGCAGGGGCGTTAAGTGATGCGGCGAGGGGAGTTCCGGCCGGCAGCACATTGATTTCGCCCATGAAACGGGCAGCGAATTCATTGGCCGGGCGCTCGTAGATTTCGGACGGTGTCCCGATTTGCTCGATGCGTCCCTTGTTCATCACCGCCACGCGGTCCGCGAGGGAGAGGGCCTCTTCCTGGTCGTGGGTGACGTAAAGGCAGGTCGTGCGGGTCTCGCGATGGATCCGCTGCAATTCGCCGCGCAGTTCCAGGCGCAGGCTGGCATCGAGATTGGAAAGAGGCTCGTCGAGGAGGATCAAATCGGGCTCTACGGCCAGGGCGCGGGCCAGGGCGACCCGCTGCTGTTGTCCGCCGGAAAGCTGCGCCGGCTTGCGGTGCGCAAGGTCCTCCAACCGCACGACACGCAGGGCGTCGGTAGCCCGCTGTTGGACGGCGCTCGCCTCAAGCTTTCGCGCGCGCGGGCCGTAGGCGACGTTTTCGTAGACCGTCAAGTGCGGCCAGATCGCGTAGTTTTGGAAGACCATCGCCGTGTTGCGGTCCTGTGGCGGAACGGCATTCATCCGCTTTTGATCGAAGAGGATGTCGCCCTGGTCCGGCTCGACAAACCCGGCCAATGTCCGCAGCACAGTTGTCTTCCCGCAACCGGAAGGTCCGAGCAAAAAGAACATCTCTCCCGGCTGGATGACAAAGGAAACATCGTCAACCACGCGGACGTCCGGTCCGTACGATTTGACGAGGTGATTGACGGTGATGGTCATGGAAGTCCGGGAAAGGAGTATCAATTCGGGGCGATCTCGGCCAGCTGCGTTTTATAGCGATGAAGCGCCTCGTTCTGCCATTGGTTCAGGAGCGCGGTGCGTTTGATCGGGTCTTTCCAGTCGGTATCGGCGAGGTGCAGTAATTCCGCCTCCGAGCAAGGCGGGGCGACAAATTCAGCCAGGAGCGCTTTTTGCTTTTCAGGCGAAAGCTTCTGCATGGCGGGGGAATTGAGCGCCTTCCAGGTCCGGGCCATGACGTCGTGGGTATCGATCATCCAAGCCCCGATCAAAACGCTCAGGATGCCGCGTCGGTGGGAACCGAGTTTGTTGTCGTAGACGAAATCGGAATGCATCGTGAACGGATCGGTCGTCACCGGTGTGATTCCGGCGAGCTCCTTATAAAGCGAGGGCCAGACGCTCATGCGGTTGATGACATAGCGGACCGAGCCGCCTGGCGAGCCCTTCGGCATCATCCAGAGAAGTTGTCCGTCGCGGGACAGCACGAATTCCAGAAAACGCCGCGCCATCTCGGGGTGAGGGGGATTCTTCAGGATGGCGATACTGTCGGGTGTGATGACTGTTTGGCCCTGCGGCAGGACAAAGCTGACGTTTTGCGGGCCGTAAAACCCTGCCTGTGATTGTCCGTAAACATCGATCGCGACGCCGTAAGCCGCATCGCCCACGCCGACTTCCACGGCCGACGAGGCAGAGGAGGCCACAAAGTTGCGGGTATTGCCGCTTATCTCCATCAGTACCGCCCAGCCCTTGTCCCAGCCATACGCTTGCAGGATGATTTCGTTGATCGCCAGCACGGCACCCGAGGCACGGGGATCGGTGCCTGCAATCCAGTTGAAGAGGTGCGGGTTGGTCAGGTCCGACCACGTTTTGACGACGGGTAATCCTGCCGCCTCGCGTGCTCGCTCGTTGGTGATGATCCCGAAGCCCGATAAGGCTGCACCGAACCAATCGTGGTCCGGGTCATAGATATGCATGCCATTCAATTCGGCTGGTATCTGATTCAGGATGTCGGCGGGTGGATCATAACGGGTCAGCAGCCCATCTTTCTTCAAATCGAGATAGGGATCGACGCCTCCTCCGTATAAAACATCAACGCCCGCGCTGGGGGCGGCCTGGAATTCGGAGCGCAGGAAACGGATGATCTGAGACGTCCCCCCGCTGGTCTGACGCCAGCGAACGGTTCCCGGGCTGCCATATTTCTTGAGATGCCATGCGGCAAAGGCCCGGCTTGTTTCGGCTTGGATGCCGTCCCAATGCGGCGAAATGACGACCACTTGGTTTTCTTCCCCGTGAAGGGAAAGAAAACCAAGCCAGGCTGCGATCCCCATTAGGAGCAGTCGCCGAAGGCGTGGAAAAGAGGGGATATTCATTTGAAAATCTGTCATCGTGGAGACGTCGAAGGATACAGGCATGGATGTCACACGGATTCTTCAACGCACCCGGCATGAAGTCTAACCAGATATGAAGTCTCCCCGCCACTACTTGAAGCGTCTTTTGAAGAGGCTGGGGCTGGGGACGATCATCACCATTGCTGTTCCGCTGCTGGTGACAGTCTTGTGGCTCCGGTTCTTTGGTCTGCCCGCGGTGGCCAAGGATTATCTCCTCAGTGAAATCGAGCGGCGTCATATCCTTCCCTTTCCCATCTCGGTCGACCGCTTGCTCCTTGATCCGACTGGGGCCGTGCTGGCTGACCGGGTGATCGTCTTTCGCGACACCAACCGCCAGAGCGTCATGCTGTTGGTTGACCGCGTTCGCGTCAGCTTTGCCTGGCTGAGCTGGTGGCGCGGCGGCGGCTTGATCGACAGTGCCAGCATCGCCAACGCCGATGTCCGCTACCCGGTCGGGCCGAACGTTACGCTCGATTTCCACGAGGTTAACTGTGAAGTCGCCTTCGACCGGAAAGATATCAAGATCGAGGACGCCCAGGCCCGTTTCCTGAATCTGGCCCTCTCGATCCATGGCATTGTCCATAACGACGGTTTTCCCGCCGCCAAGCCCCCGACCGAGGAGCAGATCAAGGCGCGCGAGGACATCTGGCGCACCGTCCTGACTGCGATGGACGATGTCGGCACCGAGCGCCCCATCGACGTGGTGCTTGAGTTCGAGAGTTCCACTCGCGACCTCGGCAGTGGTCGCGCCAATTTCACTCTCGACGGTCGCAATCTTACCTGGCGTTCCGCGCCGGTGAATGAATTTTCCATCCACGGCAGCCTCGTCGATGGCATCGTCGAACTCAGCGACTTCAAGATTGCCTTGGATCGCGGCGAGCTCAGCGCGTACGGCGAATGGAACCTCGCGGACCGCGCGGCCAACCTGCAATTCACTTCGTCCATGGATTTCACGACGCTTGCCCCTGCTTTCCCGGGACCGCTGGGACAGGCCTTGAGCCGCCTCGATTTCTCGAACGCCGCGCCTGCCATGACCGGGCGCGTCTTCTTCGATCTGCAGGAGGGTTTCCATGCCGACGTGCAGGCAGATCTCGACTGGCGGGACTTTGTCTTCAACGGCGTCGCCTTCCAGCAACTGAGCATCCCGATTGCTTACGATGGCCGCCGGTTGCTCATCCCGGGCCTCAAGATCGCCGGGCAGGCCGGCAACGTCGACCTCGAGATGTTTTTCGACGGCGCGAAGGATGCGCCCGGCCTCAATGCCAAGATAGTTTCCACGCTGGACCCAACCATCCTGAAGGGCGTTTTCGGGGAGGGGATGGACAACTTTCTCAACAGCCTGAGCCTCCCGGGTGGAGGCCCCCACATCGAGGCGACGGCCAGCGGGAGCGCCCTCAAGACCAACGCCTGGACAGTCAAAGGCAAGGTGACGAGCGGCAAGTTTGTCTACAAGAATGCGGCGTTTGATACGGCAGCCTCCGATTTCACTTTTGCCGACTCGAAGTTAAATCTGCCGAATCTCGATCTTCGCCGGCCCGAGGGGAGTGGTACTGGTGGCATTATCTACGACTTCAAGAACCGCTCGGTGGAACTGCACAATCTCGTTACCCAGGTCAATGTGGCGGAAGTTGCCCCGGTCATGGGCCCGAAATTCACCGAGTACACCAAGCCGTACCATTTTGTCCGCCCGCCCATTGTCCGCGCCAACGGCACGGTTGACCTGCAAAGCGAGAAAAAGGACCTCACCACCGATCTTATCGTCGATGTGGAGGGCAAGTCGCCGATGGAGTGGACGCTCTTTGGCGTGCCGTTCACCTTCGACAGTCCTCAGGGAACGCTGACCTTCAAGAATCGCCGCATGGCCGTCAACATGAAGCAATGTGGCTTCTACGAGGGAAACCTGACCGGCGTGATCGACATGGACCTGCGCAATGCCCCCGCGGCCTACACCCTCGATCTCGGCATGAACAAGGTCGACTTCCGGAAGTTCATGACCCGAGCCTACGGCTACAAGGGATCCGGGGGACAAATGAATGTGACGAAAACCCATCTCACCGGCTATATCGGCAAACTGGACTCCATGACCGGTTCCGGCGAAGTGAAGATCGAGAATGGCGACATCACCCAGATTCCCTTCCTCGGCGCGCTCACGCCGATGATTCCCGGATTTACCATCGCTGACGCCGCTCACGGCAATTTCACTGTGGCCAACGGTGTTGTCCACACCGACAACATGAACATCAGCAGCGAGGCCGCCGCCTTGATCGGCAACGGCAGCTACAACTTCATCACCGACAACCTCGATCTCGACATCCGCGTCAACGGCAACTTCGTCTTCGGCATCATCCTCTACCCCATCAGCAAGATCTTCGAGTACCACGGCACCGGCCACATGAAGAGCCCCAAATGGGTACCGAAGAATTTTTAAAAGATGACGAAAGAAGAAAACCCAGTGACGCAGGCAGAGGGAGTAAGCAGGCCAACAACGTGGCTTCCCTATTTCTTCTTGGCTGTAATTGTCATTCTGGGGCTTGGAGTCCTTTTTCCGGCGGGTAAGGGCGAAGTCTACCCCGCCACCAAGGCCAAGGCTCATGCTTTGGAGAGTCAGCTTGAAACTGCCTGCATGGCTTACATGAGCGTATATGGGGCATTACCTTCAACTTCAGAGAATTACCGGCTCGTTAAAATTCTCTGTGAAGACAATCCACGCAAAATCGCATTTCTTGCCGTTAAACAGCCCGACATTAATCCCAATGGTGACCTGATTGATTCGTGGGGAACGCCTTCTAGAATCACTTTTGAGTCCGATTCTAAAGTTGGCGCAATTTCAGCCGGCCCCGACAAAATCTTCGGAACCCCCGACGACATCACCAATCGGTAGAGGAAAGCCTTTTTCAATGCATCGTTGCATAGATATAAATGTTCACGTCGAACAAATAGCTTTTGGGATCCAGACTGAAGACATGGGTGTAGGGTCTGGGTTGGGCGATCCATTTGTTGCCACTGATCAGGTAATAGCGACCGACGACAAAGGCGCTGGGGTGAGTGCGATAGGTCAATAATAAGTGGCTCGGGGAATTAGGATTGCCCTCCATTTCATGTTGAATAGGGGGAATCGTCCGAGTCTGGTAATATTGGTGAAAAACAGGATGGGTATCACTGGCTTTCTCCATCTTGAAGGCAGGATCGGTCGCGGGAAGTTCCTTCATAAAAAAATTGATGACCGGCCATGATTTCACGCTCCAGAGCTGGTTCTGTGGATAGGGATAGGTGTCTTCGACAAGCAAAACAAACCCTCCTCGTGCAAGATATTCCCGTAAAATGACTTTTTCTCTGTCTGTAAGCACCAATGGCTTAATGGCATCGAACCTGAGTTCGGCAAAAGGCGCTGAAATGGAAAGCAGGTCCTTGATCGAGGCCTTAGCGAAGGAGAGCCGATGATGGAAAAGGGGCTCGTTCTGATTCATGGCCACGACCAATTGGTTGGAAATGAATTCGTCGTACGAACGCTCATCGTCATCACGGGAATCATTTTCAGGTTGAAGTGCCGTCCAGGAATAAGTCGCGTCTTCAGCCCGGTTGGTCGCAAAAAATGACAGTACTATCAACACCAGCAAACCGAGACCCATGCGGAAGAGTGGTGTGAACGAAATCATGGGAAAGACAGTCCCATCTTGAGATTTGCCGGGCGAAGAGCAACATCTTCGTCCGTCTTGTCCTCGCCCATGACTGGGGTTGTCGCTATCGCGAAACAGCCTTGGCAAACGCCCCGGAAACGGCGAAATTACACCTTCCCCTCATGACTGACCTTGAACGCATCCGCCATTCCGCCGCCCATGTGCTGGCCACCGCTTTGTTGAAAATCTGGCCCGAGGCCCAGCTCGCCGCCGGTCCGCCGGTCGAAACCGGCTTCTATTACGACGTCGATCTCCCGCACCGCATCTCACCGGCCGATTTCGAGAAAATCGAAAAGGAAATGAAAGCCGTCACCAAGGAGAACCAGCCCTTTGTCCGCTCCGCTGTCTCGCGCGATGAGGCGATCAAGCTCGGTGAATCGGGCCGGCTCGCCGCGCTGTCCGATCGTGCGGAGCCGAGCAAGTTCAAGCTCGATATCCTACGTCGCATTCCCGAGGGCGAGGAAATCTCCCTCTACACCAACGGCGATTTCGTCGATCTCTGCGCGGGCCCGCACGTCATGCGCACCGGCAATGTTGGCGCATTCAAGCTCACCCACGTCTCCAGTACTTACTATCTTGGCGACGAAAAGAACCCGCAACTCCAGCGCATCTACGGCACGGCCTTCAAGAACAAGACCGAGATGGAGGCCCACTTCAACATGCTGGAAGAGGCCAAGAAACGCGATCACCGCAAGCTCGGTCGCGACCTGCAACTCTTCCATATCGATGATGAAGTCGGGCAGGGGCTCATCCTCTGGCTGCCGAACGGCGCCATCATCCGTCAGGAATTGCAGACCTTCATCAGCCAGGAACTGACCCGCCAGGGCTACAGCCAGGTCTTCACGCCTCACATTGGTAAGCTTGGCCTCTACCGCACCAGCGGTCATTTCCCCTACTACAAGGAATCGCAATACCCGCCCATTGTGGAGCGCGAAACGCTTGATCTGCTTTCCAAGGAAGGCTGCACCTGCGGCGAACTCGCCAACAAGCTCGATGCGGGCGAAATCAACGGCTACATGCTCAAGCCGATGAACTGCCCGCATCACATCAAGATTTTTGCGAGCGAGAAGCACTCCTATCGTGACCTGCCCATCCGCCTCGCCGAATTCGGCACCGTCTATCGTTGGGAGCAATCCGGCGAACTCGGCGGCATGACCCGCGTCCGCTCCTTTACCCAGGACGATGCCCACCTCTTCTGCACCGAAGAGCAGCTTCCTGCCGAAGTCCTCGGCTGCCTCAATCTCGTGAAAACGGTCTTCAATCTTCTTGGCATGAAGGACTATCGCGTCCGCGTGGGCCTGCGCGATCCCGACAACGCCAAGTACACTGGCGATCCCGCCAACTGGGACAAGGCCGAGCAGGCCTGCCGCGATGCCGCCGCCAGTCTCGGCGTGCCTTTTTCCGAAGAACCGGGCGAGGCCGCCTTCTACGGCCCCAAGATCGATTTCGTGGTCAAGGACGTCCTGGGGCGCGAATGGCAGCTCGGTACAGTCCAGGTCGACTATAACCTGCCCATTCGCTTCGAGCTCAGCTATACCGGCTCCGACGGCAAGGAGCACCGGCCCGTCATGGTCCATCGTGCACCCTTCGGCAGCATGGAACGCTTCATCGGTTGCTTGATTGAGCACTTTGCTGGTCACTTCCCCGTCTGGCTGGCACCTGAGCAGGTCCGGCTCCTGACTGTGACTGAGGCCCAGAACGACTACGCCCAGCGCTTGCTTAAGGAGCTTAAGGAAAAGGATGTCCGGGTGACTCTGGACGACTCTCGCGAGAAGCTCGGGGCCAAGATTCGGCTTGCGGAGCTAGCAAAGGTTCCCTATATATTAACTATTGGTGAAAGAGAATCTATTAGCGAACAAGTATCCGTGCGCAGCCGTAAACTAACCGCTCCCGTGGCCCAGCCGTGGCCCGAATTCTTTCATCAGCTGACCGGCGAAATCGCCAACCGCTCGTTGTGATCCTGCGCATGTAAGCGAGCGGCAATTGAACCCATAACCCCAGAGGCATTATCTCCTTCAACAAATCCTTCATCCGAGCCAATAACAAGATTCGCGCCCGCGAAGTGCTGGTCATTGTCGACTCCGAAAGCAAATCGCTCGGTGTCATGGGCCTGGCCGAAGCCATGACCGAGGCCCGCAAACGGGGACTCGACCTCGTCGAGGTCAACCCTGCGGCCAACCCGCCCGTCTGCAAGATCCTCGATTTCGGGAAGTTCAAATACAACCTCGAAAAGAAGGAAAAGGACGCGCGCAAGCACTCGGCGGCGACCAAGCTGAAGGAACTGAATTTCCACATGAACATCGATGAGCACGACTACGGCGTGAAGATGCGTCATGCCGAGGAATTCATGTGGAAGGGCATGAAAGTGAAGCTCCAGCTCAAGTTCCGTGGCCGCGAAATGATGCACCAGGACATTGGCATGGACCTCATCCGCCGCATGCGCAGCGACCTCTCCGGGATCGGCGTAGCCGATACCGAACCGAAATTAATTGGCAAAAGTATCAATTTGATGCTATCACCACTGCCCGCTCGAAAAAGGGTGCGTAAGTTCTCTCACGAGGATGAACCCGCTCAGGAGGAGGAATCCCACGATTCCGCTGCTCCTGCCGAGACTCCAACTGAGTCAGCGCCTGCTTTGAACGGTAACAAATAATCGTATGCCCAAAGCCATTGCCCGCCGTAAAACCAAGAAAGCCGTTGCGAAGCGGTTTAAAATCACCGCCTCTGGAAAGATCCTCACGTCCCACTCGGGCCGCCGTCACTTGGCCAGCAAGAAGAACCGCAAAAAGATGCGCCAGCTTTCCAAGATGAAGCTGGTCCACAAGACGGACGAGTATCGCATCAAGTCCAACCTGCCTTTCCACTAAACCTTAACCGACACCGACCATGCCCAGAGCAACCAACGCCCCCGCCTC
>Ga0068863_100000302_pt1 | contig 50916 bp, 41 predicted proteins | sample KBSSwiS62_FD_66596 | JGI IMG/M metagenome (GOLD analysis project Ga0068863, IMG submission 66596) | Switchgrass rhizosphere microbial communities from Kellogg Biological Station, Michigan, USA - KBS Switchgrass S6-2 | ecosystem: Host-associated > Plants > Roots > Rhizosphere > Soil ... | reverse complement strand
CACGTCGATCCAGGGACAGACCCATGCCTTATTCGTCAGTTCGAGCGAGCCGTCTCGAGCGGACACGGGCGCTGCCCGGAGACGAGCTCATTCGCGATCCAATCGCCTCGTTCACACACGCGACCACGATTCAGCGCCCGCCGCACAACGTGTGGCCGTGGCTCGTCCAGATGGGCGCCGGGAACCGCGCCGGCTGGTACAGCTACGATTTCATCGACAACGGCCGCCGACCAAGCGCCGATCGCATCGTGCCGGCGCTCCAGACCGTCGCGGTCGGCGACCTCTTCCCCGCGACGCCCGGTGCGACCGACGGGTTCCACGTCCTGGCGCGCGAGACCGCGCGGCATCTCGTTCTGGGCTGGAGGCCGGCGCCTGGCGCAACGCCGATCATGACCTGGGCATTCATACTCGAGTGGCGCACCGACACGACGACACGTCTGATCGTCCGGGCTCGCGGTGGACGCGAGTATCCGTTCTACGGCCTCCCACCATGGCTTGGGAAGCCCTTCATCCGGTTCGGACACTACCTGATGCAGCGGAAGCAGCTGCTGGGCATTGCCGCGCGGGCAGAGTCGCGGGACCCGAGCCGAACTGTCGCGCGAACTGAAGCCGCGTGAACGGCGCCTCGACGTAATATCGAGCGACGATGAAGCCCTGCGACTGTCGGAACCGTCACGCGCCACGTCGCGTCGTCCTCACCGGCGGTCCGGGCGCGGGCAAGACGGCCGTCGTCGAGCTCATTCGGCTGTTCTTCTGTGACCACGTCAAGACGCTTCCGGAAGCCGCCGGCATCGTCTTCGGCGGTCGCTTCCCGCGCAGCGCGTCCACTCCGGTGCGCCAGGCGGCGCAACGGGCGATCTACCACATTGAGCGCGAGCTCGAGGCGGCCGCCGACGCCGAGAACGCCGCCGTTGTGCTCTGCGACCGTGGCACGGTGGATGGCGGCGCTTACTGGGCGGGAGAAGGCGACCTGTTTTCCGCGGTGGGCACCACCCGAGCCATTGAAATGGCGCGCTATGACGCCGTCATTCACCTTCGCACGCCGACATCGCCCGAGGCATACAATCGCGACAACCCCCTTCGCATTGAGTCAATGAACGAGGCGGCAGCGATCGACGTGCGGATCGCCGAGGAGTGGTCCGAACATCCGCGCCGCTTCGTCGTGGAGCCGACGGAAGATTTCCTGCACAAGGCCGCGCGCGCCTTGGCGCTGCTGAGAAGCGAAGTCCCTGAGTGTTGCCGTCATCACGTTCGGAGGTTCTTCTGGGACGACGGCGTCAGCGCTGAGCCGGGCCCTTGATTCTCACGCACCTCAGGACTCGCCTGTTCGACTGACCTCCAGCGGAACGGTCACTCCATCTTCCGCGATTGCCGCGGTCCAACCGAGCTCCGATCGGATGGCGGCGGCCAGCGCATCCGCACCCTCCGGCTCGCCATGAACGATGTAGGTACGGGCAGGCGGCCGCGTGAAACCGCGCATCCAGCGCAGGAGCTCAGTCCGATCGGCGTGCGCCGACAGGCCATCGATCGTCTCGACCCGTGCGCGGACGAGTACGTCCTGGCCGTGAATCCGAATCGTCCGCGCGCCGTTCTGCAACGAGCGGCCGCGCGTGCCGGCCGCCTGAAAGCCAGGGAGCATCACGGTGTTGCGATGGTCCGGCAGGCACCGTTTCAGATGATGGAGCACCCGCCCGCCCGTCGCCATGCCGCTCCCGGCGATGATGATCATCGGCTCGCGACGGTTGGCCAGCGCCTTGGATTCCTCGGCCGTGCGGACCAGATGGTACTGACGACAGCACAGCGGACACCGTTTCTGATCCATCAGGAGCTTCATGTCGATGTCGTGATCCTCGGGATGCCGGCAGTAGATGTCTGTGACGTCGATGGCCATCGGGCTGTCGATGAACACCGACACGAGCGGCAGGCGCCCCGTGTCTTCGAGCGCCCGTATCATCCAGATCAGCTCCTGGGTCCGCCCGATTGCAAACGAGGGAATGATGACGGCGCCACCGCGGCGTGCGGTCTCGGTGATGATCGTCGCGACACGTTCGGCGGGATCGCCGGCATGGACCCGTCCGCCATACGTCGATTCAACCAGGAGGATGTCGGCGTCCTTCACAAGCTCAGGATCGCGAAGAATCGGGCGCCCCCAGCGGCCGAGATCGCCTGAGTACACCAGTCGCACCGCAGGGTGCGCCCCGACGTCCACGCTGATGGTTGCCGAGCCCAGGATGTGACCGGCCCGGCCGAACTGCACATGAAACGCAGCGGCGGCCGTGAATCTCTCGCCGTAGGGATGCGTCTGCAGGAGCGGCAGCGTGGCTTCGACGTCTGCGCGCGAGTAGAGCGGCACCGCCGGATGGTGCTTCGAGTAGCCGTACAGATTCGCGCGCCGCGCGTCTTCTTCCTGCAGGTGCGCGGAGTCTCGCAGGACGATCGGGAGGAGCGACGCGGTCGCCGGCGTGCAATGGACTGACCCGCGAAACCCGTTCCTCACGAGAATCGGAAGGTATCCGGCGTGATCGAGGTGGGCGTGCGAAAGCACGACCGCGTCGATGGCGCGAGGATCGAACGGCGGGCGATCCCAGTTGCGCAGGCGCAAGGGCTTCAAGCCTTGAAACAGGCCGCAGTCCAGCAAAAGCTGCCGTCCCACGGCGCGCACCAGGTACTTCGAACCGGTCACGGTCCCTGCGCCGCCCAGGAACGTGAGTGTCGCGGCAGACGGAGGAGTTCGCGCGTTCACTTGTCGAGGTCCAGGAACGTCAGCTCGCGTCTCAAGCCGAAATGCCACTTCCAGATTTCGTAGACTGCAGGGTAGACGATCAGCTCGAGCACGAACGATGTGAAGATGCCGCCGATCATCGGTGCGGCGATCCGCTTCATGACGTCCGCGCCGGTTCCGGCGGACCACATGATCGGCACGAGCCCCATGAACATCACGGCCACGGTCATGAACTTCGGGCGAATCCTCTTCACGGCCCCGTGCATGATGGCGTCACGAAGGTCCGCCGCGGATCGCAGACGACCTTCACGGCGGGCATCCTCATACGCGATGTCGAGATAGAGGAGCATGAACACGCCGGTCTCCGCATCGACTCCCATCAGCGCAATCAGGCCGACCCAGACGCCGATGCTCATGTTGTACCCGAGCAGATACAACAGCCATACGGCGCCGACGGCCGAGAACGGCACGGCCAGAAGGATGATGAACGTTTTCGCCAGCGACCGCGTATTCATGTAGAGCAGCATGATCACCAGGAATCCGGTCACCGGCAGCACGAGCTTCATCCGCTCCTTGACCCGCTCCATCGCCTCGTACTGTCCACTCCACGCCAGCGAGTAGCCCGGCGGCAGCTTCACGTGCTCCGCGATCACGCGCTTCGCATCGGTCACATAACCACCGATGTCGCGCCCGGCAACGTCGACGTAGACATATCCCGCCAGCAGCCCGTTCTCGTCGCGCAGCATCGCCGGACCGCTGACCAGTTTCACGGTGGCCAGTTGGCTGACCGGGATCTGCATCCGGCCGTCCATCGCCGGCACCATGACGCGCCGGAGCCGGTCGAGGTCGCTGCGATAGTCGCGGAAGTACCGTACGTTGACCGAGTACCGCTCGCGGCCCTCGATCGTCGTCGTGACGGTGTCCCCGCCGATCGCGGACATTACGACCATCTGGGCATCGTCGATCGACAGCCCGTAGCGTGCGAGCGCGTCGCGCTGCCAGTTGAAGTCGACGAAGTAGCCGCCGGACGTCCGCTCGGCGAAGACGCTGCGGGTGCCGACGACTGGCGGCAGGACCGACTCGATCTCAGTGCCAATCCGCTCGATCTCGTGGATGTTGGCGCCGTAGATCTTGATGCCCACCGGCGTGCGGACGCCGGTGGTCAGCATGTCGATGCGCGCCTTGATGGGCATCGTCCACGCGTTGGACGTGCCGGGCAGCTTCAGCGCGTCGTTCATTTGCTGCACGAGCTGGTCGGTCGACAGGCGGTCGCTCGTGATGCGCCTCAGCACCGGTTTTAACCACTCGGGTGCCGAGTCCGAGTACCAGGTGTCGACCTGACGCCACTCCCCGTGCGGTTTCAGGACGATCACGGTTTCCATCATCGAGAACGGGGCGGGATCTGTGGACGTTTCCGCGCGACCGGCTTTTCCCATCACCGTCGCGACTTCCGGAAACTGCTTGATGATCTTGTCCTGGGTCTGGAGCAACCGCTGGGCTTCTCCGACGGAGATGCCGGGAAGGGTCGACGGCATGTAGAGCAGCGTGCCCTCGTCCAGCGGTGGCATGAACTCCGATCCCAGGCGTTCGAACACCGGGACCGTGGCGGCGACCGTCGCGACGGCGCCGGCCAACACGAGCCACTTCCAGCGCAGCGCCCACGCGCAGATCGGCTCGTACGCCCAGATCAGGACGCGGCTGATCGGGTGCGTCTCCTCCGAATGAATCGTGCCGACCAGGACTCCGTTGGCGATGCGCGCCAGCCAGGCGGGCCGGAACGCGTAGTTCTTCATGCGCGTGAACATGAGCCGCATCGCCGGGTCCAGCGTCAGCGCGAGAGCCGCCGCGACGATCATGGAGAACGTTTTCGTGTATGCCAGCGGCTTGAACAGCCGCCCTTCCTGCGCTTCGAGCGTCAGCACCGGGAGGAACGAGACCGCGATCACCAACAGCGCGAAGAAGCTCGGCCCGCCCACTTCCTTCACCGCGTCGATGACGACCCGGTGGTAATCCTCTTTGCGACCCGTGCGTTGCCACTGCTCAAGTTTCTTGTGCGTCTGTTCGACGACCACGATCGCCGCGTCGACCATCGCGCCGACGGCGATGGCAATGCCGCCGAGCGACATGATGTTCGACGTCAAGCCCATCATCCGCATCGGGATGAACGCGATCGCCACGGCGACCGGGATCGTGATGATCGGGATGATCGCGCTGGGAACGTGCCACAGGAACAGCAGGATGATCGCGGAGACGATCACCAGCTCTTCGATCAAGGTGTACTTCAGGTTCTCGATCGACCGAAGAATCAGCTCGGATCGGTCATAGGTCGTGACCACCTTGACACCCGGCGGCAGTGTGGGCTCGAGCTCCTTGAGTTTGGCCTTGACACGGTCGATGACGTTGAGCGCGTTCTCGCCCTGGCGCATGACGACAATCCCCGCCACGACGTCGCCGGTGCCGTTCAGGTCCGCGATTCCGCGACGCAGGTCTGGGCCGAGCGTCACGTCGCCGACATCGCGGACCCTTACGGGGACGCCGTCGACGTTGCGCGCGAGGACGATCTCCCCGATATCGGCGGTCGTCTTCGCGTAGCCCCGCCCGCGAACCATGTACTCGGCGCCGGTCATCTCGACGAGCCGTCCACCGACGTCGTTGTTGCCCGCCCGGACGGCTTCGAGCACCTTGGCGATCGGAATGTTGAACGTGCGCAGGCGATTCGGGTCGACCTGGACCTGGTACTGCCGCACGAAGCCGCCGAGTGGCGCCACCTCGGCGACACCGGGCACGGACTTCAGGTAGTACTGCAGGTACCAATCCTGATAGCTGCGCAACTGGTCCAGACCTTGCCGGCCCGTTGTATCGACTAGCGCGTACTGAAACACCCACCCCACACCCGTGGCGTCGGGCCCCAACTCCGTGCGCACACCTTGGGGCAGGCGGGGGAGGACACCTGACAGGTACTCGAGCGTGCGGGACCGCGCCCAATAGATGTCCGTCCCCTCCTCGAACACGATGTAGACGTACGAGAAGCCGAAATCGGAGAAGCCGCGGACCGCCTTTACCTTCGGCGCCCCGAGCATCTTGGTCACGATGGGATACGTGACTTGGTCTTCGACGATGTCGGGACTGCGATCCCAGCGCGAGTAGACGATCACCTGCGTGTCGCTGAGATCGGGAATGGCGTCGATCGGCACCGTCTTCATCGACCACACTCCCGCCACGGTCGCGACGGCGACGAGCAGGAAGACGACGAAGCGATTCTTCGCCGACAGCTCGATGAGCGCGTTAATCATGGCGACCCCCTCCGGATGCCGGCTTCTTCGGCTCCGGCATGGGCATCGACGGATCCATCGGCTTCGCCGGCGGCTGGGTCGCGGCCGGCGCGCCGCCGTGCTGGTGCTGCGGGGCGCCCATGCCGCCCGCCGCGGCTTTCAGTTGGCTCTCCGAATCGATTAGGAACGTGCCCGACGACACGACCCGCTGGCCGGCCGACAGACCGCGCGTGATCGCGACGCGGTCCCCGTAGCGTTCCCCCACGACCACCGGCCGCGGCTCGAGGTAGCCGTTACCGAGGTCGACGAAGACGGTCTGTCGATCGCCTGTGTCCAGCACGGCCTCGGCCGGGACGACGAGCTCTTTGGCGCCCGCGATGCCGAACTCCACGTTCACATACATGTCCGGCTTCATCCGGAGCCCGGGGTTCGGCGCGTCGAGCCGCACTTTGAGCGTGCGCGTCATCGCATCGACCTGCGGCTGGATATAGGTGACCTTGGCGCCGAGCGGCGGCGTGTTGCCGTTGGGGAACGAGACGTACGTCGCATCGCCGACCTTGATCGAGGTGATGTCCGACTCGAACACGTCGGCGACGATCCAGATCCGGCTGAGGTCGGTGATGGTGTACAGGTCACTGTCGGGCGTCACCTTCTGGTTGGGAAACGCCTTCCGCTCGGTCACGAAACCGCTGGCCGGCGCGAACAGCGTGATGCTGTGAATCGGCTGACCCGTTCGGAGCACCTGATCGATTTGGTCGTCGTTCAGCTGCCACAGCTCCAAACGCCGCTTGGCCGCCTCGAAGAGCGAATTCCCGTGCTCCGCGGCCGACGCCAGCGGGTTGTCCCGCATCAGGTCACGTGCACGCGCGGCGAGCAATAACTCCTGTTGCGTGGCGAGCATCTCAGGGCTGTAGATCGTCAACATCGGCTGGCCCTGCTTGACGAAGTCGCCGGTGAAGTCGACAAAGACCTTTTCAATCCATCCGTCGATTCGTGTGTGCACGTGCGACACACGCGTCTCGTCGAAGGTCACTTTGCCGACCGCCCGGATCGATCGCGCCTGCCCGCTCAGTTCGACTGTGGCGAATTTGACCCCAATCAGCTGTTGCCGCTCGGTCGAGATCTTGATCGCGCCCGGAGGGACCGCTGGTGCGTCGGCGTACACCGGTTCCAGCGTGTTCCCAGTTTCAGGGTTGAGCCCGGGCTTGTCCGCGTGGTACTTGGGGTCTTGCGGATCCTGATAATAGAGAATGGCGTGGCCCGCGTGTTCGCTCGCACCCGTCGACGCCGCTTCGTCGGCATAGACCGGTACCAGCGTCATGCCGTCTGGAGCAATCCCAGGCTTATCCGACTTGTATGCCGGATTCATGGCGTCGGAGTAATACAGAATCGTGCGAGCCTTCGACGCGCTGCTCGTCGACGTCGTCGCACGCATCAGGTAGCCGCCACCAAAGGCCAGCGTGATCACGAGCAGGGCGGCGAGCGCTTTGACAATCCTCATGGCGGCCTCAGTGCACCAACGGGGTGCCGATCATCTCTTCCAGACGGCTGACCGCGGTGTGATACGAGGCCAGCTCATCGAAGTAGGTCATTTCGTACTCGAGTACCGTCCCGAAGTTCGTCAGCACCGAGAGGAAATCGACGGCGCCCGTCTGGTAGCTCGCCATGGACGATTCGAGCGCGAGGCGCGCTTGCGGCAGCACGGTCTGGCGATACAGCATCGCCAGACGAACCGACGTCGAGGCCATTTCGTAGTCCTCCTGGATGCGACTCTGGAGGCCCAGCCGCGTACTGTCATACGTGCTGCGCGCCTGCTCGACGGAGCTGAGTTGTTCGGCGACCGCGGCCGCGCGTTTCGCGCGCTGGAGCGGGACTTTCACGTCGAAACGAAACTCGTACATCGCCGGCATCGCGCCCATGTAGTAGTAGCCGCCGGCCAGCGCGAAGTCGGGCTTGTAGTCCTTGCGAGCCGCGTCGACGGCCACCTGTGACCGGTCGATCATGATCAAGTCGCGTCGCAACATCGGGGCGTACTCGGTCGCCAGCGTCACGAGCGAATCGAGCGACAAGTCGAATGGCGTTAACTGGAGGTCGTCGGGACGGCCGACCGGCGTGGCCGTCGAGCGTGCGAGGAGGGCATTCAGTCCGCCTTCCCGCGTCGCCCGTTCCTGACGCACCCGTTCGAGTTGCAGTTCGAGGATGCTGAGCTGCGTCTGCGCCTTGATGACGTCCTGCTGTGCCGCCTGACCGACCGCGTAGCGGTTCTCGCTGACCTTGAGCAGCGTGTCGAGCAAGTCGCGATTGCGCGTCAGCACATCGCCGACGGCGTACGTGTAGGCGAGCCGGTAGTACGCCTGCTTCACGCGCGCCGTCACGCTCAGCCGCGCGGCCTCGATGTCCTGAGAGATTGCATCGGCTTCGCGTGCTACGATGGCCGCCCGCAGATTGAGCTTGCCCGGGTAGGGCAGTTCCTGGCTTACCATAAACCCGATGTTCGACGTCGGTTCGGTACCCAGGCCGGCGCCAGGCCACGGCCGGCCGTTCGCGCTGTAACCCCCCGAGACCATCGGGTCCGGCAGGCTTCGCTCTTGCGTGGGGCGCTGCCGTGCCGCGTCGTAGCGCTTTTGCGCCGCGATAATTTCGGGGTTCTTTGCGAGCGCTTCGGCGACGACATCCGCGAGACGGAGTCGCGCCGGCGGCTGGGCTTCCGCTCGTAGCGAGAAGATGAGCGTAATGAACAATCCACACAGCGTTCGCATCTCGACCTCGAACCGCCTGGAGTCAACCCGCCGCATCGGCCGGATCGGCCCCCGAACCGCCTGAAGAACCACGATTGGAATTCGAGGGTCGAGCGCTAGATCAGCAGGCTGGCGAAGAGCGTCGGGAGATCGAGAGGGCCTGCACGTGGAGGCGACGTGTGCGGCCGGACGAACGAGCGAAACAGGCTTGAACAATCTATCGACTTGAAGACGACTGGAACGAACGTCACGTCCGGATTCACTTGAACTCTGGATTCAACCGGTCCGGCCTGATTCGACGCCTCGCCTTGATCGTCGCAACAGCACTTCGTAATCTTGGCGGTGTCGCCGCACTCGTGCAGTTTTGGGGCACAAACCGGATGAATCAGACCGGCGAACACCGGCCCGCCGAACGCGCTGATGACAGCTGCGATGAGGGCAATGGCCAGCATTTTCGAGCGGACGGTCTTCACAGTACCCAATCAGAAGAGCAGGGACCGTGCCATCCAAAAGCCTGACAAAACTGCCTCTTTCGAGGAAAGCTACTGTGCAGGCGCGGTATATACGGGAGTATTTGCGGGAGGCTGCCGAATTTCCCGCAGCGTTCCGACTGGGTCATCAACGCATGACAACCATGGCTGCCGGCCGTACCAACCCTCCCGACGACGCGACGATCGAGCAGGCGCTGGGCACGACGAAGGAGCTCTGGGATGCCATCGTCGCTCACCTCGATAGCCTTCCGAACGGACTCGTTCGCGAATGGAAGTACTACGGCGAGAAGCACGGATGGCAAATGAAGGTGACCGATAGGAAGCGGGCAGTCCTGTACTTGATCCCGCATGACGGCAGCTTCCTTGCAGCCCTCGCGCTGAACGACAAAGCCGTTGCGGCGCTGCCATCGCAGAAGATACCGCCACGCCTCGTGCGCGAGATTGCAACCGGCAAGACGTACCCTGAGGGACGGCCGGCACGGGTCGAGGTCACGAGCACGAAAGACCTGACGGTCGTGAAGAAGCTGCTCGCGCTCAAACTGCGCGCGTAGCAACTCATTTGGAGACTGGTGCCGGAACCCCGTTGGCATCACAAGAAAATGCCGGCTCGGCGCGGGATTTTCGGCACCTCCAACGACGGCTCAGCCTCCAACCGAGCGCAATCTTCAGCGTGTGGGGGCAGATGCGTGAGGTCGGCACCCATCACGGTGGTCCAATCGGGTCAGCAATTTGCAGACTGGCGTGCGTGGCCCAGGCACCACGAATAGTGAGAATCCTGCTCGTTGTCGCGTGCGCCCTTGGCAGTGCCGTGCCCGCGCGCGCCCAGACGTCCGCGACCCTGACGGGCACGGTCTCTGACGCGTCCGGAGGCGTCGTTCCAGGCGCCCGAATTGCCGTCCGACATATCGATACCGGGTTCGTGCGACAGGCGGTCACCGGCCTGGACGGCCGCTTCATCGTCGCGGCCCTTCCGGTCGGCGAGTATGAGGTGCGAGCGGAGCTGCTCGGGTTTCGTCCCCTGGTGCGTCAGGGCGTCGTGCTCGCCGTCGCGGAGACGGTCTCGCTGACCCTGGTCATGGAGATCGGCGCGGTCGGAGAGACCGTTACAGTGTCCGGGTCCGGGTCGACGGTCAACACGCAAACGCCGGAGCTGAGTTTTCTTGTCGGCGCTCAGGCGATCGAGTCGCTCCCGCTGAACGGCCGCAACTACACCGACCTGGCGCTGCTGCAGCCCGGCGTCCTGCCCTACCCATCACGGGACGGCGGCTCGGTGGTGGCGCATGGCCTCGGGACCAGCGTGAACGGTCAGGACTATCGATCCAATGTCTACCTGCTCGATGGCACGCTGCAGAACGATTTCACGAACGGGCCCGGGGGCAGCGCGGCGGGCACGGCGCTCGGCATGGAATCGATTCGCGAGTTTCGCGTCGAATCGAACGCCTACAGCGCCGAGTTCGGCCGCAACTACGGAGGGCAGATCGCCGCGCTGACCAAGTCGGGGACCAACACGGTTCGGGGCAGCGCGTACGAGTTCTTCCGCGACGATGCGCTCGACGCCGAGAACTACTTCGACGTCACCGGCAAGCCGAGCTTCTCTCGGAGTCAGTACGGCGGATCCGCCGGCGGCCCCTTTCGTCGCGATCGTCTCTTCTACTTCGGCAGCTACGAAGGGCTGCGCGAGCATCTGGGCAAGACGATCTCCAGCTTCGTGCCGGACGACAACGCGCGGCGGGGAATTCTCCCGGACGGTCCCGCCACGATCGCCGGCGCCGTTGCGCCGTATCTCGCCGCGATTCCTCGCGCCAACGGGCCGAACGTCGGCGGCGGGCTGGCGACACACACGTTTGCGTTCGATCAGAGCCTCAACGAGGAATTCTTCCAGGGGCGCGTCGACTACCAGGCTCGCGACGCCGTGCACCAGTTCTTCGCCCGCTACACGTTCGACGACGCCTTGCAACGGCTGCCGACCGACTACGAGCCGTTCCCCCGGGCATTCCTCTCGACGAATCAGTTCTTCACCGCCGAATACCGCAACGTGCGATCGGATCGCACGCTGCAGACGCTGAGGTTCGGCACCAGCCGCACACGGATAGGGCAAGACGTGGAGGCTCGTCTCCCGGCGCCGTTGCCGGCGTTCGTCGCGGGCCGGGATCTCGTCGGCGACATCGACATCGGGGGCATGCAGCGCTTCGGTCCGCAGAGCTCTGCCAACCTGCGCCTCGCGCAGAATGTGTACAGCGGCCAGTACGACCTCATTCACACTCGAGGCCGCCATCTGCTCAAGGCCGGAACGCTCGTCGAGCACTATCGCGACTACATGACCAACCCGACCTTCAGCCTGGGGATCTATACGTTCGCGAACGTCCGGGCATTCCTCGAGAACCGCGCGACACGCTTCGTGGGACTGGGCCCTCAGGGCGACATCAACCGCGACTGGCCGTGGACGCTGTATGCCGTCTATGTTCAAGATGCGTTTCAGGTGACGCCGCGGCTCACGCTCAGCGGCGGCCTTCGCTACGAGTCGACGACGATGCCGATCGACGAAGGAGGCCGCGACTCGGCGCTCGTCAACCTGACCGATTCGGCGCCGACAGTCGGCAGGCTCTACAGCAATCCTCCGCGCACCGGCCTGTCGCCTCGAACGGGACTGGCGTGGGACGTCTTCGGCGACGCCTCCACGTCAGTGCGAAGCGGGTACGGCCTCTACTTCAACACGACCAACCAGCAGAACCTGATTGTCACCGTATCGAACCCGCCGGCCACACCGCGCTTCGTCATCGCCAACCCGGCGTTTCCGAACCCGCCGTTCGAGCGCGGCGTTGGCAACACGATCAGGCCGGTACAGTGGGATCTCGAGAACCCGCGGATACACGTCTGGAACGTCAGCCTGCAGCGCACGCTTCCCGCCGGCTTCGTGACGACGGTCGGCTACCTGGGCTCACACGGTGACCGACTGTTCCGTAACACCGACGTCAACATTCCGCAGCCGGTCCCTGGTCTCGACGGCCGCATGTTCTTCGCCGCCGGACTGCCGCGCCCGAACCGGAGTTTTGGAACGATCGAGCTGAAGAGCAGCGACGGCCGCTCCTGGTACCGCGCATTCATCGTCGAGGCGCGGCGCAGGTGGCAGAACGGCTTCTCGCTCCAGTCGTCGTACACGTGGTCGCGGACCGAGGACACGACGCAGGCCTCCACGTTCTTCTCGGATGCCACGAACGGTACGACGGTCGCATTCCCTGAGGTCGATCCGGACTACAACAAAGGTCCGGCGGATTGGGACACGCCGCACAACTGGGTCCTGAATCTCGTGTGGGACGTCCCTTACGGCCACGGCCTGACGGGCGTCGGGAAGACGCTGCTCGACAGCTGGCAGGTGACGACAGTCGCCACCGCGCGAAGCGGCCAGCCCTTGACGGTGTTCGTGCAGAACAACTGGTCGCGCTCGCTGTGGTCGCCGTCGATCGCGCCGACGACCGGGCTCGATCGGCCGGACCTCGCGCCTGGCCGCACGCCGGCCGACGCGGTCACCGGCAGTCCGGATCAGTGGTTCGATCCGACAGCCTTCGTGCTCCAGCCGCAGGGGACGATGGGCAACAGCGGACGCGGCGCATTTCGCGGACCGAATCTGCGCACCGTGGACGTGTCCGCCGTCAAGCGGGTCGCGCTGCGGGGCGGCGCACGCCTGGAACTGCGGATCGAGGTGTTCAATCTGTTCAACCGCGCCAACTTCGGCAACCCGACGCTGATCGCGTTTGCCGGCGCCGCGCCGAACGAAGGGCCGCTCGCCACCTTCGGCCGGATCCGGTCCACCGTCACGTCCGCGCGGCAGATGCAGATCGGGATGCGTGTCGTCTTCTGAGCGGATTACGCAGCCTTCATCTGTTTGGCGACCACTGGCACCCCGGCTCGAATCTCGTCGGTCCCGCGAGACGCCACTTCGTCGCCGGGGCGCAAATCGCCAAATACTTCCACGAGCGCACCGGATGTGAGCCCGGTCTTCACATCGACCCACTCCGTCCGACCCCCTCGCACGCGAATGACGAACGTGCGGCCTGTGGTGCTCGCGATGCTGCCACGGGGCACGAGGAGCGATGGCGAGGTCCGACGTACGGGCCAGCGAACCTGACAGAAGGTGCCCGGCGACAAGCGCCCGTCCGCATTGTTCACATCGAGCTCGACGGCCATCGTCCGGGTGCCTACATCGATGGTCTGCGCAATTCGAGAGACCGTGCCTGAGAACGTCTGCGCCGGATAGGCAGCAACCGAAAAGCTCAACGCCGCGCCCGCCTTCACACCGGCCGTGTAGGACTCCGGGACCGGGACGACGAGACGTAGTCGATGGCTATCAACGATCCGCACGATGGGCGTCGCCGTGCCTGGTCCCACCAGGGCGCCAGGGTGCACGTTCCGCTCGGTCACGACGCCGGAGAAGGGTGCCGAAATCTGCAGGTACCCTTCGACGTCGCGAATCGAATTGAGCGCCTGTCGCGCCGCCTCGACCGTCTGTTGAGCCGCCGCGATCTGTCCCTGATCCGCTTCGACCGCCTTCTGCGCCACCACGAGATCGTTGCCGGCGACAACCCCTGGGGTGGCAGCAGCCGCTTTCAACCGGTCGTACGTGCTCGCGTCGGCCTCCGCTTTCGATCGGACCGACCCGAGCTGGGCCTCCGCAGCCTGCAGCTTCGACTGCGCCTCAGACCGCTGCGCGACCAACTCGGGCGCCTCGAGGACCGCGATCGACTCGCCTGCCCGCACCTGGGATCCTCGATCGACACGAATGGTCTTGACGAACCCGCTGACCCGGGCAAACAGCGCGACGCTCTGATGCGGATTCAGCTCGCCCGGCAACGACAACGTCACGTCGAGGGGCTGCTCGACCACCTTCACCACCTCGATCGTCGGCGGGCCACCCGGCGCCTGTTGCGCAGCGGTCTGGGCAGGCGCCTGACCACGACAGGTCGTCAACGCGAGACACGACCACACACTCAACGCTGTGCGCGACCGCGCGAGAATGGCTGGCATGCTATATCGCTCCCTGGGTTCAGTCGGCGCCGTCGGGATCGTCGGGATCCATCGACGATGACGCGATTCGCGCCGACTGCTGCGCAAGCGAGTACACAGAAGGCAGCACGATCAAGGTCGCCACGGTTGCAGCGGCGAGCCCGCCGATCACCGCACGCCCAAGCGGTGCGGTGGCCTCCGCGCCCTCGCCCAGGCCGAGCGCCATCGGCGTCATGCCCGCGATCATCGCAGTACTCGTCATCAGCACGGCCCGCATGCGCGATCTCGCCGCATCGATGGCCGCATGCGCCGCCGGCGTTCCGCGCCGACGCCCCTGTTCGGCAGCCGTGATCAACAGAATCGCGTTGGCGATGGCCACGCCGATAGCCATGATGGCGCCCATGAACGACTGCACATTCAAGGTCGTTCCCGTCACCGCGAGCATCAGAACGACTCCCATCAGGACGGCGGGAACGGTCGACACGACGACGCCGGCGAGCCGCCAGGACTGGAAGGTGGCCGCGAGCAGGAGCAGGATGACGACGACGGCGACGATCAACCCGGAGGTGATGTTCGTGAAAGTCTCGCGCATCGCGCCGATCTGGCCACGCACGGCGACGGTCACGCCGCGAGGCGGTGTGCCGGCGCGAGCAATAGCGGCGTCCACGTCGCCGACCGTTCGGCCCAGATCTCGTCCGGCGACGTTCGCCGTCAACGTGACCATCCGCTGCCCGTTGAGGCGATCGTACTCGCCGACGATCGTCGCGTGGTCGATCCGCGCGACGTCGCCGAGCATGGCGCGGGAGTGCGAATCAGCGCCCACCGGCACCACGCGCAGGTCGTCGAGGCTCTGCATCAGCGGCTGCGGGACCTCGATCTGCACTTGAAACGCGATGCCGGTTCGCGGATCGGCCCAGTAGTTCGGCGCAACGAATCGACTCGAGGACGTGGCCGCAGCGAATGAGCGGCCCACCTGCTCGACGGTGACGCCGAGCTGACCGGCCATCTGACGGTTCACCTCGACTTGAATCGCGGGATAGTCGAGGGCCTGACCGATCTGCAGATCGCGAAGCGTGGGAATGCTCGCGAGCTCGGAGCGAACCTTCCCCGCGAACGTCCGGCTCTCTGCGAAGTCCGGCCCCGTCACCGCAACGTCGACGGGCGTGGCGGTGCCGAAATTCATGATGCGGTTGACGATGTCCCCGGGCTCGAACGAGAACTGCGCGCCGGGGAATCGTTCGCGGAATCGGCGGCGCAGCGTCTCCTCGAAGTCCGTCAGCCGAATGCCGGAGCCTGGCTTCAGCGCGACCTGCAAAACCGCTTCGTGCGAACCGCCGGTCCACAGAAAGATCGTGTTGATCGGATAGGACGACGGTTGCACGCCGACATAACCCAGCGTCATGTCGACGTTACCCGGGCCGGCTGCCGCCGTGATTTCGGCGAGCACATCCGTGGTCAGACGTTCGGTCGACTCGAACTTCGTCCCGGCAGGCGCCCGGAGCCGCAACTGGAACTGGCTGACGTCACCACCGGGGAAGATTTCGCGGCCCAGCCTGAGCCCGACGAGCGTGACCACGGCCACAGTCACCGCGGCGTACGTGACAGCCAGGAGCCATCGCGCGGGCGCGACACGCTGGAGCAGCGCGCCAAGACGATCGCGAAGCCGGCCGACCCAATCGGTGCCGCCGGCGTCGCCGTGCGACACGGCCGCCGCTCGTCTGAAGAGCCACACCGCCAGCACCGGCACGAGCGAACTCGAGAGGAAGAACGACGCGATCATGGCAAACGCGACTGCCAGTGACAGCGGGACAAAGAGCGCGCGCGACACCCCTGTCATGAAAAACGACGGCACGAACACCGCGACCACCGACAACATGGCGACCAGTCGCGGCCCCACGACTTCCGCGCTCGCGTCCAACACGCCGCGGGCGACCGACGGGCTCCGGCGGAAGTGCGTGTGGATGTTCTCGATCGCGACCGTCGCTTCGTCGACGAGGATGCCGACGGCCAGCGCGAGGCCGCCGAGCGTCATGACGTTGATGGTCTGTCCCGCGCCCCACAACGCGGTGACGGCGCCGAGGAGGGCGAACGGAATCGTGACGACGACGATGGCGGCGCCGCGCCAGTCACGCAGGAAGACGAGCACCATCAGCCCTGTCAGCAGCGCGCCAATCGCTGCTTCCCGCAGCACCGCCTGGAGCGACGCCGAAACGTTCCGCGATTGATCGAGCTCGTAGCTCACCCTGATGTCGTCCGGCACCAGCGCCTGGAAGCGGCCGAGATTCGCTTTCACCTCGCTCACCACGCGCAATGTCGACGCGTCGGGGCGCTTGGTCACTGGAATGTAGACGGCGCGGCGTCCGTTCACCAGCGCGTACGCCGTCGGAGTGTCCGTGGCGTCACTGACCGAGCCGACATCCCTCAGCGATACCGGCGGGCCGGCGCCCGTGCGGATCGGCAGTTCGAGTAGATCGTCGATCGTCGTGACCACGGAATTGATCGGGGAAAGCAGGGTCTCGTCGCCGATGTTCACGCTGCCCGACGGCATGATCACGTTGCCGGCCGTCACCGAGCGAATCACCTCGTCCGGCGACATGCCGTAGGCGCGGAGCCGATCGGGATCCACGCGGATCACGATCGTGCGCTGACTGCCGCCAAAAGGAGGTGGCGACGTGAGCCCGGGCAGCGTCGCAAACTGGGGGCGGACGCGGTTGAGCGCGAGGTCCTGAATTTCTCCGAGGCTTCGCGTCTGGCTCGAGAACACCAGGTAGCCCACCGGCACCGTGCCTGCGTCGAAGCGCATGACGAACGGTCCGACCGTTCCCGGTGGCATGAACGCGCGGGCCCGATTCACGTAACCGATAGTCTGGGCAAGGGCCTCTGCCATGTTCGTGCCGGCATGAAACGTCAGCTTCAGCAGGCTCGTGTTTTGAATCGACTTCGATTCGACGCTCTCGATTCCGTTGATGTAGAGGAAGTGATACTCGTAGTAGTAGGTGATGTAGCCTTCCATCTGGGCGGGACTCATCCCGCCGTACGGCTGGGCGACGTAAATCACCGGGAGATCGAGATCAGGGAAGATGTCCGCCCGCATCCGGCCGACCGCAAACACCGCGGTCAACGCCATCGCGATCACCGCAACCAGGACCGTGACCGGGCGCCGCAAGGCAGTACGGATCAGCCACATAGGTCAGCGCGCTCCCACGGGCGAAGTCGAGCGCGAGATGAACTCCGCGAGGGTGCCGTTCGCCGCCGCCTGCGCCAGCAGTGCCCGCCAGACGTCGATGCGGGCGAGCTGATCCTGCATGTCGGCTTGAGCGAGCAGGCTCTGGGCGTCTGCGACTTCGACAAGACTGGCGAGGCCGGCCTGATAGCGGGCGCGGGCCTGAGATTCGGCTTGCTGCGCAGCCGCGAGCTGTGCGGGCGTGTTGGCCAGGATGGCGCGAGTGGCCTCCACCATGGCGGCCGCCGCCTGCCGCTGACCGGTGACGGTCAGCACCGCCTCATCGTACAAGGCCGCCTCCGCACGGGTTGAAGCCGCCGCCACAACCTTGCGCGCACGAAGCGTGGCAAAGTCGAACACGTTCGGGAATACCACCTGCACTCCGGCCGCCCAATTCGCCCGTTCGAGACCCAGGCCGTCGAGCCCGCCGTCCAGTTGCCCGTTCGGGTTGGCCCCGCTTCCACGCGCGAACGCGCTGGACTGGACATACAGCCGCGGCAGATCCGACCGGGACACGATCGCTTCCTGGGACCGAGCGACGTCGACCGCCGCCTGGTGCACCTGCGCGAGCGGATGCATCGTCGTCGGAGGCGCGACCGGCGCTTCCGAGGGGAGTCGATCCAGGAGAGTCGTCGCGTCGATCGTGACGGTGCCGCTCGTCAGTCCCAGGACGCGCCCCAGGGTGATCTGCGCGAGGGTCAGCGCCTGCTGGGCCTGGATCAATCGCGTTCGAGCGGCGGCATGTTCGGCGTCGCTCCGCGATGCCTCCGCGCCCGGCCGCAGCTGATTGTCCACAAGGGTATGCACGACGCGGCCAAGCAGCTCCCGGCGCGTCACGTCGGCCTGCATCGCCTGCACGGTGCGCTGCGCCCCGACGATGGTGAGAAAGGCCGTGGCGACAGCGGTCTGGACGTCGAGGCGCGTCAGAGACTCGCCGGCCCGCGAGCGGGCCACGGCGGCTTCCGCGCCCTCCACCGTCGCGGCGCGAAGGCCGAAATCGAACGGCTGCCACGACAACAGCGTGCCGGTGGCGCTTCCCCAGACGTTGCCGGCGGACGTCGAGGCCAGGACCGGACCTGACATCGAGGGAATCACCGACTGTGGCAGCAATTGACCGAAGACGTTGTTGGCCGTGGCGCGGTTCGACTGCCAGATGGTGTCGAGTCGTGGCAGGTATGCCGACTTCGCAATCGAGACGCCGGCACTCGAAGCCTCGACCTGCTCGAGCGCCGCGCGGACAGTTGGATAGTGATCGACGGCGTACTGCATCGCCTGGCCGAGGGTGAACGTCTGCGGCGCGGCGGGGGCCCTCGCCGACTCTTGCGCCGGCAGACCGGCCGACGGGACCAACGACGCCACGAAGAGAGCCACCAAGATCAATCGCCGAGTCATCGGCCTCCCGCGCGGGTTCCCGGTATCGAACGTCGCATGCCGATGGTTCCCATAGCTTTACGTAAAACGTCTACGAAATTCGTAAAATAGCGATGACAATTGGCCACGAACGCGAGGTCCGGGTCACCGCGAAGACGAGCGTGGTTGGTGCGCTCTGGTCTCGAGCGTCGGTCTTTTCCGCTGCGATGCCGTCGATCGACGAGGCGCCGCATGATGCTCCCCGACTTCGCGATACAGCTCATCGAGCGAGTCGAGAATCTGCTTCAGCACCTCATGACCGCGCGGCGTGAGGCGGTAAACCCGCGCCGCCGTGGAGCGTTTTGGTTCCGCCGCGCGAAGCCAGCCGCGCTTCGCCATTCGCGCCAGCATCGGGTAGAGCGTCCCGGGACTCAGGCGGTATCCGTGGTGGTGCAGCTCGTCCAGCATCCAATGACCATAAATGCCTTGTTCAGCAGCATGGTGAAGGATATGAATCTTCCAGAACGCGAGGAGAAACTCGCGAACGACTGGATCGCGCATGCCGCGCCGATGATACCACCGCGGATTGGTCGTCTGGCGCGGTCAGGCGGCCAACGGATCCCGGCGATCGGTCGAAGCCGCCGCGTCTTTGACACGCAAGAGGGTCGTGGCCAGCACCACCACCCACAGCAGGAACACGCCGATGTTGATGCGCTCCCAGACGCCTATCCACGGCGTGGGCAGGTTTGCCGCGATGCGGGGCGCATCCAGGAAGGTCAACGCGCCAAACGCCGCAAGGATCGCCAGGGTCGCGAGGGAATACACGCGGAACCGGGTTCCGAATGCCGCGGCCGCGAAACTGATGGCGAGCAGCATCAGGAGAACCGTCACACTTGCCAACACGAGGTGCATCGTGTCGCTCAGCGTGCCCCCGCCCGCGGCAAGCGTCTCACGGAGATGCATCGGTGCGAACGGCCAGAGCACGCCGAGCGCCCCATACGCGAGGATCAGCCCCCCGGCGATCCGCAGAGCGCGAATACGTCCGGCCGATGTCCACACGCCGAATCCGAAGGCCGTCACAAGCAAGGTGTAGATCGCGCCTGGCACCGCCCACAGCGATCGCGTCGGGGCGCCGATCGCGGACAGCTCGCTGATCGTTTGAGACGCGGAACTGTAGCCCTCCCATTGCCTCGCCACCAAGGTGGTCATGGCGACATAGAGCAACGACGAGAGGATTCCGCAGACGAGCAAAGACTTCCGTGCCATGGTTCACCTCCTGCCGTGAGGCTTGATTCTCAGGTCATGCGGCCTCGGAATGGCCGCGCGGCGCGGCGGCCGCGAGCGATTCTGCCCGCTGTTTGAGGCCGAGCAACATCCGACGCGTCATGAAGAATCCCGCAGGCTCGATCACACACACGCTGAAAAGCGTGGCCCAGACGGACAGTGGCCGGACGTCGCTGCGCGACACGAATCGGGTTCGATTCTCGTCGATCGGGTAGAGGCCAAACTGCCACACCCAATCGAAGCCGTCCATGTTCCTCATGTCCAGCACGAGCGCGCGTTGGGGTTCAATGACGGCCACGGGCCACCGCCGCCCCCGCGGAAGCGGAATCGCGTCACCGACGGCGAGGTGCTGATACTCGGGCAGAATCCGGGTCGCACTCGGACGATCCAGAAAGCCAAACAGACGGTCGAGCCAGTCGTAGCTGTAGAGCCCGCCGCGCTGATACCCCATCTGCACCAGCCAGGGCCAGATGTGTTCCGGCCGCGCGTTGATGGTGATGGCCGTCGTGTACGAGAACGTCGGATCAACGACGATGCCATCGCCCGCCATGACGCGGGTCAAATCAGACGAAGTCGCGCCCCAATGGCCCGTCCAACGTCGAATCGGAAGCCAATACAGAACGGCGAACGCGAGCGCGATGACAAGTACCAGAGTCATGGCGGTCTCCGGATTCTGAAGCAGCCAAGGCAGCGTGCCCGCCGGCGGACGCAATGATCTCACGCACAAATCTTGCCGACGCGGTCAGGCCAGAGCGCGATGGTCGCGCGGTTTTTTGTCGAAATCCCGGCGATATCCGACAGGATGGCCGAGGCGGCGCGGGATTTTCGGCACGCGTCGGCAGCTCATCGCCTCCGACCCGGCTTGGTTCACCCGAACTGACAGGCTGCCGCGGTGGCGCTCATCCGCGGCGGTGGCGCATGCCCTCCCGGAGCGCGCAGCAGTATGACGTCGATCATAGGCACGCTGCTGGCATTCGATGATGCTGGAGGCGCGGATCGCGGGCTGAGGAGGGATCGATGGTGCTTCAAGAGGCGTTCAGGCTGCGACCAATCATGCGCCAGGGAACGGCGTCGAGCATCGCCGAAACATGGGCGCATTTCGACACGCTCGCCGACGCCCGGCGCGCCGTCAAGCAGATGTACCACGACGATCGCGTGTTGCGAGTGTTCATCGTCAAGGACGCAGTACCGGCGCAGTTCGTCGAGTGGGTCGAGCGTTGATCGGCACGATGCGAGCGGTGATCTTTGCCGGTGTGTGCGCAGCGTGTGCCGGCATCGCCCCCGCCCTGGCGGCGGCCTCATTTGCGCCTGCGAATTGGGATGCCGGCCTGAGACTTGCCGAAGCCCGGGATACGAATCCGGACCCGAAGGTCGTCGAGATCGAGCTGACGGCGCGCATCGCCGAAGTCGAGGTCGCACCTGGCCGGCGGGTGCGGGCCTGGACGTACGACGGCGGCATCCCCGGACCGCTCATTCGCGCCCGCGTTGGCGACCGCCTGATCGTGCACTTCACGAACGCTCTGCCGCAGCCGACGACGATTCATTGGCACGGTGTGCGTGTGCCGATCGAGATGGACGGTGTCCCGGGCATCTCACAGCCGGAGACGAAGCCGGGCGAGCAATTCACCTACGATTTCGTGCTGCGCGATGCCGGGCTCTACTGGTATCACCCGCACGTCATGTCGGCCGCGCAGGTCGGCTTCGGCCTCTACGGTGCCGTGCTCGTTGAGGACCCGGACGACGGCATCGACGTCGCGGACCAGCTCACGCTCGTCCTGAGCGACATCGGCTTCGATTCGAACGGCGTGCTCGAGTCGCCCGAGAGCGGCGGGTCGGCCGGCATGGTGTTCGGCCGCGAGGGCGCGTACGTGCTCGCAAACGGCAAGGTCATGCCGATGCTGCGCGCGCGAGCTGGCGCACCGCAGCGCTGGCGCATCGTCAACGCCGCCAAGAGTCGTTTCTTCTGGCTCGATCTCGAAGGCCAGCCCTTCACGGTCATCGGCAGCGATGGCGGATTGCAAGAGAGAGCGGAGACCGTCGAGCTCCTGCTGGTCACCCCGGGCGAGAGAGCCGACGTCATCGTGACGCCAAAAGGCCCGAAGAACGGGACGCTGACGCTGAGGGCGATGCTCTACAACCGCGGCTATGGCAGCGTCGAGTACCGCAACGCCGAGGACGTTCTCACCATTGCATTGACCGATGAGCGCGCTCTGCCGGCGCCGAAGCTGCCAGCGGTTCGTCGCGCGATCGCAGGGCCTGACGTGGAAGGCGCGACGCACGTAAGTGCCGTGATCACGCTGCCGCCCGCGGGCGCGGACGGCAAGTCAGAGTTTCAGGTCAACGGCGCGCCGTTCTGGAAGGCGAAGCCGTTCCTCGCCTCGCTCGGTGAACGGCAAATCTGGACCGTCAGGAACGAGAGCAAGTTCGCGCACCCGTTTCACCTGCACGGCTTCTTCGTCCTGCCGCTGGACGACAAGCTCGAACCCATTCGTCCGATGGCGTGGAAGGACACCCTCAACGTGCCGATGGAAGGCACGATTCGTTTCCTGGTCGTGTTCGACGAGCGGCCGGGCCTGTGGATGTTCCACTGCCACATCCTCGATCACGCCGACGGCGGTCTCATGGGACACGTCCAAGTCGGCGCCACAACGACGACCGATCACCCGCACCCGAAGGGTCGGTGAACTCGGCCCGGCCGTTTTTCAGCAGCCTGTTATGCGGCGGCGGAAATCTCCACCTCGGACGGTTTCGCCGGATCCTCCGGCGCCGCCGAGTCGAGACGGCTGACGAAGTGAATCAGCGTCAGCGCGCTGGATGCCGCGAACAGCATCGCGAACAGGGCCATCAAGTACGTTCCAAGCATCGTGTCCTCGCTTCGAAAGAGAAACGGATGTCCTGTCCGCGGTTCAGGCAATGAGCATGCCGCGTGTTCGGGCAAGGGCTCTGGTGAGTTCTGCGCGCATCGACGCGGTTTTCGCACCGATCGTGACACCATCGGCGCTGAAAAATCCGCACCGGTGCTGAAAATTCCTCGAGCCTTATGCGGAGATCGGCTCCGCTGCGGCGACGGCGATCTCCGCTTCCAGGTGAATCGTCGCCCTCAGCGAATTGGACACGAGGCAGTTCTGCTCCGCCTTCTCCAGCGCCCGACGCGCCTGGTACGGGTTCACGCCCGCGGGGACGCTCAATGAGACCTGGAGCGTGACCTCCGTGAACTGCAGGGCGCGATCGACGCGATCCAGCGTCCCGACGCCCTCGCAGCGCAGGAACGACCAGGGGAGCCGCGACGCCTGCGCGACCGCCCGAAACGTGAGCACGAAACAATCCGCGACCGCGCCGAGGAGCAGCGTCTCTGGCGACCACCGATCGCCCGGTCCGCCGAATTCGGCTGGCGATGCCGACCGCAGGATGACCGGGACGCGTGGAGCGTCGAGCAAGACATCTCCGGCGGACGTGCCTTCTGCGGCGACGAAGTAATGGTGCGGAAGGTCCTGCATGATGCGCTCCTCGGGCAAGTGAACCCGTGAAGCATTCATGCACCTTCCAAGCCAGGGCTCACGCTCCGACGGGGTGCCGGAAATCCGGCACCCCGGGCAAGTCTAGATTGTCAATTTCGCCTGCTTCACGATCGCGTCGTCCGCCGCGATGCACGAACGGGCCGACTCGAACGCCCGCTCCGCGCCGCACGCAACCGACTCGCCGGTCCGGACCGCCGAACAGAAGCGGGAGATCTCGAGCTCGGTCGCTGACGCGCGTCCGGTCGCAGACGCGGTCTGCGCCGCGGCCCGTGACGCGGCGCCGGCATTCGCCGGCTTGGTTTCCGACGCGTGAACGACGGCACCACCGACGGCGCCCGATACCTCGACGCCTGTCGACGTTCCGGCGCCGCCCTCCTCGAACAGGAGCGCTTCGGCCTCGTTGTACATGATCAGTGTCGCCTTCGTGCCGAAGAACGCTTCGTAACGCTCGTCGAACGCATTCGACTCGACGCTGCTGAACGTCGACGTCACGCCGCCGGGATACTCCCAGATGGCGTACTCGTGGTCACACGACTCACGACCATCCTTGAAACGGTAGACGCCGCCGGACGCCATCACCGCATGGGGCGCCGCACCGATGAACCAGTTCGCCGCATTGAGCTGGTGGCTGGCGAGCTCCGCAAACAGTCCGCGCGAATACTGCCGATACAACCGCCAATTCCAGAGATGGTCGAACGTCGGGTATCCCCACTGCGACGCGTCGTAGTCGGGCGACGGCGGCGCGCCGGCGCGCCGCCAGCTGCCGTTGCGGTGCCAGGCGAGACGCACGTGGTAAATGTCGCCGAGCAGCTGGCGTCGGATGATGCCGTCGTAGGCGGCGCGGTAGACGGGGTTGTAATGGCGCTGATATCCGACTTCGAACGCCGTACCGGCCTTGCCGGCCGCCGCGATCATCCGTTCACAGCCGGCGACGTCCCACGCCATCATCTTCTCGCAGAGGACGTGCTTGCCGGCGGCGAACGCCTGCGTCACGACGTCGGCGTGCGCCCACAGCGGGACGGCCACGATCACCGCCTCGATGGACTCATGTTCGAGCAGATCCCTGACGTCGACGTAATGCGCCGCCCGCAACTGTTCGCGCCGGACGAGCACCTCGTCCGCCTTCTGCAGTGACGCCGGGTTGATGTCGGCCATCGCGACGACGCGCCCGAACGCCGGATCGACGTGACCGAGGAGCGCGCGCCCCTGGCCGCCGACACCGACAAACCCGATGCGAACGGGACCGCCGCGAACCGGCTCGGTCCGCGGCCGGCCATCCAGTGCGGCGAGCGCCGGCGCGCCCGCCAGCGCCTTCATGAAATTGCGACGGCCAATCTGCCGATGCTCTGGTGTCAGGATCATGTCAGTCCTCGAGTCGTGCTCCGTTGCAGCTGCCGAAGACGTGGGTGGTCGCGCTGTCGTCCACTGTGATGAGAGCCAGTGTCTGAGGATGATCCCGGCAGTACCGTCGAGCGAGATCGACACCCCCGACCAGGAATGCGGTCGAGAGCGCATCCGCGGTTTCTGCGTCGCGGGCGACAACGCTCGCGCTCAGCACGCCGCGAGAAGGCCGGCCGGTCCGCGGATCGAAGATGTGTCCATGCCGCACGCCGTCGGCGACGATGTACTGTTCGCCGGCCCCGCTCGTCCCCAATGCCGCATCCCGAAGTCGCACGCGTGCGATCCGGGAATCGAGCTGTGGGGACGTCAGGTCGATCGTCCATCCACCGCCATGGCCGCCAAGGGCCAGGACACTGCTGCCACCGGCCGACACCAGCGCACGCGTCACGCCACGTCGCCGCAGCACGCCGCCCAGGCGATCGACCGCATGGCCTTTGCCGATGGCCCCGAGGTTCAACTCGATGCCCGCCACGTCGAACGACACAGTGCGCGTCGCGGGATCGAGGCGCACGCGATTCATGCCGACAACGGTGGCCGGGACGTCGACGTCGCAGACCGAAGGCTGGCGGCCTTCGCTCTTCAGAAATCCCCAGCGGCGGCTGAGCGGGGTAGAGCTGATATCGAACGCGCCTTCGGTGTCGGCATACAGCGTTTGACAGCGCGTCAGGAGCGCGAACAGTTCTTCGCTGGCGCGGGCGGGAGCCGCGGCGGCCTCGCGGTTGATCCGTGACAGCTCGCTCGTGTGCCGGAACACCGTCAGGGCGGCTTCGAGACGATCGGCTTCGTCGAGGGCCTCGAGCGCGGCGTCGACGTGGCGCGCATCCTCGTCGGGCAGTGCGACCTCGAACCGGCAGGCCATGATCGTCCGGTGGGCGCGCACCCAGCGCTGGACCGGTGCCGCGCGACCGAGATCGAGCGTGAACAGCGAGCGGCGATTGATCAGGAAGAACCCCTGTCTGGTCGCATGACAGCAAAGGCGATGCCTCGAACAGTGCCGCGCGCACGCCGGAATCGCTGCGGACACCGCCGCGTACGCTCGGCTGCAATCCTGGTGACGGTCGCAGAACGGGGAAAACTTCCCGGCGACGTGGAGAATTCCTCGCGGTCTGTTCAGGTCATGCCTTCTGTTGCTGGTCATGCCTTCTTGCCAAAGAACGCCAGACGATCTAGCGTCGACTGATGGCACCAGCTGCAGACCATCAACCTCGTCGACTCGGCTCGAACGGTCCGACCGTGTTTCCCCTGGCGCTCGGCTGCATGGGCATGTCCGGGATGTACGGTCCGGCAGACGAGCGCGAAAGCATCGCGACTATCCACGCCGCGCTCGACTCCGGGATCACACTCCTCGATACCGGCGACTATTACGGCGCCGGTCACAACGAACTGCTGATCGGCCGCGCGCTGCGGGATCGCCCGGGCCAGGCGCTGCTATCAGTGAAGTTCGGCGCGCTGCGCGGGCCGGATGGAAGCTGGCTGGGTATGGACGCGCGCCCCGCCGCGCTGAAGAATTTCCTGTCGTACACGCTGGAGCGCCTGGGTGTCGATCACGTCGACATCTATCGGCCGGGACGGCTCGATCCCACCGTCCCCATCGAGGAGACCGTCGGCGCCATCGCCGATCTGATCACGGCGGGTTACATCCGCGCGATCGGCCTGTCGGAGGTGGGCCCGGACACCATCCGCCGCGCACAGGCGGTGCACCCGATCAGCGATCTCCAGATCGAATACTCGCTCGTCAGCCGCGGTCCCGAGGCCGCCATCTTCCCCGTGCTCGCTGAGCTTGGGATCGGTGTCACCGCCTACGGCGTGCTGTCGCGCGGATTGCTGAGCGGCTCCACGCCCGCGCCACAGCGCGACCTCCGCGCGCACTTGCCGGGCTTCACCGGCGAGAACCGCGAGCGCAACTCGCGTCTGATTGAGGCGCTGCAGAGAGTCGCAGCCGAAAAAGGCGCCAGTGCCACGCAGTTGGCGATCGCGTGGGTGCTGGCGAAGAGCCCGACCATCGTGCCAGTGATCGGCGCGCGCACCCGGACTCAGCTCGCCGAATCGCTCGGCGCCCTGCAAGTGACGCTCACCCCCGCCGACCTCGCACTCATCGAAGCGGCGGTTCCGGCCACGGCAGTGGCCGGCAGCCGCTACGACGAGCGCCAGATGCGGATCCTCGACAGCGAGCGTTAGAGCGGCCGTCCGAACGACACGATGGGGTCGGCGTGACGGAGATCCGTCACAACGCCGGGGCAGGCTTGACCCGTGCGCCGTCGGTCAGCGTATCGACCGGATGAAGAATGACGCGCGCGCCTTCCGAGAGACCTGACACGACCTCGGCCTGCTGGCCGGTCTGGTGCCCCAAAGTTACCAGAACCCGCCGCGCCCGATCCGCCTCGACGGTGAATACAGCCCACGATTCGCCGACGCGGAACAGCGCGCTCGTCGGCACGAGCAGGACGCTCGGCGACTCCCACAGGACGATGCGCACCTCGACGCGGTAGGCGTCGCCGAGCGCCGCGAATGCCGCGGACGGGTCGACGAAATCGAGGATGACGTTGACGCGCTGCTCTTCCACCCCGAGCGCCGAGATCTTCGTGAAGCCGGCCGGCTCGATCCGACGCACTCGCGCGTCCAAGGTCTTCTCGCCGCCCCACTGCTCGATGATCACGCGCGCCTCGGGCTTGACCCGTACGGCGTCCGTCGACAGCAGATCCGCGACGATCTCGAGCCGCCGCGGATCCGCAATCTCGATCAGCGGATCGCCGGCGGGGACGATCGACTCGCTCTCGCGCATGCGCTTGAGCACGACGCCGCTGACCGGCGCGGTCACGCTCACGATCCGGCCCGCCGCTTCCGGGTTGGACGGTGCGAGGCGTGCCTGCGCGCGCTGCAACTCCGAGGTCGCCGCCTGGACGGCGAACCCGGCCGCATTGACCGACTCCTCCGCCACCTTCGCCTCGGCCTCGCGCGAATCGAGTTCTTGAGCGGAAATCAGGCGGCTCTGCGCGAGCTGGCGCACGCGCCTCAGCTCCTGCTGCAGCTGCGCCAACGTCGCCCGCGCACGCTGCTCTTCCGCCCGCGCCCGTCCCAGCGCCGCCCGCGCGCCATCGATCGCGGCCTGGGCTTCGGCGCGCGTCCGCTCGTCGAGCAACGGCGGCGGCTCAGCGCGCACGCGTGCGACCGGCTGGCCGCGCTTGACGACATCGCCCGGCTCGAGCTCGATGCGCAGCACCCGGCCCGCCACGGGAGACGACACGACGAACCGCTCGCGAACCCTCGTCGTCCCCTCCTCATCGACCGTGACCACGAGCGGGCCTCGCGCGATGGTGCCAACCTCCACGGGCACCGTCTTCGGCCACAGTGCGACCGCAAGCAGCCCGGCAACCACTGCGACCGCAATCAAGACCCGGCGATTGAAGAGAAGGCGGCGCATGGAATCACTCTCGCGTCTTCAGCACGGCGACGAGGTCGAGGCGATCGAGGCGCCGCCGCACGACGAGGCCGGACAGGAAGGCCGCCGCGATCACGACCAGGAACGACCAGGCGACGGTCGCCGGCGCCACGCCGAACGACAGGCGGTAGACCTCGTTGTTGAAGCCGGCCATGATCAGCCACCCGAGGCCGTAGCCGAGCGCGGCGCCGATCGGCAACGCCGCCACCGTGACCAGCGCCAGCTCTCCCAGCAGGATGAGCGAGATCTCCGCTCGGGTGAAGCCGAGCACGCGCAGGCTCGCCAGCTCGCGCTCGCGCTCCGACAGCGAGACGCGCGCGGAGTTGTAGACGACGCCGAACGCGATGATGCCGGCGAAGATCACGTTGATGAAGATCTGCAGATTCATGTTCTGCGCCATCGTGTCTCGGAAGTTCCCGAGCATCACGTCGCGCAGCGACACGCCGGCGACGACCGGCAGTGTCTTGACCTTCTGGTAGAAAGCGCCCTTTGCCGCCCTGTCCAGCGTGACAGCGGCTCCGGTAATCACACCGCCCTCGCGCATCAACCGCCGCACGGCATCGATGTCCATGTACGCCTGGAGTCCCATCGAGTCGTCGACCAGCGCCGCGACCGGCACCGTGGTCACCGGCCGTGCGCCCTCGAGCACTTCGACCTGCACGGACGATCCCGGCGCGACGTCGAGGATCTGGCCGAGCATGCTCGACATCACCAGGCCTTCCGGGGGCAGCGAAAACGCCCGGCCGGCGCGATTGACGACGCGGTTCAGACGAGGGTTCGGCGGCAACCCGATGATCGCGAGCGTGCGCGATCGCGGCCCGGCGCGCAGACGGACCGGCACCGCGCGCATTGGCTCGACGTCCATCACGCCCGGCAGGTGCTCCACGGCGTAGGTCGCACGCGCCGATCGCGGTTCGACGAAGTTCACCGTGGCGTCCTGCCGCATCGCCACCACGAACTGCTGCGTGATCAACACGTCCATCACATCGATGAACGCGAGGCCGACGAGCAGGACCGCGGCGGCGAACGCGATGCCCAGCACCGAGATGCACGTGCGCACCGGCTGACGCTCGAGATTGCGCAGGACCATGCGCGTGACCATCGTCAGACGAAATCGCCGCCACGGGCGCTCGAACAGGCTCCGCCGGTACTGCGCCGGCGGCTCGGGGCGCATCGCTTCGGCCGGCGGGATGCGCACCGCGCGCCGAACCGCCGACTGCGCACCCAGCGCCGCCACGATCAAACTGGTCGCGAGCGACGTGACGCCGAGCGTCGGTGATAACCGGTAGTCCAGGAACGGAAAGCGGAAGAACTGGTTGTACAACCCTGTCAACGCCGATCCGAGCCAGCCGCCCGCTGCCACGCCAGCGCCGGCGCCGAGTCCTGCGATGGCGAGTCCCCACTTGATGTAGTGCCATGCAAGTTCGCCGTTGGAATAGCCGAGCGCCTTGAGCGCCGCGATCTGCGGGCGCTGCAGTGCGAGCGCGCGCGTGAGCGCGACGTTCAAGATGAAGGCCGCGACGCCATAGAAGATCAACGGAAGGAGGAACCCGAATGTACGAAGCTGGACGAGCTCGTTTTCCAGCGTCCAAGCCGAAATCTGCAGCTGTCGCGGGATGGCGCCGCGGCCGCCGTACGGTTCGAGGAGCCGATCGAGTGCGGCGATCACGTCGGATGTCCGGGCCGTCTTCGCCAGGTCGAGCGATACGTCGTTGAAGCCGCCTTCCATATTGAACGCCGAGGCCAAGGCACGCCGGCCCATCCAGAAGATGCCGAACTGCCGCTTGTCCGGAACCATTTCGCCCGGGCGGATCGCGTAGACGTATTCCGGCGACAACCCGACGCCGACAATCGTCAGCCAGCGCCTGCGGCCGTTGATGACGGCCGCCACGCGATCGCCAGGGTTGAAGCCATGCGCTTCGGTGAACATCTCGCTCGCCACCACTTCGTCGGGTCGCGTCGGATCGATCCAGCGCCCGCGGCGCAGATAGACGTCGTTGAGCAGCGGGCGTCCGCGCTCGGGCAAGGAGATCAGCCGGGCGGTCGCCGGCTCGATCATCCCCGGCACGTCGAGCGTCACGTCCGCGACGACGCGGGTGGCGACCGTCGCGACGCCTGGGATCGCGGCGATGCGCGGCTCGAGGCTTGCCGGTGCGCGCTTCACCGCCGCAAAGACGTCCGCGAACCGCGCGGTCTGGTAGTAGGTGTCGCGCGTCCGCATCAGCGAATCGAAGTTGGAGAGGTAGGTGACGAACATCGTGGCGCCGGCCATGATGACGGCGGCGATGGCCAGGGACTGCCCTTTCATCTCCCACAGGTCGCGGAGCAGCTTGCGATTGAGCGCCGAGACGCGGCCGGGCATCCTCACCATTCGAGTTCGCTCACGGGGACTTTCCTCTCATTGCGCGTGACCGCGGTGACACGGCCGTCGAAGAGGCGCACGACGCGGTCCGCCATGCCGGCAATCGCGGCGTTGTGCGTGATGACGACCGTGGCCGTTCCAATCTCGCGGTTGACGCGGGCGATCGCGTCGAGCACGACGACGCCGGTGGTGATGTCGAGCGCGCCGGTCGGCTCGTCGCACAGGAGCACATCGGGGCGCTTGGCGATCGCGCGCGCGATCGCCACGCGCTGCTGCTCGCCACCAGAGAGTTGCGCGGGGAAGTGGTCGAGCCGGTGGTCCAGGCCGACCATGGCGAGGGCCTGTTCGGGCGTCATCGGATGCTCGACGATTTCGGTGACGAGCGCCACGTTCTCGCGCGCGGTCAGGCTCGGAATCAGGTTGTAGAACTGGAACACGAACCCGACGTGCGTGCGCCGGTATTCGGTCAGCGCCGCCTCGCCGGCGGTGGTCAGGTTGTGGTCCTTGTAGACGACCTCGCCCGAAGTCGGCACGTCGAGGCCGCCGAGGATGTTGAGCAGGGTCGATTTGCCGGAGCCCGACGGACCGAGCAGCACGACGAACTCGCCGGCCGCAAGATCGAAATCGATGCCGCGGAGGGCTTGCACCGTGACCTCGCCCATCTGGTAGATCTTCGTGAGGGCGTGCGCCGCGAACACGGTCGGAGCGCTCGTCATCCCCGCTGGGGCGTCAGGCCTGGACGTCAAGATTCGATCATGGCGTCATCGCGGGCTCAAAGCGCAACCCGACGTCATCGCCGGCGCGCGAGCAGCCAGCCGGCCACCATCCCCACGGCGCCAGCCCCGAGCAGGGGCAGCACAGGATGGAAATGAATGAACCGTGTGCCCTCCGGACCAATCTCGAGGGCGCCAACCGGCGTCATCCGGACGCCACCGCCGCCACCAGCGCCCTGAGCCTCGGATCGCGCGTCCGCGTCCGGCGGATTCTCATCAGACGCGGCCTTCCGCAGGCGGGCGGGACCTCGTCCGCCACCGGCACCGAATCCGTAGGCGACCTGGGCGACAGGGATCACCGTCGTGTCGCCGCGGAGCACCGGCTCGCCGTAGACATGACGGATGCTCAGACTCCGCTCGAGCAGCTCGGCGATCGGCTGAAATGGCGCAGGACTAGACATGAAAACCTCCGATGGCACGTGCCGTCCTCCACGCATGACGCTAGCCGGGTTGGCGCAGCGTCCATTGTTCCGCCGGAGAACGGCGCGTCACCGAGCAAAGAGAATAATCACCGCGACAATTGCCGCGACGGCCAGGCTCACCAGAAGGAGCACCGTGATCGAGAACGGCCGCACGTACAGGTCAGCGTCATCGTCGTGTTTCACGGACATTGCGTGTCTCCCCGGATGATGCGTCATCGACAATTCAAGCGCCTCCGCCAGCAGCCGAACCCTTCGACTCCACTCCCGTAATCTGTCGCAGCAAGTGCAGCAGTTCGATCGGCAACGGGAAGACGATCGTCGAATTTTTTTCGGCGGCGATCTCGGTCAATGTCTGCAGGTAGCGGAGAGTGATCGCAACCGGCGCGGCAGCAATCACGTTCGCCGCCTCCGACAGCTTCGCGGAGGCTTCGAATTCTCCCGCGGCATGGATGATCTTCGCCCGTTTCTCGCGCTCGGCCTCGGCCTGCCGCGCGATGGCGCGCTGCATGTCTGCTGGCAGATCAACGTTCTTGACCTCGACCGCCGACACCTTCACGCCCCAGGGGTCGGTACGTTGATCGAGGATCTGCTGGAGGTGCTGATTCAAGCGTTCACGCTGCGACAGCAGATCGTCCAGCTCCTGCTGTCCCAGCACGCTGCGCAGCGTCGTCTGCGACAGCTGCGACGTCGCGTAGTTGTAGTTCTCGACTTCGACGACTGCCTTGAGTGGGTCGATCACGCGAAAGTAGACGACCGCGCTCACCTTGACCGAGACGTTGTCCCGTGTAATCACATCCTGAGGCGGCACGTCGAAGACCACCGTGCGCAATCCCACTCGAACCATGCGGTCGATTGGCGCAAAGACCAGGATGACGCCCGGCCCCTTCGGACGCGGCAACAGTTTCCCCAGCCGAAAGATCACGCCGCGCTCGTACTCGGCGAGGATCTTGATCGAGCTGACGATGTAGACCATCGCGATGAAGAGCACAATCAGAAGAGGTGGGATTTCCATTTCGAGACCTCAGTCCTTGCGAACCGCCAACTGCAAACCGTCGACCCGCGTGACCCGAACGAGGGCGCCCTCCGCAATCGGTTCCTCCGACGTCGCCTCCCAGATTTCGCCGTGTGTCGCGACGCGTCCGGGTGACACGGGACCGATGTCTGTCAGCGCGCGGCCCACCTCGCCGATCATGCCGGCCACACCGGTGACGGCTGGTCTTTGCTGGGAGGCGACGCCAAGCCTGACGAGGAACGCGGCGATGCCGACAAAACCCAGAACGACGGGCAGCACGACGCGCAGGCTCAACCGCAGCTCGGGAATCGGCGAATCCATGAGGATCATCGAGCCGAACACGAGGCTGGCCAGGCCGCCTGCCGTCAACAGTCCATAGCTCGTGACCTTGATTTCGAGCGCGAGAAGCAGAAGGCCGAACAGCATCAGAAGAAGTCCGGCGACATTCATGGGCAGCACCTGCAGCGCGAAGAACGCCAGCAGCAGGCAGAGTCCTCCCGCGACACCCGGAAGCACGGCCCCAGGGCTCCACAGTTCAATCGTGAGGCCGAGCGTCCCCAAGCTCAAGAGCAGGTACGCGACGTTCGGGTGCGCGATGGCGCTCAGCACACGCTGCCGAAGGCTCATGGTCACAGGGACCACGCGGCTGCCCTTGGTTCTCAGCACCAGGGTCGAGCCATCGAACCGGCTGACGGTCCGGCCATCCACCTTCTTCAGCAGCTCGGGAATGTCCGCGGCCACGAAGTCGATCAACGGCGGCGACGCACCGAGCGCTTCCTCCTCGGTGAACGCGCGGCTCTCCATCACCGCCGAAGCGGCGAGCGTCGCGTTCCGATGGCGACGGCTCGCCAGCGTGCGAGCATAGGCGGCTACATCCTCCGCCGCCTTCTTAGCCATCGTCTCGTCCATCTTCTCGCCGGTGCCGGTCACCGGATGAGCCGCACCGATGTGCGTGCCCGGCGCCATGGCACTGATGTCGGCCGCGATGGTCAGCAGGAAACCGGCGGAGGCCGCGCGGGCGCCGGACGGCGCCACGAAGACGGCGACCGGAGTCTTCGCCGCGATCATGTGCGACACGATGTTGCGCGTGGAGTCCACCAGGCCGCCGGGCGTGCGCAACGTGAACACGACGAGCGTCGCGCCGTTCCGATCGGCGAGATCCATCGTGCCGATCATGTATTCGGCTGAGACCGGGTGAATGATGCTGTCGACTTCAGCGACGTACACGAGCGGCGCCGTGGCCGTCGATACTGAAGCCTCTTGCCACGCGGACGCCGTCAGCGCTGCGCTGAGACTGAACAGGAGGCTGGCGCCTCGAACGAGGGTCGTCTTCACTTCACCTCGCGGATACCTTCACACGATACCTCGGTTGGCTCTAACCCTCGTCTCGTCCGCTCCGAGAGCGTTTGAGCGCACTGTGCTGTTGTTTGGAGGTCCGTCGCTCCCGTCGTACGGACGGTTCCGGCTGTGTCGCCCGGCGAGGCTTCGGCGCGGCGGCAGCACGCTTCAGGAGCACGACGAGCCGCGCCCGCGCGGCGCGGCGATTCTCTGCCTGCGAACGGTTCGCGCGGCTGGCCACGATCAGCACGCCGTCGGTCGTCACGTGGCGGCCGCCCAGCGCCATCACGCGCGCCTTCACATCCGGCGGCAGCGCCGCCTTGCCGATGTCGAGACGCAACTCGACCGCGGTCGCTTCCTTGCGGACGTTCTGGCTCCGGGAGCCGAATGCCCGGACGAACCGCTCGGAGATGTCGCGGTCGTCGAGACGCAAGTCGCTGGTAATTTGAATCATGGGCGGTCTCCGACACCGACCGGTGTCTTCGCGTCTTTCGGCTCCTGCTGCCGCGCGCGCTCGACCTCGACCGTGCAGTCCTTCATCAGCGCGACGAGCGCGCCGATGGCCGCGAGAACCGGCGCGAGCACGACACCGACCACACCTGCCGTCAGCGGGAACTCGGCCACGACACGACCCTCGTGCTTGACGATCACACGGCGGACGTTGCCTTCGTGCACCAGCTCCTTCACCTTCTCGACGACGTTTTCGCTCTCCGCTTTGAACGAATCCCAGACTGTTTTGGTGTTCATGGCATCTCCTTGGCGGTCACCCCATGTCGGTGTCGCCGTGCAGTCCGTCCACGAAATGGGCGCGGGCCTCGATCTCGGTCAGTTTGCCCGCTGCGTGCATCGACGCTGCCCGCAGCAGTCGTCGGCGTTCATCGTCTGGGAGGCTGTCGAGCGATCGCAGGTCGTAGCCTCGCGTTCGTAGAAACTCGTTGATCAACTCGGACTCGAGCAGCCCGTTCGGGTCCTGCAACGGCTGCTGACCTGGCTCCATGCTCATAGGGGACCTCACGGAAACGGCTGGCGTCGGACCACAACAGATCCTGCAAATCAGACTCCTGGCGGATAGGGCCATTCGAGGCGGGAAAAGGGCGGTGAGCCGTTGCTGGCTGACGGTATTCCGGCGCTAATACCTCGCGCCTTCTGCAATTGCCTTGCTCAAAGCCGAGATGCTGCGTGGTCTGCCAATTGCTGTGATGGTTTGTGAAGTTTCCCGGATGGACACCGTGTCGGACCCCGTTATCACCGGCACAGACGACCAGTCGCGCCTCGTTCGAGCGCTGACGAATCCAGCCTTGTACGGCCCGGGATGCACGGCGGTTCGCGTCGTCGAAACCCATATTTCGTACGTCCTGCTGACAGGCCGCCATGCCTACAAGATCAAGAAGGCTGTCGATCTGGGCTTCCTGGATTTCACGAGCCTGGACGCCCGCCATTTCTATTGCGATCGAGAGCTGGAGCTGAACCGACGTCTAGCCCCGGCGATCTATCTCGAGGTCGACGGCATCACGGGCGCGATCGACGCCCCGCGCATCGGCGGAGATGGCCCGGTCGTCGAGTACGCCGTCAAGATGCGTGAGTTCCCCCAGGACGCGCTGCTCACCTGCGTCCTCGATCGGAAGGCGTTGACGGCTGCGCACATCGACACGCTGGCCTCCGTGGTGGCCGCGTTTCACACGTCGGCGCCGAGGGCCGAACCCGGCTCGCGCTTTGGATCTCCCAGGGAGATACTCGACCTGGCGATCGAGAACTTCACGGAGATCGAGCCGCTGCTCGAACATGACGCTGATCGCCGTGCGGCCGCCGATCTTCGCCGATGGAGCGAGCGCGAACACGCGGCGCGCGCGACCCTGTTCTCGGAGCGTCAGCGAACCGGCTTCGTCCGCGAGTGCCACGGCGATCTCCACCTTGGCAACATCGCCCTGGTCGACGGACTCGTCACGATCTTCGACTGCATCGAGTTCAACGAAGACATGCGCTGGAGCGACATCATGGCCGACGTGGCGTTCCTCGTGATGGACCTGCGCGACCGCGGACGGCCGGATCTGGCGGCGCGCTTCCTGTCAGGCTACTTGGAGCGCACCGGCGATTACGACGGCGTCCAGATCCTCCGGTTCTATGTCGTGTACCGCGCGATGGTCCGGGCGAAGGTCGCGCGCATGCGCGCGAGCCAGATCGACAAGGCCGCCCGGGCCGGCAAGATCGCGGAATACCAGGAATACCTGTCCCTCGCCGCGCGCTGCGCCCAGCCCAATACCCCGGGCATCGTCATCACGCGAGGTCTTTCAGGAGCAGGCAAGACCACACGGTCGGCGGCGCTGGTCGAGCACGCGGGCGCCATCCGCATTCGGACGGACGTCGAGCGCAAACGCATCCACGGATGGACGCCACTGGCTCGGACTGAATCCGCGTTGGATGAAGGAATCTATTCCGCCGCGGCAACCGAGCGAACGTATTCACGCGTGGGCAGCCTCGCCCGCACGGTCGCCGCGGCAGGCTATCCGGTCGTGGTCGACGGCACGTTTCTGCGCCGTCGCGATCGCGATCAGTTCCGTGCAGTGGCCGCCGACCTCAACCTGCCGTTCGCGATCGTGGACTTCGTCGCATCCGTCGAGACTCTGCGGGCGAGGATTCGCGAAAGGCGCGAGGCCGGAACCGACGCGTCGGAGGCCGATCTCCAGGTGCTGGAGCGTCAGCGGCAATCGGCGGAGCCGATCGCGCCGGACGAACGAGCCGTCACCGTGACGCATGACGCTGAGACGCCGCTCGAGGTGTCTCACAACCTCGAACCGTGGCGGCCAGTCCTCGACCGCTTGCGGATCGACGTCCAGCCGTCGCCCGGCCTCGACGCACAGCCGCCGCTGCAGCACGTCACATGACGTGGTGGTCAAAATTGGGGTGGTCCGGCGGAGTGTCGAGTGCCTCGACGCGGAAGCGTGTCTCGGCCATCACGACGCCGTCGACACGCAACTCGATGCGATACGCTCCGAGCGGCCAGCGCCTGCCTGCCGTCAGCTCAAAGTTGAACTGTCCCCAATCACCCGGTCGGTTCGCGATGACGACCTCGCCCTCGGTGAATCGAAGAGGCGGGTCGGTTTCGAGGTAGTACCATACTGAGGTGATCGTCGTCCCGGTAATGCAACCCTCGCCACGGAACCAGACGTAAATCGGATTGTCGCCCGGAGCAAAGACCTGCGTGGGCCGAAGGGGTCGGTCGTCGACAATGCCGTGCGCCGTCGTGAGATCGAACAGGCGCAACGGTGTCTGTCCGCCGCCTCGGCCAGGGATCCCGCCGAGCGTCAGCAGTATCGCGACAGCGAGAGAGATGAGGGTCATTCAGCCTGACGTTCTCTGGCCAGGTCGCGATGACACGCCACGCACTGGAGCGTGACCGCGACGTACGCCTTGGGCGCGCCTTCCAAATCGCGCTGCGCGGCCGCCAGATGGAGATCCTCGACCGCCCGGACGAAGGCCGAGCTGTGGCGCGCGTAGTCGGGATGCTTCAGGACCATCCAGCGCGGATCGTGCGTGAGACGCTCCAGCTCGCGGCTGTGAGTTTCGAGGGCAACCCAGTCGCTGGTGACGACGGCCTCGAGGATCTTCTGCGCGTGACCCAGTTTCTCGCGCATGATGTTATTCAAGGCCGGCCCCTGACTGCCGGGTCGCGCGGCGCCACTGATGACTGCCGAGAACAGCAGGAGTACGAACCATGGCTTGGTCATGAAACCCCTGCGAGTTCTTCAGCAAGTCCCCGGCCATTGCCTGAGTCCTTCTTTCGCGTCATTGGCGCAAGCGTCGGCGACGGCACTTCGCTATCGCTGGCGGAATTCCGGCAGCTGCCCCGTCGACTTCGAGGCCCAGGCCTGTAGAGTCACCGATCCTGCCGAAAGGGGATGGCACAAGGCGTGCGGCGGTCGGAGCGTCCCAGGTCTGCGATGACCGTGCCTGCCGGCCTTCTGGAAATCGCGGTCGCGGCGCTTGGTGGCGCGGCGATCGGCGTCGAGCGGCAGCGATCCGGGCATGCGAGCGGACCTCGCGCGCGCTTCGGCGGGATCCGCACGTTCACGCTCATCGGCGCCGTCGCCGGCGTGGCGGGATGGCTCAGCACGCTGAACCTCACGGGCATGGCGATTGTGCTGACGGCGGGAGCGGTCGCGCTTGTCGTGTCGGGCTATGTGGCGGCCAGCCGCAAGGACGTTGACGCGACGACGGAGGTCGCGGCACTGGTCGCCATCGGCGCGGGGATTGCCGCGGGCACCGGCCACCTCGCGCTCGCAAGCGGCATCGTCGCCGTTACCGTGCTGCTCCTCGTCGAGAAGTCACGGCTCCACGCCCTGGTTGGACGCGTGGACGACGAAGAGATGCGCGCGGCCGCGCGCTTCGGCGTCATGGCCGTTGTGATCCTGCCGCTCCTCCCGGAAGGCCCCCTCGGTCCATTTGGCGGCATCCGTCCCCGCGCCTTGTGGCAGCTGGTGCTGTTCTTCAGTGGATTGAGCTTCGCCGGCTACCTCGCGCGCCGCATCTTTGGCGCCGGACGCGGCTATCCGCTCGCAGGCCTGCTCGGCGGTGTGGTCTCGTCCACGAACGTCACGTTTACGTTCGCGCGTCTGAGTCGCCGCGAACCGGCGCTCGCCGCACCGCTCGCGATGGGCGCCATCGCCGCCTGCACGATGCTGTTTCCCAGAGTGATGATCGCGGCGTCCGTTCTGAATCTGAGCGTGGCGCGGCAGCTGCTGCCGTATCTGGCGGTGCCGTTCATCATCGGGGCCGTTGCCCTCGCGCTCTGGTGGCGGCGGAGCGACGGGACCGTGCGACAACCCGAGCAGTCTGCCAATCCGCTGCAGGTCGGCCCGGCCCTGCAGATGGCGGCGATCTTTCAGGTCGTGCTGTTCATCGTCGGCGGTGTCGGCCGGGTGTTTGGCGGCAGCGGCTTGCGCGTGGCGGGCGCCGTGCTCGGCCTGACAGACGTGGACGCACTCACGATCTCGATGACGACCACGGCGGCGGCCGCACACGGGCCGGCGGTCGCTGCCGAAGCCATTGCCATCGGCATCCTGGCCAATTGCCTGATGAAGCTCGTGCTCGCCGTCGCTCTCGGCGCGCCGCGTTTCGCGCGCGCGACCGCCACGATGCTGGCCGTCATGGCAGCGGCGATCGGCCTCTCAATCGGCTTACTGCGTTGACACAGTGTGATTCCCAACATCCGTCATCGGACGACGGCAAATCGTCGTTGATTCTTCATGCAGCGAAGCGTAGGGTAGTGTTTGGAAGTCTCCTCAGTCCTCGGCAGCAACCACACCGACGAACGTTCTCGCCAAGAGGAAGCCGCTCTGGACGGGATTCCGTCTGCGCGGGCCGGCTCACATCGTGATGCCACGCACTGGTGGCACGGCATTCGTATTCGTGAGCCGTCTAGATCTGGAAAGCAGCGAGGTGAACAGAATGGCAAAAGCACCGAGACGAAGAGCCGACCTTCCGGTCGCCGCGGCTGCCGATCGGGCACCGAAGGCGCGAGTCGACAGCACCGCCATCAGTGAGCGCGATATCGCTCGCCGTGCCTACGACCTCTACCTTGCGCGTGGCCGCGAACCCGGCCACCAGCTCGACGACTGGCTGCAAGCGGAGCGGGAACTGCGATCGAGCTCGCTGGCGAGCACTGTGTGATGTCGTGCCGACTGACGCACTCCTCAACCGCATTCGAGGCGAGTTCCTGGAAATGCCTGGTTTGCGTCTGACGTGCGAACAGGCGCAACGGCTGTACGGCCTGGATCCAGCGCTCTGCCGTCGGGCCCTGGATCGGCTCATCGGCGCCGGGTTTTTGTGTGTCATGGCGAACGGAACGTACGCGCGGATCGCCGACGTCTCGGATGCTCGACGGTCAGATTCCGCGCCGGCGTGACAGTTCCTGGTCGAGCGCCACTTCAACTCTCGAACCTCCGGCCGACACTCGATTTCCACCGGCCCGCTTGGCCGCATACAACGCCGTGTCTGCCGCCGCCATCAGAGAGGCCGCTGTCGGTAGGGCATGCGTCGAGGGCGACACCGAAGCGATTCCGATCGAGATCGTCGTGGGTCGACTGCCGCGACCGTTGCCAGCTGTCGTCACGAGCGCACGCAACCGCTCGGCCAGAACAACGGCGGCCTCCGCATCCGTCTGCGGCGCGAGGACCGCAAATTCGTCGCCGCCGATTCGAGCGCCCAGATCGATTTCGCGCAAACCGCTGCGCATGGCCGCCGCCACGGATCGGAGTGCCGCATCGCCCGCCTCGTGCCCGAATTGATCGTTGACACGCTTCAGGCCGTCCAGATCCATGAGCAGCAGCGAGAGCGGCTCCCGATATCGAGCCGTCCGTCCGAGCTCATGGCGCAACTCATCGTGAAACGCCCGTGGGTTGAAGAGGCCTGTGAGCGGATCGGTCGTCGCGAGACGCTCCAGCCGATCGGCGTAGTGGCCGAGCACACCGCCAAACAGCGCGAACGCCGCGGTCGTCGACATCGCCGAATAGACGTAGGTTCGTCGATCGGACCGGATTTCTTCAACGACCGGACGCATCGAGAACGCGTTGCGCCGGAGACGCGTCAACAGCAGGCCCGCCGGGGCGCCTAGCCCGAGCACACCGCCAGTCATCGCATAGAGCATTCGCCTGGTGCTCATTCCCATCATCGTCTCTTATCAGGTGATGGCCTGCAATGCGGCGACGGCTCGATTTCGCACAGTTTGCGCCTGAGTTGCGGCACCCGGGTTGCTTCCAGAGCAAATGATGGCCCGGCCGCCCACATTGGCTGCGCGATTCTATTGGCGGACCGTTTGGGTGCTGGGGCTCTATGCGCTGCGAAGCTGGCTGTCGATCGACACCCGAGCTCGATCAGCGCACCGGGCCCGGTAGGCGCATTCGATCGCCGCCGAGTTTTCCGCAGCGATGGGGAAATACTCGCAGTTGGTCGCTTGCGCGCGCGCACCGGTGGATGCCACGACGAAGTCGGTTTGGACGCTGACCTTCAACCCCCCGACGACGTAAGATCCTGTTGTGACGATGGCCGCCCGGCAACGACGACCGCCCTTTCGATCGATTCTGTGCGCAGTCGATTTCTCGGTACACTCGCGACAGGCGCTCCAATACGCGGCCGCAGTAGCGACGCGCTTCCGCGGGCGGGTCACGGTGCTGTACGTCAACGATCCGCTGCTCCGCGCCGCAGCGCGCCAGGCGTACGGCAACGAGCGGCCGCTCATCGAACAGAGTCGAGCGGAGCTGGTCCGATTCGTTTCGCGCGCGCTTCGGGGATCGGAGCGGATGCCGCCAATTGTTGGGGCCGGAGTCCCTGCCTCGCAAATCCTCGCCACGGCGAAACGGCTTCGCAGCGATCTCATCGTCATCGGGACGCAGGGGTTGAGCGGCGTCCAGAAGCTTATCTTCGGATCAACGACGGAGCAGGTGTTGCGGCGGACGACCATCCCGGTGCTGGCAGTCCCGCCGCAAACGACGCGCCGGAGCCGCTCCCGCCGTCCCCTTACCGTTGATGCGATCATCGTCCCGATCGATCTGGCAGGCGAATATGCCTCGGATGCCGTTCGCGGCGCCGTCATTGCGCGGATGTTCAACGTCCCCGTACGCTTGGTGCACGTCCTGACTCCCATTCAGACGCCAAGCTGGATTCAGCGCATCGGCATTCCTACGGACCGCCAGCGGATGGCGAAGGCCACACGTGCGCTGGAACGCCTCACGCGGCAGCTCGGCGCCGGCGTTCGCGCCTCCTGCTCGGTCGTCCTCGGCGATCCCGCGCACGAGATCGCACGGCTCGCACAGCGCGGCTCGCCCCTTCTGGTCATGTCGCTCCGTGGAACCAGGGGCATCTGGGGACGGCGGGGCGCGATCGCTTATCGCGTGCTCACCCACGCCGCGACGCCCGTCCTCGGGCTGCCCCGCCGTCGGCTTGGTGGACCACTTGTCACCCGGCTACGGCGCGCCGTCAACGAAACGTTGATCGCGCGCGATCGGATCGAGATGGCCGGCATCGATGCATTGTTCTCGGCGGCATCGCACGAGACACGACTCAAGAATTGATCTGAGTCCGCCGCAGCAGCTTCTCCAGTTCACGAAGCCACAGAGCGGTACTGGCGACTATCGTGCAGCGCATCCAGTCGGACGCGGTGAGCGGCTCCGTCGAAAACGCCGGTTGAAGAAATGGCGTGTAGACGACGACAGCCTGCAGGATGAGAGACACCGCGATCGCACCCCACAACCAACGGTTTGTGAACATCCCGCGAAACGCGCTCTGCTCATCGGACCTGGCGTTGAACAGGTTGAAAAGTTGAAACAGCATCAACGTCGTAAACGCCATGGTCTGCCCGTGTCGCAGGCTGCCGGTTCCCTGAACGAGTCCGCCGGGCAAATCGGCATCCAATACGTAAAGTGTGCCGGCAGCCATCACGACGCCGATGAAAAAGATGCCGCGCCACATCGGCCCGGTAATCACGCGCTCCGTCGCGGGTCGCGGCGGCCGCTCCATCGAATCCGGATCGCCGGCGTCGACGCCCAATGCGAGCGCGGGCGCGCCGTCGGTCACCAGGTTGATCCACAGCAGCTGCGTCGCCACCAGCGGGAGGACGAGCTCGCCCTGTCGCAGTTCGAGCCCGATCGCTTCGCCGAACACGACGCCGAAGAACATCGTCATGACTTCCCCGATGTTCGATGACAACAGGTAGCGCAGAAACTTCCGGATGTTCGAGAAGATGGCCCGGCCTTCCTCGATTGCGGCGACGATGGTTGCGAAGTTGTCGTCCGCGAGCACCATGTCGGCCGCCTGCTTCGACACATCCGTCCCCGTCATCCCCATCGCCACGCCGATATCGGCCATCTTGAGGGCTGGCGCGTCGTTCACCCCGTCGCCGGTCATCGCGACCACAGCCTGTCGACGCTGAAGCGCCTGTACGATCCTGAGCTTGTGTTCCGGTTTCACCCGCGCGTACACCGAGACCACGCCGACCGTCCGATCCAGTGCTGCGTCGTCCATCTGCTCGAGCTCGCTGCCCGTCACCGCCTCACCAGTGTTCGCGAGCCCGAGCTCGCGCGCGATGACCGCGGCGGTCTTCGGATGATCGCCCGTGATCATGACCGGCCGAACGCCAGCGCGTTTCGCACGGACCACCGCCAGCCGCGCCTCGTCGCGAGGCGGATCGATCATCCCAATCAGGCCTGCGAACACGAGATCCCGTTCGAGATGCTCGCCGATGCCCGCGGCGCTGAGCGTCCCGTCCGTCGAGGCGCGGTACGCAACCCCGAGCGTGCGCAGCGCGCGGGCCGCCAGTGCATCGTTCGCTTCGAGAATCTGACGTCGCCGGTCGTGAGACAGCGGCCGGTGCTCCGGTCCGACGTGCTCGTGTGTGCATCGCGTCAGCAGCAGGTCCGGAGCGCCTTTCGTGAACAGCAGGACGCGGCCTTCAGTTTCGGCATCCGTGTGAACCGTACTCATCAGCTTGCGGTCAGCCGAGAACGGTACCTCGCCAATGCGCGCGAAACGTCGCTGCAGCACCGCCGACTGCAGCCCTGCCTTTCGAGCCGCCACGATGAGGGCAGCCTCGGTGGGATCACCGACGATGATCCACCGCCCACTCTCCTCGCGTACCGACGCGTTGTTGGCGCGGTCGGCGACCCCCAGGGCACGTTCCAATTCGATTCGCAGGTTGCCAGTGACCTCGCCATCGTTTTCCGCTCTCACGTCACCGGTCGGCGCATAGCCCGTCCCTGTGATCGTGACGTGGCCGCTCGCGGTCACTACTTCTCGCACCGTCATCTCGTTCCGGGTGAGCGTGCCGGTCTTGTCCGACGCAATGACGGATGCCGAGCCGAGCGTCTCCACCGCACTGAGGTGTCGCACGATGGCATGCCGCCGCGCCATCCGCTGAACGCCTAGCGACAGCACGGCGGTGACAATCGCCGGCAGGCCTTCCGGCACCGCGGCCACCGCAAGCGCCACGCCGAGGATGAGCACATCGAGCAGCGCCGGCAGACCGCGGACGTGTTCCACCACGACGATCGTCGCAATCATCACGACGGCGATACCAATCACTACCACGCCAAGCCGCTTGCCGACTCGATCGAGCTCCTGCTGAAGCGGAGTCGGTCCGCTCTCCACGCGGGACAGCATCCCGGCAATGTGCCCCATCTCCGTCTGCATGCCGGTTGCGGTCGCCACCGCCCGCCCACGGCCGTACGTGACCGACGTGCCGCTGTAGATCATGTTCGTGCGGTCGCCCAGGCCCACCTCGTCTGGTATGGGGTCGATGTCTTTCGACACCGGCAGACTCTCGCCCGTGAGAGCCGCTTCGGCGACCTGCAGTGCAGTCGATTCGATGACACGGGCGTCGGCGGGCACGGTGTCGCCTTCCTCGACGATGAGGACATCGCCTGGTACGACTTCGTCGGCTAGAACGGCCGTCGGCTCCCCGTCCCGAATCACGAGCGCGCGGGCGGCGGCCATCTGGCGCAGTGCCGCGATCGCGGACTCGGCTCGCTCCTGCTGGATGTAACCGAGCACGGCATTCAGGAGCACCACCGCGCTGATGGCCATCGCCTCGTATGGCAGGGCCGCATCCCGTTCGTACAGCCACAGCACAAAAGAGATCAGTGTGGCAATCAGCAGTAGGATGACCAGCACGTCGCCGAACTGCTCGAGGAATTTTCTCCACGCCGGCACGGGACGTTCGGTCGCCAGCTGATTCAATCCGAAATGCGCCAGCCGCGTGCGCGCCTCGGCGATTGACAACCCACCCGCCCGGTCGCTGCCCAGCGTGCGAATGACCTGTTCCGCCGTCTGCTGGTATTCGGAATTCATGCCCGCTCTTACTATCATGACGTGCTGGGGGCTTGGACGATGAGACATCGCGAACGACACCGAAGTGAACGGATCGGGTGGCTGCGCGCCGCGGTGCTCGGCGCGAACGACGGTATCGTCTCGACGGCGAGTCTCGTCGTCGGCGTCGCCGCAGCGGAGGCGACGAGGCACGACGTGCTCGTTGCGGGTGTGGCAGGGCTCGTCGCCGGCGCTCTGTCGATGGCGGCCGGCGAATACGTGTCGGTCAGCTCACAGGCCGACACCGAGCGTGCCGATCTCGATCTGGAGAAGCGCGAACTTGCCGCGCAGCCGCAGGCCGAGGAGGACGAGTTGACGGGAATCTACGTGCGGCGGGGCCTCGAGCCGGACGTCGCTCGAACGGTGGCGCGGCAATTGATGGCGAAAGACGCGTTGACGGCGCACGCGCGCGACGAACTCGGGCTCACAGAAGAGCTCGCGGCACGTCCGTTCCAGGCGGCGATCGCCTCAGCAGCAACGTTCGCTGTCGGAGCCAGTGTGCCGGTATTGACGATCATGCTCGCGCCGCTGGGCAGGCTGGTGCTGATTGTGTCGATGATCTCCCTGCTCTGCCTGGTGGCGCTCGGCGCGACCGCGGCACGAGTCGGCGGTGCGCCGCCAGCGGTCGGCGCAGCGCGCGTGGCGCTGTGGGGTGCGCTGGCGATGGCCGCAACGGCGGGCATCGGGAGACTGTTCGGAACGACTGTGGCGTGACGGCTTCGGAGTTCGATTATCGAGGTCGCACGCCGGCTTCGACGTTCGCAGAGCGAGCGAGCGCGCGATCGAGCAGCGCGTCGTGGAGATAGATATCCTCAGCGAAGTGAATCGTCCCGTCGTCGGGCATCACCGCCGCGGTCGTGTAGAACAGGATCACCTGAATCGGCTTCAGCAACTGGACACGAATCGACTCCGTCCCTGTCATCGCCGCCACGATGCGATCGCGAGTCCATTGGGGTTGCTCTTTGAGCGCCCACCCCGCCAGCGCAATCGGATTCTCCACGCGGACGCAGCCGTGACTGAAGTCGCGGCGGCTGCGGCTGAACAGCGCCTGCGCTGGGGTGCCGTGCATGTACACGTTTTCTGAGTTGGGAAACACGAATTTGACCAGTCCCAGCGCATTCTGCGGTCCCGGACGCTGGCGCAGGCGAAGTGTTCCTTGCCGTAGCCGCACCAGGTTCTCCGGCGTGTCCGCAACGACCCGCGCGTCGTCGCCGGGTCCGAGCACGATCTCCATCTGCTCGCGGCGCAGATACTCCGGATCGCGGTCGAGACGCGGCAGAATCTCGTGCCTTACGATCGACGAGGGGACGTTCCAGTACGGCCGGAAGATCAATTCCTGCAGCTGTTCGACGAACACCGGTGTCTGAGTACGAAGAGCGCGGCCGACGATGACGTCCATACCGAACAGCGGTTCACCGTCAGGCGGAATCGCGTCCCAGGCCCACACGCGGAACATCGGGATGTTGATCGCGAGCAGGCGCTGCTCGCCCAGGTGCGGCAGCCAGCGGAGGCGCTCGAGCGCGAGCTCGATCTGACGGACACGCGTCGCGATCGGGATGCGCAACGCGACATCCGAACTTCGGCCGATGATCCCGTCCTGTGCCAGTCCGTGGCGACGCTGAAACCGTTTGACGCCATCCACGAGCGCGCCGCGGTATTCGGTCGATCCTGTCGCCGCCACCGTGCCCGCCGGCAGATCGCCCAGCGCCACGAGTCGCCGCTGGAGGGCGTCGATCCCCGGGTACGCCTCGCCTGGATGAACGACGCGCGCAAACGCCGGGAGTGCCATTGATGGAGTGTCCAGGTCTCGAGCGATCGATCGATACTTCGTCAGCGTGGTGCGCAGGGCGCGATACTGCGCGAGCTGAGGCCTCAGCCCGGCCACGGCTTCCGACATCCGATGCTCGGCCACCGCCGACTGCACGAGCGCCGCGAAGTCGTGCCGATCCGCCGGCACAGCCAAGCGCAGGCCGATCGTTCGCGGATCGATGCGCCCCGCGTGCAGCTGATGGAGATAGCGCAGCAGGCTCGCGCTCAAGGCGACGTCGAACGAGGCGAGGTCTGCGAGAGACCGTGGCGGGGCTCGCAACTTCGACATCAGCCGATCGAGCTGTCCGACCGCGTAATCCGCGGGTTCCAGACCATCGTCCGCGGCGTCTCGAAGGATCTTCAGAGCATCGCCCGCATCGAGACCCGGTCGGCCAGCCGCGTCGATCCAGAGCGGCCGATGATCACGGCGGCCGTAGAAGTCTTCCAACTCTCGCCGCTCTGGAGGTATCAGCACGCCCAATGCGGGATCGAGGCCGCTGATCAAGTACGCCGCGATTGCCTCTTTGACTTCAGCTGCTTTGGCTTCAGCGACAGGCACCTGCTGGACGATGGGACCTGACTGACCCGGGCGCGCGGAGGATTGAGACGCTCGCGCGGGTGAGGCGAAGCGGGCGGACCAACCTAGGAGGGCGAACAGGACGACGATCATCGCCAACGCGGATTCGCCGATCGACCGAATAGTCCGGACCGGCGTGAACGTCAAAATACCTCACCTCCGACGTCGCCACCGGCCACAGCGTGCAAGATGCCGGCCGGTGTCCCGTGACGGGCCTCAATCGGTGTTGACGGAGCGTGCCGGATATCCGGCACGCGGACGAGGGGAGAGAGGTCACGCGAGCCGTTCGTTTCGGCCGCGATCCTATCGGAGACGACGCGCGAGACGCCGTTTCACGACTTCGACGAGCGCGAGGTACGTGAGTATCGCGATGACCAGGAAGGCGAAATACGCGCGTGGGGGCATCGCAAAACCGAGAGTCGGCGCCAGCGGGGTCGCCGGCAGGACCAATCCGAAGACAACGACCGCGATCGTGGTCACCGCCAGCGGCGCGCTCGGCCGGCTCTTGAAGGGATTCCCCATCGTTCTGATCACGAACAATACGAGAGTCTGCGTCGCCAAAGACTCGACGAACCATCCGGTATGAAACAGCGTCTCCGTCGCGTGCAGCACGCGCAACAACACGTAGAACGTCAGGAAATCGAACACGGAGCTCACCGGCCCGATGAACAACATGAAGTCGCGAATGAGGCCCATGTCCCAGCGTTGAGGCCGGCTGATATAGCTGCGATCGACGTGGTCGGTCGGAATCGTGATCTGCGCGAGGTCGTATAGAAAGTTGTTCAACAGAATCTGCGTCGGAAGCATTGGCAGGAACGGCAGGAATACCGAGGCGACCGCCATGCTGAACATGTTGCCGAAGTTCGAGCTCGTGCCCATCAGCAGGTACTTCATCATGTTGCCCGAAGCCCGGCGGCCTTCGAGAATCCCGCGGTGCAGCACTTTGAGACTCTGTTGGCCGAGAATGACGGACGCCGCCTCGCGCGCGACGTCGGTCGCGGTCATCACGGAAATGCCGACGTCGGCCGTGTGTAACGACGGCGCGTCGTTGATGCCGTCACCCATGAACCCGACGACATGGCCGCGGCGCTTCAGCGCCACAATGATCCGGTTCTTCTGCGCCGGCGACACCCGGGTGAAGACGGAGGCCTGCTCGGCGACATGTCCCAGCGCCGCATCGTCGAGGCGCGCCAGATCCTCGCCGCTGACGATCTCCTGCTCGTCGAATCCGATGTTCCGGCACACGTGACTCGCGACCAGTTCGTTGTCGCCCGTCAGGATCTTCACGGTCACGCCGTCCTGTTTCAGCTCGGCCAGGACGTCGGCCACATCCGGCAAGACGGGATCCGCGAAGCTGACGAACCCGGCGAGCACGAGGTCGGTCTCGTCTTCACGTGAGTACGCCTGCCGAGATTCCACCCACCGGTACGCGATGGCGAGCACGCGCAGGCCTTCGGCGCTCAGGCGCTTGTGGACGTCGGCGCACATCTGCCTCGACGCCGCGTCGAGGGGCTTGACATCGCCCGCAGTTTCGAATGCACGGGCCAGCGCCAGGATGCCTTCCGGCGCGCCTTTGGTAATGAGCAGCCGCCGTGCTCCGTCCCCGGACGATTCGGCGATGACCGAGAGGCGGCGGCGGTCGAAGTCAAAAGGGATTTCGTCGACCTTCCGATAGGCGGCGATGTTGACCGCGTCGTGCTGCAAAATCGCGGCGTCAAGCGGACTGCGGATGCCGGTTTCGAATTGGCTATTCAAGTGCGCGAGCGTCAGCGGCCTCGACGACTCGACGCCGGTTGGATCGACGGCACGATCGAGCTGCATGACGCCGGCCGTGAGCGTCCCCGTTTTGTCGCTGCAGAGCACGTCGATGCTTCCAAAGTTCTGGATCGCTGGCAGGTGCTTCACGATGACCTGTTCACGAGCCATGCGAAGCGCCCCCCGTGTGAGCGTGATCGACGCGATCATCGGCAGGAACTCGGGCGTGAGCCCGACACCCAGGGCCACCGCGAACAGCAGCGACTCGAACGGATCGTGCTTGAGCGCGACGCCGACGAGCACGATGAATAGCACCAGGGCGACCGTCGTCCGCAGGATCAGCAGGCTGAACCGGCGTAGGCCGTGCTCGAACTCGGTTTCCGGCGCGCGAGTCCCCAGACGTACGGCAATGTCGCCGAAGAGCGTCCTCGGCCCGGTGACCACGGCGACCGCCGTAGCGGTGCCGCTCACCACAGACGTGCCCACAAAGACGAGATGCGGCGCATCCGGGCCGGTCTCGCCGGCGTGATCGACTGAGGCTGACGCGTGCTTGTCGGCCGGCAACGACTCGCCCGTCAACATCGATTGCTGAATGGCGAGGTCTCGCGATTCGATCAACCGTCCGTCAGCCGGCACCAGATCGCCGGCAGAAAGCCGAAACACGTCACCGGGCACCACCGTGCGGAGGGGCTCCTCCCGCCAGCGCCCGTCGCGGAAAAGCGTGGCAGTCGGCGCGACGGAGGCGTGCAGTCGGTCGGCCGCCTGTTGCGATCGATACGATTGCCAGAAGTTGATCGAGACGCTCAACAGGACGATCGTCACGATGATCGACGCATCGACACGCTGGCCAAGCGACGCGGAAATCGCGCTCGCGACGAGGAGGATGATGACGAGCGGATTCGCAAACAGGTGCCCGAACTGCGCGAAGGCGGAGAGGCGGCGCCGTGGGACCGGCTCATTCGGTCCATACTCTTCGAGCCGCTTCCTCGCCTCGCCGCTCGTCAAACCGGGCAGATCGTCACTCACCGCGGACACGGGCGGTCATCATATCTCTGGGACGCCACACCGATTTGAGCGGTGACCGACGCACCGGCGCTCACGCGTCAGGCCGTCATCGCGCATTGACCTGCTGGAGGCTCAGTTGGCGGCGCGCGAGCGGTTTCTTTGATGCCCTGCCCCCTTTCGTCGCGTCAGCCTACCTGAACCCTTCGCGAGGATGAACGAAATCGGCAATTCGGCCTCGTCAAACGCATCGCGCAGGTGCGGAAAGGCCAGGAGGAGCAATTTGACTTCATGAAGCAGATCCCGGCGGGCCTCCGCTCCGCGTCGTGCGAGCTCGAGCATGGGACGAGTGTGTTTTCGCATGATGACCCTCAAAGAACAGCCGCCTCGACCGATTGGACTCACGCGCGTCGCGCACGATACAGCTGGTAGTCGAACCGGCCGTACATCCAAGCGTCGCCGGTGCTGTCGTCGTGGCGCGGCTCGATCGTCTCACCCAGCACGTGCGCGTAGTCGCCGCCCAGCCGGTCGATCTCCTGCTCGATCCGGCCGTCGATGCGCTCCATCAACTGC